>Ga0209236_1001085_pt1 | contig 16276 bp, 14 predicted proteins | sample GraSoi013_1_40cm_FD_185819 | JGI IMG/M metagenome (GOLD analysis project Ga0209236, IMG submission 185819) | Grasslands soil microbial communities from the Angelo Coastal Reserve, California, USA - Sample 09_27_2013_1_40cm (SPAdes) (version 2) | ecosystem: Environmental > Terrestrial > Soil >... | reverse complement strand
TGCTTTGTGGGTGTCGATGTCGCACGAGGCGAGGGCAAGTCGTACGACGAAGAATCCGCCGCGGTTCCGGGTCGACGCGTCCTGGCCCAAGCCGCTGCCGTCGGTCGACGGCCACCAGTGGGTGACCGGCGAAGTGGGCGGCAGTTGCATGGCCGCGGACGATCACGTCGTGACGGTGAACCGCGGCTTCCAGACCGGCGGGCTCGTTGGCCAAGACGGCACGACATCGATCGGGTCTCCGCCCGTCATCGAGTACGACGAGGAGGGCAACGTCGTCAGGGCCTGGGGGGACGAGAGCAAGGACGCACAAGGAAGGAGCGCAGTCCTACCGAACGGCATCCATGGGTGCTTCGTCGACTGGCAGGGCAACGTCTGGATCGCCGGCAACGGCGACGGCGTCGTGCAGAAGTGGCCTCGTGACGGCAAGACATCAGACGGCAAGCCGCTGCTACAGATCGGGACGAAATTCACTTGCGACTGGCCGGCGGCCAACAACGCCTGCGGAAACTCGGGCGGCGATCCGAGCGCCAACCAGAGCAAGACTCTATTGAACAACCCCGCGGACCTCGGTGTCGATCCGGATCCGGATCCCGTCACCGGGAAGCGTGGCAACGTCTACATTGCCGACGGGTACGGCAACCACCGCGTCGTCGTCTTCGATTCCGCCGGGACCTTCGTGCGCCAGTGGGGGGCGCCGGGCGTCTGGGGTAGCGCGACGGCACCGGGTGCGACTCCAGGTGACGATGGCGGCCATCCGCACTGCGTGGTGCTGGGCAAGGACGGCCTCGTCTATACCTGCGATCGCCCGAACAGCAAGATCCGGATCTTCGACAAGATGGGCAACTTCCAGCGCGACATTCCGGTGGACACCTCCGCGTTCATGCCGCACGGAAACCTGGGAACCCAGCGCGCGTGCGATCTGACGCTGTCGCCTGACCGCCACCAGAACTGGATCTACGACACCGACCTGGGGAACGACTCCGTCTGGATCATCAACCGCGCCCTCGGCACGGTGGCGGCCCGCATCGGCCGTGCCGGGCACAACGCGGGCGAGTTCGCCTTCGCGCATACGGTCGAGATCGATTCCACGGGCAGGATCATGTACGTGGCCGAGACGATCACCGGCCGCCGCATCCAGAAGTTCGTGAGCACGGACGAGGACGACGACTGAGCGGCAGCAGTCGGGAGGCCGGGAGCGTGTCGCTCCCGGCCTCCGGGAGAGGAGTGGGCATGTTCCGCCGGCGGCTCGCACTCGCGATCGGTTGCGCCATGCTGGCCACCACTCCGGCGGCTGCTCATGACCTCCCCCAGCGGCACGTCATGAATGCGTTTGTGAAGCTCGACGACCAGCAAGCGCATCTCGTGATCCGCGTGCCCCTCGACCTCCTGACTTCGGTGCGGTTCCCTCAGAACGGACAGCAGATCGATCTCTCCACCGACAGCGCTGCCATGCAGCGCGCGCTCGATGCCATCGCCCACGACGTCGCGCTCTGGGAAGGCGCCACACCGCTGAGAGCGGCCAGCTCGCTTGGACGGCTTTCGTTGCCCTCCGACCGCTCGTTCGAGCGGTACGAAGACGCGGTCGCCCATGTGGCCGAACCCCTCGAGGCCGGCACGGGCATCTATTACGGTCAGGGCTTTCTCGACGCTCGATTCACCTATCCCATCGTCTCGGCTGACTCGCGATTCTCGATTCGCACGCTCGTTGTGGCCGAGCTCCGCGATTACGTGAAGCTCGCCGTGCGCTACCTGCCCTCGAATGGGACCAGCTCGGCATTCCTCATCTCGGCCCAGGATGGCCGAGTCGTTCTCAACCCGGCTTGGTACCAGGCGGCAGGCGCATTCGTGATCCTCGGCGTGGAGCACATCCTCAGCGGCATCGATCACCTGCTCTTCCTTCTCTGCCTGGTCATCCCGGTAGTCCGGCTGCGCCAGGTGGTGCCCATCGTGACGGCTTTCACCGTGGCCCACTCATTCACGCTGATCGGCTCGGCATATGGGGTCGGTCCAGACGGGCCGTGGTTCCCTCCCTTTGTCGAAACCGCGATCGCCGCGACCATTCTCTACATGGCGCTGGAGAACATCCTCGGCGGCGATGTGCGCCGGCGCTGGCTGATCACCGGCATCTTCGGCCTCGTCCACGGCTTCGGGTTCTCCTACGGCTTGAAGGAGAACCTCCAGTTCGCCGGCCGGCACCTGCTGGTGTCGCTTCTGACCTTCAATGTCGGGATCGAGATCGGGCAACTCGCCGTGCTGGTAGTGCTGCTCCCTGTGCTGTTGCTGTTGCGCCGCTCCGCGCTCGCCGGGCGCGCCGGCGTCGTGGTGCTGTCCGCGATCGTCGGCCACACGGCGTGGCACTGGATGATCGAGCGTGGCCAGGCGCTCCGGACGGTCCGGTGGCCGAAGATGGATCTCATGTCACTCGTGACGCTCACCCGCTGGGTTGCGGGGATCGCGCTCGCCGCCCTCGCCGCCCATTGGATCGTGCGTCGCGGCGGCGCGTTCTTCTCGCGCAGGTTGGCCCGGGAGCGCCTCTGGTAGCTCCAGCGCGAGACCGGCGATTGCGATGTGAGGCTGTGCGCACCCCAGCGGAGCCGATTCGATCGCTGTAACCCTGCGGCCCCGATTGACCACATCGCTGCAGTCCGACGGACTTTGCCGCCGGTTGTCGTCGGCGGTGGCATTCGCTGCATTTTCAATCCATTGGGCATGATTCACGACGTCATTCAGTGCCGAATTTGACTCGTCTTCGCTCCATTGCCTAACGTCGGAAGCGGCATTGGAACAATCCCCCAAGGAGCTCCTGGTGACACTCGTACGATGGGCGGCCGCGCTGGTGGTGTGTTCCGGCTGCGCGACGACCCAAGTCCGCCGGATGGACGTCAACGAGGTGAAGGACATCAGCGGGCGGTGGAACGACACGGATGCGCGCCTGGTGGCCGAGGAGATGATCCAGGACAGCGTCTCGCGCCCGTGGTTGTCCAATGCGGTGCAGCGCAAGGGCAGTGCTCCGACCCTGATCGTGCAAACCGTGCGCAACAACAGCATGGAGCACATCGATACCGAGGTGTTCGTCGAGGAGCTGCAGCGGGCCCTGATCAACTCGGGTCGCGTGCAATTCGTCGCCAGCGCATTCGAACGCGGTGACCTGCGCGCCGAGCGCGCGGACCAGGACTTGAACGCCTCGGAGGAGACCCGCAAGGACCACGGGCAGGAGATCGGCGCCGACTACGGCCTCTCCGGAGCGATCAGCTCCGTGCAGGACAAGGAAGGTGGCGAGGCCGTGGTGCTGTACCAGGTCAACTTGAAGCTCGTGGACGTGAAGACGAATCAGATCGTCTGGAACGGGCAGAAGAAGATCAAGAAGAACATCAGCAGGGCGTCCGCGACCTACTGAGGGGGAAAGCCATGTCGACACGGGGGATCCGGGCAGCCGCCGCTGCCCTTACGATACTGGGCTGCGCCGGGCCGTCGCAGCAGCACAAGGCATCCTTGAACAGCCTGCTGGCCTCCAGGGATTGGGCAGGGGCGACCAGGCAGCTCCAGGAAGCGAAAGAGACCGAGTATGCCTCCCGCGACGCGGTGCTGTATTGGCTCGACGTGGCAGCGGTGCTGCACGACGGAGGGAACTTCAAGGAAAGCGATCAGGCCCTCGACGAGGCCGAGCAGCGCCTGGAAGCCCTGTACACGCAGAGCATCAGCAAGGGCGCCGGGACGTTCTTCCTCAACGACACGACCGACGACTACCGCGGCGAGCCCCACGAGCGCTCGCTGTTGCACATCCTCCGCGCGCTGAATTACGCGTACGCGGGGCGCACCGACGAGGCGGTGGTCGAGTCGCGCAAGGTGAGCGCGTTCCTGGCCGAGCTCGGCTCGACAGTGGGAAGCAGCTACGCATACCGGGACGATGCGTTCGCGCAATACCTGAGCGCATTGCTGTTCGAGGACGCCGGCCGCCGCGACGACGCGCGCGTCTCCTACCAGGCCGCCCACGCGGCCTATGCGGCGTACGCCTCCCGGTATGGAACGCCGGAGCCTCCCTCCGACCTCGGGACGATGGGGCGTGACGAGGGCGAGGTCGTCTTCCTCCACTACGTGGGAGTCGCGCCCCGCAGGACGTCCGAGGCCGTGCAGGTCGCCTGGAACGACGCCCTGATCGCGGTGCAGACGACCGGGAGCGACGACGAAAATGCACAGGTGAAGAACGCCATCACGGCGGGGCTGAGCGCGAACGCGATCACGGTGGCATTTCCGCAGCACGTTCAGGATCCGTTCGTGATCGTCGGCTCGGAGGTCGAGGTTGCCGGACGGCGCGCGCAGACGCTGCTCGTCGAGGACATCTCGGCCATCGCGAAGAAGGCGCTCGAGGATCGGATGGGCACGATCCGATCGCGCGCGATCGCGCGGGCCGCGATCAAATTCGCCCTCGCCAAGCTCGCCGAGGAGGCGACCACCAAGCAGGCCGGGCAGGCCTGGGGGTTCCTCGCCGGCTTGACCGCGCGCGCGGCGGGCGCGGCCCTCGAAGTCGCCGACACGCGTTGCTGGTCCACCATTCCCGCGCAGATCCGCATGGCCCGAGTCAGGGCGCCGGCGGGCCGGCAGACGGTCGCGGTGCGCTACTCGTCCAGGGCCGGCGACTTCACCAACGGCGAGGCGCTCACCGTCGAAGTCAAGCCCGGCCGGCGGACTTACGTCCACGTCCGGACCGCAATGTGACGGAGCGGGGATTGCTGCCACTTCTGTTCGCGCTGCTGATCGCAGCGGGAAGGCCGGACTGGGTCGAGCGCGAGAGCGCCGGATGGCCACGGGAGATGTATCTCCTGGGCGTCGGCTCGGCCGACGAGCGCGCCGTCGCCGAGGATCGCGCGCGCGCCGGGGTTGCCCGCATCTTCACCACGCACGTGTCGTCCGCCCTTGCCGCGAGCACCGCAGAGTCCAGCGTACGCAAGGAGCGCACTGCCGCGTGGACCGAGCAGATCTCGGTGAGCGAGGAGACGCGCTCCACCACCGACAAGGTCCTCGAGGGCGTGGAGATCGTCCAGGTCTGGCAGGATCCGCAGTCTCATCAGTTCTATGCCCTCGCTGCACTGGACCGCCAGCAGGCCGCGGCACGTCTCGACGCCCGGCTCGAGTCACTGGAGACCAGCGCGCGCCCCCTTCGCGCCCACCTCGACGCGCCCGAGAGGGCCACCGGCCTGGCCGCTGCCACCCGGCTGCTTCGTCTCGAGCGCGATCGCCGTGCGCTCGACGGCGAGCTCCGCATCGTGGCTCCGACGCGTCCGTCGCGTGCCGTGGTGGAGGAAACAGCGGCGCGAGAGCTGCTCTCGCGAACGTCGGTCGGCCTGACGGTGACCGGGGACGACGACGGAGTCGTCCTCGACGCCGTCAGGAGCGCGCTCGTGAATCTTGGTTTTGCGGTCCAGGCCGAGGCAGCAGGTCCCGACCTCGTCGGAGAGGCGACGGTCGCTCTCGACAAGTTGGGCAACAGGGACGGCTGGTACTGGTCGCGGGGGCGCGTCGAGGTCGTGCTGAAAGATTCCGCCTCGGCCCGGGTCTTCCTGAACCTCAGCGAAAGCGTGCGCGACGCGTCGCGGATCGAGCGTGAATCCAGTCGCCGGGTGCTGGCGAAGATTTCGGAACGGCTGCGGAAGGAAATCCCGGCAGCATTTTTGACGACGACGGACGATTTCTGAGGACGCGACCGCAACCGCGGTCGCCCGGCGCGAGGGGAAACCGGTGAACGACAGGATGGCGCTTCTGGTCATGGTCTTCGTCTCCGCGGCGGCGGCTCGGGGCGAAGAGGGCTGCACCAAGGACACCGATTGCAAAGGCGAGCGGATCTGCGTCCAACGTCTCTGCGTCGCTCCGGCTACCCAGGCGGCGCTTCCGCCTCCCGTCCCCGCGGCGCTTCCGCCTCCCGTCCCCGCTGGCGATGCCGCGCCGGCGGCCTATCGTGATCCAGTGACGCCGGGCCCGGTCACCGAGCCGCCGACGCTGGCGGCGACGCCGATGGGGCCTTCAGACACCCGCCACCGCCACCTCGGAGCTTTCATCCGGCCCGATCTCGGGCTCGGCTACCTGATCACGAGCGCGTCCCAGGGCGGGGTCGACGCCAATTTGAGAGGCCTCGCCGGCACCTTCGGATTCGCGGCGGGCGGTGCGCTTTCAGAAGACAGCATTCTCGCCTTCCATGTCTGGGACGCCGTCGTGAGCGATCCGACCTATTCCGGGGGAGGCTCGTCGGGCACTGCGAGCGGCACCCTGGCGCTGTACGGTCTCGGGCCCGAATACACGATGTACTCGAAGGAGAATTACTACTTCTCCATCTCGCCTTCGCTCACGCGGATGTCGGCCTCCTCGAGCTCGAGTTCGAGCGCAACGAACTGGGGCTTGGGCCTGCGGGCCGCCGTGGGGAGGGAATGGTGGGCCGGCGACCACTGGGGCCTCGGGGTTGGGGGACATCTGTCGATGAGCCTCAACCAAGATGGTGGAAGCAACGGGCCCATCTGGACGACCTGGGCGTTCACCGTGGCGTTCTCGGCGACGTACAATTAGCGCCCATCTCCCAAACCGGTCCAGTCCAAAGACATAGCCGCAAAGCCGCACTTCGTGCGGCAGCGGCTACTTCTTCTTCATGTTCGCCACGAACTCGTCCTGCGCCTTCTTCATCTCCGCAGGGCTCAAGTCCTTTACGTGCTGCGCCAGCACCCACTGGTTGCCCCAGCGGTCGTGCACCTCCGCGATGCGGTCGCCCCAGAACATGTCGGCGGGCGGCATGGCGACTTTCAGGCCGGCGTCCTTCGCGCGCTGGAACGCGCGGTCCACTCCTTCCGTGTAGATCCACAGCCGCGCCTGCCGCGGGGTCTGCGGCATGTCGGGCATGGTGTCGTTGCAGAAGATGATGGAGTCGCCGATGCGCAATTCGGCGTGCCAGATCTTCTTGCCGCTCGGATCCGGCGCGCGGAACCTCTCTTCGGCGCCGAACGCCTTCTTCCAGGTCTCGATCGCTTCCGCGCAGCCGTCCACGGTCAGCGCCGGCGTCACGGTGCGCAGTCCTTCAGGGATCGCCTTGGGCATGTGCCACCTCCGATGAGGCGGCGCATCCTACTCCAACGCGTCGGAGTTCAACCGGCTTCTTCCGGATAGGCGCGCAGCGACCGGGCGACCAGGCCCATTCCGGCTGCGAGCAGCCCGAACATGAGCAGCGTGTTGAACAAGCTCGTGGGCGCCCAGTGGATAGAGAGACTCATCAGCACGGCCGCGAGGATGGTGAGCAGCCCGCCGATGGAGAGGATCCAGCCGAGCTTGCTCTTGCCGTCGAAGAAGAGGACGCCGATGCCGATCAACAGCGGAAGCATCGTCAGCCCGAATCCGGCGGGCCGGTTCCAGCCCCAGAGACCGAAAAAGGTGAACGAGGAGGTCACCTGCACCTGGTTCAGGACCAGGTAGCCGCCGATCACCGTGAGGAGGAGACCGGAGAAGAACGTCCCGACGCCGCCAGGCGTGCCGCCAGCCCCCTTGAGCCGGCGCGCGCCGATGAGCGCCTTCGCCTCCTCCAATTCGGCCATCTCCGCAGTCTGTCCTGGTCGATCGATCGTCGGCATGGCGAGCATCTTACCGTTGCCCGCCCGCGGACCGAAGTTTCCCTCGCCTGACCCGGTCTCGAACGGTGAATCAGCGCAGCGTGAGAATCGCTTCCAGACGCCAGCGCGCGTCCGCCAACTCGTCCGGCGTGAGCTCGCCGTACATCCCGTACAACCGCAGGACCTCGAACGAGCGCTTCACCAGCGCCGGCGACGGGCGCCAGGGATTCCGCTTGCGCGGCGCCGGCAGCATGGCGGTCAGCACCGCCGCTTCCTCTGGCAACAGGACGGCAGCCGATTTCCCGAACCAGACGCGCGCGGCCGCGTCGGCGCCGTAGATTCCGTCGCCCCATTCGGCCACGTTCAGATACAGCTCCAGGATCCGCCCTTTGCCCAGCCTCTCCAGCCTCCGGGCAAGGAACATCTCCCGCAGCTTGCGCCAGAGAGTCCGCTCTTCACCGAGCCAGAGGTTCTTCGCCAATTGCTGGGTGATCGTCGAAGCGCCGCGCCCGAGACGGCCGTCCTCCAGTGCGGCGGTGAGCGCGATCCGGGTCTGCTTCTCGTCGATCCCGTCATGCTCGAAGAATCGCGCGTCCTCGCTGTTCACCACCGAGCGGATCAACCAGGGGGAGATGCGGTCGAGCGGCACCCAATGTTGGTTGCGCCCGCCGGCGCGGCCCCGCTCGCGCGCCTCGTGCATGCGAGCCTCGATCAGCGCGGTGGTGGCCGGATTCCCGTGGCGCAACGGCTCCGCCGAAGGCAACGTCAGCCAGAACAGTCCGCTCAGGAAACCCAAGCAAACGGCGGCAAAGGCCGCCCAGTGGGCGACCTGGCGTGGGCTTACGTCGGCGGCCATCGCATCGAGTATAAACGCGACCCCTTGGCTGCCTCCTTTTCAATTCGACGCCTGCTCGGCGTCCTGCGGGACAACCGCGATTTCCGCACACTGTACGCGGCGAACGCCGTCTCGCAGCTCGGCGACTGGTTCAACGTCGTGGCCCTCTTCTCGCTCCTGCTGGAGCTGACCGGCAAAGGAGAGGCCGTCGCCTATGCGTTGCTCACCCGCTTCGTGCCGATGTTCCTCGCGGGGCCGGCCGCGGGCGTCCTCGCGGACCGTGTTTCACGGCGCGCCATCATGGTGGCCAGCGACCTCGCGCGCGTCGCGCTCGTTCTCTGCCTGCTGTTCATCCGGCAGGCTGACCAGGTCTGGATCGCTTACGCAGTGGTCACGGCGCATTCGGTGGTGAGCGCGTTCTTCGAGCCCGCGCAGCAGGCGATGCTGCCCAATCTGGTGTCGGAGGCGGACTATCCGCTCGCCGCCACCTTGGAGAACTCGCTCTGGGCAGCGACGCTGACCATCGGCTCCGCGCTCGGCGGCCTGGCGCTCGCGCTGGTCGGTCGCGACGCGGCGTTCGTCTGCGACGCAGCGAGCTTCCTCGTCTCCGCTGCGCTCATCTCCCGCCTGCCCCCGGGCCATGCCAGGCGCGTCGACCGGCAGGCGATGGAGGTGCTGGAGGAGGCCCGTGCGCCAAGATCCCAGATCGAGAACCTGCTCGGCGTTCGCGACCTGCGCGAAGGCGTCCGCTACGTCGTCTCGCACCGCCGGGTGCGAGCGCTGCTCGCGGTGAAGGCCAGTTTCGGCCTGACGCTGGGCGGGGCGCTGGTCCTGCTCGCCTATTTCGGCGAGAAGGTGTTCGCGCACGGAAACGGCGCCGGGATCGCGATGCTCTGGACCGCGCGCGGCGTGGGCAGCTTCGCGGGCCCGTTCGCTGCCTTCCGCATCGCGGGCACCGACGACAGGGGCCTGCGGCGCGGCATCTCCGGAGCCTTCGCGCTGCTCGTGGTCTGCTACGTGGCCTTTGCGCTCAGTCCGGCGATCGGTTACGCGGCGATCGCTCTCGCGGTGGCGAACGCCGGCGGCAGCATCCTCTGGACCAGCGGCTCGACCCTCCTGCAGCGCATGGTTCCAGATGCCGTCCGGGGCCGGGTTGCGGCAGCCGAGATTGGAGGCTTCATGCTCACCTTGTCGGCCAGCACCCTCGCCACCGGCTTGCTGCTCGATCGCGGCATTCCGGCGCGCGCGCTGATGGCGGCTTGCGGCCTGATCGCGCTCGTTCCCCTCGCGTACTGGGCTTTCGCGCAGAGGGCGTTTCAGGTGACAGGGCAGGCAGCAAGAGAGTAAAGAGACGCTCCCCATGGCCGACACTCCCCAGGCTGGAGCGACCAGCTCGATCGAAGATCAGATCCGCCTGCGAGAGCAGAAGGCCGGGCTCCTTCGCGAGAAAGGGGTCCACCCGTACGGCAACGGCGTCGTCGTTCCGCACACCACGGAGTTCGTGCGCGTCCGCCACTGCGACGACGATGCAGCCCACCTGGAAGAGGACCAGAGCGAGCCCTACGGCATCGCGGGGCGAGTGGTGGCGCTGCGCACGATGGGCAAGGCAACCTTCCTCAGCCTTCGCGACCGCACCGGCGACCTGCAGATCTTCGTCAAGAAGGACAAGGTCGGCGATCAGGCGTACGAAGTGCTCAAGCTCACGGATCTGGGAGACATCGCTTTCGCCCGCGGACGCGCCATGCGCACGAAGACCGGCGAGCTGTCCATCGAGGCGACCGAGTACCGCCTGCTGACGAAGGCGCTTCGCCCGCTCCCGGAAAAGTGGCACGGTCTCACCGACCACGAGACGCGCTACCGGCAGCGCTACGTGGATCTGAGCGCGAACTTGCAGGTGCGCGAGATCTTCCTGCGGCGCACCAAGCTCATCGCCGGCATCCGCCGCTTCCTCGACGATCTCGATTTCGTCGAGGTGGAGACGCCGGTCCTGCACAAGCCCGAGGAGGCGGGCGGGGCGACCGCGCGTCCGTTCGGGACCCACCACAACACGCTCGATCTCGATCTCAAGCTGCGCATCGCCCTCGAGTTGCATCTCAAGCGCCTGATCGTCGGTGGGCTGGAGCGCGTCTACGAGATCGGCCGCGTCTTTCGCAACGAAGGGATCGATCGCCGGCACAATCCCGAGTTCACGATGCTGGAGTTCTACCAGGCGTACGCGACCTACGAAGATCTGATGACGCTGACGGAGACCATGGTCTCGCATCTCGCCACCGAGGTGACCGGCGCCGACGAGGTGACGTTCCAGGGAGTGAAGATCAAGTTCGCACCCCCGTGGCCGCGCATCTCCATGCTCGGCGAGGTGGCGAAGCTCCATGGAGCCGCCGGGACGCAGTCGCAGCAGCTCGACGCGCTCGCGAGGCTCTCCGCCGGGCAGTGGCTGGCGCCGGTCGAGGACCGGCAGATGCGGGAGAAATTTGCCAGGCTCGTGTCCACCGGCGAAAAGATCGCCTGGGCGTTCGAAGCGTTGCTGGAGCCGATGCTGCCGAAGGACCGGCCGAGCTTCGTGGTGGACTTCCCGCTGGAGATCTCGCCGCTAGCGCGCAAGCGCGACTCCGAGACGCGGCTGGTCGATCGCTTCGAGGCGTTCGCCGGGGGGATGGAGATCGCCAACGCGTTCTCCGAGCTGAACGACCCGCGCGACCAGGAGGCCCGCTTCCGCGAGCAGGTCGAGGCGGCGGCGCGCGGCGACCAGGAGACGATGCCCTGGGACCGCGACTACATCCGCGCCCTCGAGCACGGCATGCCGCCGGCGGCCGGTGAGGGCGTCGGGATCGACCGGCTGGCGATGCTGTTCACGGATTCGCCGAGCATCCGGGACGTGGTCCTCTTCCCGTTGCTCAAGCCCGAGGAGAGCCGTTGAAGCTCCACTGGCGCCCGAGCCCGCGCGCTGAGGGCCGCGGCGCTGTCGGGAGGAAGGCGGCGCGCCCTGCCGTCGTCTCCGCCGCGGCGCTCGCGCTCTTCCTCCTCGGCGCCGGGCTGCAGTATTCCCTCGCGGTCTGGCTCGGCGCCTACACCACGCTCTCGCGCGACGCGGTCAATGGCATCTCCTTCGCCATGGAAGGGGTCTGGTTCCTGCTGGCGGGATTCGTGCTCAGCTTCCTCGGCCGCGGCTACCGGCCGCTCGAGAACCTGATCGCTTCCGCGGTCTTTGGAGCCGTCACCTTCTTCGTGCTCCGCGCGCTGAAGCCGCCCTCGTTCTCGTACGACCGCTTCTTCGCCAGCACCGGTGAGCTGGTGGTCTGGTCGCTCGCCGCCGCCGCTGCGTCGTGGCTCCTGGCGATGTGGGGCGCCTCGTTCGGGATGCTGATCGGCGCGAACGGCCACGTCGATCCGCGCGTCCGCTACGAGTGGGGCATCGCGCGCACGCACTTGAGGTTGAACCGGCACAGCGCGCTCCTGCTGGCGCTGCTGGGCGTGCTGCCTCCCGGACTCTTCTACGCGCTCGGGATCGCGGCGTCGTTCCGCGATCCGCACCAGCGCCCGCTGGTGCATCCGCTGCACATCCTCTTCATGGTGGCGGTGGTGCTCGCCTCGCTCACGGTGATCGGCAAGTGGATCCAGCACCGCGCCCAGATCGCCAGGCTTCAACCGGGGCAGCGGCGCAAGCGGCCGGCCACGGTAGTGATGACGGGGATCTCGGTCGCCGGCGTGGCGGTGGGTGTCTGGGCGCTCACGGTGGTGCTCTCGGTCATGAGCGGCTTCGAATCCGATCTGAAGCGCAAGATCCTCGGCACGAACTCTCATGCCTTGCTGCTCAAGTACTCGGCGGACTTCTCCGAATGGCGATCCGTGATCCCCAAGGTCGCCGCCGTTCCCGGCGTCGCCGGAGTGTCGCCGTTCATCCTCAACGAGGTGATCCTCTCGCACGGCCAGACGGTCACGGGCGCCGAGCTGAAGGGGATCGATCCGGCCACCGCCGGCGCCGTCAGCGAGCTGCCCCGCCAGGTCATCGCCGGCGAGCTGGGATGGCTGTCGAAGCCGCAGGACATCCCGGGGACCGATCGCGTGGTGGAGCCGCGCGGAGAGGCGGCGAAGCAACTGGGTGGACCGGAGTACGAGCAGTACCTGGAGGACACGCTGAAGCGGCGCCAGGCCCATCCCGAGGAGTCGCAGAAGCTCGATCCCGAGGCGCTGCGCAACCTGCCCGGCATCTGCATCGGAAAGGAGATGTCGCACCAGCTTCGCGCCTGGGTGGGCGACGTGGTCAACGTGCTCACGCCGCTCGGCGAGATGACGCCGACGGGACCGGTGCCGCGCAGCCGTCCCTTCCGGGTGGCCTGCATCCTCTACTCCGGGATGTACGAGTACGACTCGAAATTCGTCTACATCGGCATTCCCGAGGCGCAGCGATTCTTCAAGATGGGCGAGAACATCGTGGGGCTCGAGCTGAAGTTCGCGGACGTCGACGCGGCGCGGGCGCTCGGGCGCAGGGTAGTGGCGGCGCTCGGCGGCTTTCCCTACCGGACGAAGGATTGGGCGGAGCTGAATCGCAATCTCTTCTCCGCGCTCAAGCTGGAAAAGCTGGCGATGGCGATCATCCTCACCTTCATCGTGCTGGTGGCCTGCTTCAACATCCTCAGCACGCTGATCATGCTGGTGCTGGAGAAGACGAAGGAGATCTCCATCCTCAAGTCGATGGGCGCGCGCGACGCGAGCGTGATGAAGATCTTCGTCGTCGAAGGGCTGACGATCGGCGCCATCGGCACGGCGATGGGCCTGCTCCTCGGCCTCGCTTCCTGCTCCTTCATCGAGAAGTTCGGCCTGCAGCTCGATCCCGACGTCTATTACATCTCGAATCTGCCGGTGAACGTCGATGGCGCGCAGTTCGTGATGGTGGCGGCAATCTCGCTCGCCCTCAGCTACCTGGCGACGTTGTATCCGGCGACCAAGGCGAGCCGCCTCTCGCCGGTGGACGGGCTGCGGGAGGAATGAGTTGGCTCCTCTCGTCGAAGCGCGCGAAGTGCACAAGTCCTACTGGCTCGGCGAGAAGGAGATCCACGTGCTGCGCGGCGCCAGCTTCTCGCTCGCCGCCGGTGAGATGGCGTCGCTGGTCGGTCCGAGCGGGGTGGGAAAGAGCACCTTCCTGCACGTGATCGGCACGCTCGATCCGCCTACGCGCGGGTCGGTGCTGTTCGACGACCGCGACGCCTTCGCGATGACCGAGGAGGAACTGGCCGCCTTCCGCAACCGCAGCATCGGGTTCGTCTTCCAGTTCCACTACCTGCTGCCCGAGTTCACCGCCCTGCAGAACACGTCGATGCCGGGGCTGATCAACCGCCAGCCGCGCGAGCAGGCGGAGGCGCAGGCGAAGGAGATGCTGGAGATCGTCGGGCTCGAGCACCGGCTCGAGCACAAGCCCGGCGAGCTGTCTGGCGGCGAGCAGCAGCGGGTCGCCTTGGCGCGTGCGCTGGTGCTGAAGCCCCGCCTTTTGCTCGCGGACGAGCCGACCGGCAACCTGGACGAGGCGACGGGAGAGGGCATCCACCAGCTGCTGGTGGAGCTCAACCAGCGACTTGGGATCGCGGCGATCGTGGTGACGCACAATCCGCGGCTGGCCGAGCGGATGCCCCGCCGGCTGCGGCTGACCGAAGGCATGGTCGTGGAGGTGTAGCGTCCGGGCCGTTGCGGCGTGCCCGATCGGCGTTCCGTTCGCATCTTCGCCCAGGGAGAGGAGTACGCAGGAGGCTTCTCGATGCGAAACAGGATCTGGGTGGCGGGCACCGCGCTTGCTTTTGGCTGCGCGATGTTCGGGGGTAGCCAGGAGAGCAAGAAGTCCGAGACGCGGACGGCGCAGGATCAGGCGCAGCAGTCCCTGCAGCGGGCAACCGACGCCCAGAAGAAGGCCGCGGACGAGCAGGCGAAGGTGGAGCAAGCGCAGCAGGAGGTGACCCAGAAGCAGAAGGAGCTGGCGGACGCCCAGGCGAAGCTGCGCGGGCAGACGGCAAAGGCGGAGCAGGCCCAGCGAGACGCACAGGAAGCGAATCGGCTCGCACAGCAGGAGTCCGCCCAGCACCAGCAGCAGGCTCTCCAGACCCAGCGCTCCGAGACGCAGCAGATGCGCAGCCAGCACCAGCAGAACCAGTCCTGGACGCAGGAGCAGACCGCGAGCGGCACCGTCGTGCAAGCGGGCAGCGATCAGGTCCAGATCCGCACGCAGGACAAGGATCTGCTGCAGCTCCAGATCACCGACTCGACGGCGGTGACGCTGAACGGCCAGACGGCGTCGGCGGCGCAGCTTCAGCCAGGGACCGACGTGCGCGCCAGCTACCAGATGGTCGACGGCCAGTCGAAGGCGCTGAAGATCGACGCTACTTCGAAGAGCTCGAGCCAGGAGCCGCAGCCGCAGAAGTGAGCTCGTCCTTGATCACCGCGCCGCCCTTCATCACGAAAGGCACGCGCTCGAGGACGCGCACGTCCCGCAAGGGGTCGCCGGGGACTGCGATCAGGTCGGCGTAGCGGCCGGCCTGCACGGTTCCGACGTCTTTTTGACGGTCGAGCAGCTCGGCGGCCCACGCGGTCGCCGCGAGGATGGCTCGCGCCGGCGGAAGGCCGAGCCGCACCATCCAGGAAAATTGTCTGGCGTTGTCGCCGTGCGGGTAGATGCCGGCGTCGGTCCCGAAGGCGACGCGCACGCCTGCCTTCACGGCCTTCGCCCAGTTGTCCCGCTGCGTCTGCCCGATGGCCCGCTCCTTGTCGACGTACTCGCGCGGGATGTGCAGGTCGTCGGCATGCGCCAGGATATAGTCGTCGTTGTAGATGTCGCCGACGAGGAACGTGCCTCGCTCCTTCATCAGGCGGATGCCCTCGTCGTCGATCAGAGTGCCGTGCTCGATCGAGTCGAAGCCGGCGCGGGTCGCGTCCTTGATGCTCTGCGTCCCGTGCGCGTGCGCGGCGATGCGGCGCCCCAACCTATGCGCCTCCTCCGCCGCGACGCGCAGCTCTTCGTAGGTGAACTGGGGCGCGCCGGGGACGTCGCCGCGCGAGAACACGCCGCCACTCGCCGCGACCTTGATCAGGTCCACCCCGTGCTGCACGTGAGAGCGGATCAGGTGGCGGAGCTGGTCGGCGCCGTCGGCGACCGTGAAATTGCGCTCCAGCGGGTAGAAGTCGACGCGGACGTTCGGCGGGTAGCGGTTCAGGTCGCAATGCCCGCCGGTGATGCTGATGCAGGGACCGGAAGCGACGACCCGGGGCCCGGGAAAGTAGCCTTCGTCGATCAGGTCGCGCAGGTCCGCGGCGAGGAACGGCTCGGAGCCGACGTCGCGCACGGTGGTGAAGCCGGCCTCCAGGGTCCGTCGGGCGTGCACGACGGCCGTCATCGCGGGCGCCAGCGGCGAGGTCTTGAAGGTCCAGATGTCCTCGAAGTGGTCCGCCCGCGATTCGAGGTGGACGTGACAGTCGATCAACCCCGGCAGGACGGTCGCTTGCGATAGATCGATCACCTGCGCGCCGGGCGGAATGGACCCGCCGACCGCGGCGATACGGTCGTTCTCGATCTTCAGCGTGACGTTCTGCCGGTACGACTCGGAGAGCCCGTCGAAGAGCCGCCCTGCCTTCACGTAGAACACGTGGGGCGCAGCGGCGAGGAGCAGCGCGAGGAGGATCATGCGTTGAAGACTAGCAGCTCCGCGACCCTCCCGCGGGACTCGGCTTTCGAGTTGATGAAGCGTGGCGCGCGGACCGTGCGCTGCTCGAAGCCGCGGTAGAGATCGCGCACGCGCTCGGTGGCCGAGTTGGAGAGCAGGAATCGGACGCCGCGGCGGTTCAAGGCGATGCAGGCGCGCGCCAGGCGCTTCTG
>Ga0209236_1001084_pt1 | contig 16301 bp, 16 predicted proteins | sample GraSoi013_1_40cm_FD_185819 | JGI IMG/M metagenome (GOLD analysis project Ga0209236, IMG submission 185819) | Grasslands soil microbial communities from the Angelo Coastal Reserve, California, USA - Sample 09_27_2013_1_40cm (SPAdes) (version 2) | ecosystem: Environmental > Terrestrial > Soil >... | reverse complement strand
ACTGCGCGCCCTTGCCGCCGCGTACTGTCATCTCGAAGATCTGGGCTTGGCCGCCGGCGGCGGTGAGCTGCAGATCACCCTCGGTGCCGTTGATCTCCCAGAGCAGGTTGGTGCCGCGCGAAACGCCGCCCCTATAGTGGATCGAGAGCGCGGCCCCGCCCTCGAGCAGTCCGCTTACCAACACTTGATCATCCGCGTTCATGGGCTTGCTTTCTTCCGTCCCCGCTATCGTGAAGGACTTCCGGCGCAGGGTCATGGTGGCCGAGAGCTCTCGCACTTCGCCGAGGCAGTGACACAGCGCGTCCGCCGCGTGGCCGAGCGCGATCGAAAGCATCGTCGCACCGTTCTTCTTGTCGTTGAGGTAGGCGTTGTACGGCTCCACCGTTGGTCCCCAGCCCATTCCTGAACCGATCAACGTGGTGGAGAGCACCTCACCGACGTAACCTTGCTTGATCAGGTCATGCACGTAAGCCACCGACGGCGCAGAACGGGCCTGCAGCCCCGCCACGGCGAGGACGCCCTCCTTCTTCGCCAGTGCGGCCATGGTCTGCGCCTCTTTCAAGCCGTTACCTAGCGGCCATTCGCAGTACACGGCCTTGCCCGCGCCGAGCGCTGCAGTCGCCAGTTCGAGATGATACGGCACCTTCACGGTGACAGCGACGACGTCCACGTCGGCCCTGTTCACGAGGTCTTGGTGATTGTCGAACGCAACAGGCACACCAAAGAGCTTGCTGGCGGCGTCTGCAGATTCGCGTCGGCTGGTGGACAGCACCGTGATCTCAAAGTCATCCGAGAGCGACTTCAAAGCAGGAATATGTGCCTGCGCCGCCCATCCGCGATCCGGGTTGGCGCCGATGATGCCGACACGAATCCTCTTGGTTCCACCCTTGCTCATAGCCGTCTTCATATTTTTCTTCCCTAAAAAATTGTAGGCGGCAGATCCACGGCAAGCTCGAGCAGACAGCATCGGGAGCGAAATCTTAACATCGTCATCAACCTTTTAGATACAGTCCTTGGACTTTTCGCCGTCGAGACGTATTTCATGAGCAAGCCGGTCGAAGTTGGCAGTTTGAAGATTGGCCAGTACGTCCTCATTGATGGTGAACCCTGCAGGATTGTAGAGTTCGAGAAATCCAAACCAGGCAAGCACGGCTCCGCAAAGGCAAGAATCGTTGCGATAAGTGCGTTCACAGGCCAGAAGAAGAACCTCATCAGCCCTGTTGATGGGAAGGCCGAGGTCCCCCTCATAGACAAGAGAACAGGACAGGTTCTCTCCATTTCCGGAAATCTGCTCCAAGTAATGGACATGGAGAATTATCAGACATTCGAGACACCCATGCCCGACGATGAGGACTTGAAGAAACAAATGACTTCCGGAATCGAAGTCGAGTACTGGAGCGTTATGGGACGGAATATGGTCGTTCGCCGAAAGGGCTGAGCAATCCATCACGAGTAAAAGTCTTTCAACAGTGAAACACCTACGGCTTTGGCCGGGAATGACGGCCGGCGCCCTCGTCCGAGAGATGAGCGCGACCGGGGTCCTAGGTGGAGGCCGAATCGGGGCGGCTGCCGATGTTGTCGAAGAAATGTTCCGAGGACCAGACTTCACGAATTTCCTGACGCTCGCAGGGCCAATGGTTCCATCAGGATTTCGATTGCTCATTGGAGATTTGATCGATCGAGGGTTTCTCGATGCGATCGTTACCTCAGGGGCGAACTTGACTCATGACGTGATTGAGGCTCTTGGCCTGCACCATTATCAGGGCACGTTCCAGGTTGACGATCGTATCCTGATCAAGAAAGGGTACAGCCGGATCGCAGACATCTTTGTCAAAGAAGAATCCTTTCAGATTCTAGACAAGACTGTCAGAAGGCTTCTTGGAAAAATTCCAGCCGATCAGAGGCGAGGAGTGGCATTCTCAGACATCCTGGGAAAAATCGGCCTCCTCCTGCAGGACAAGGATTCGATTCTCTACAAAGCTACCCGCAACAAGGTTAAGGTCTTCTCGCCAGGGCTTCTGGACTCGATCCTTGGTCTTAGCCTCTGGAGTTTCTCTCAGACAGAATTGCTACAGTTGAACCCGATGGCCGACGTGACGAATATGGTGGAAATGGCGATGACCTCGAAAAAGCTCGGGGTTCTGATTCTCGGTGGAGGATTACCCAAGCACCACACTCTCTTGGCCAGTGTTCTGCGAGAGGGGGTTGATGCAGCGGTTCAGATCACTGCTGACAGGCCGGAGCCTGGAGGACTGAGTGGTGCTCCGTTGGCCGAATCGATCAGCTGGAGGAAGATCCGGAAAGGAGGGAGATTCGTCGACGTATACGGTGACGCAACTGTCTGCTTCCCGCTGATAATGGCCGCTGTTCTCGGGAAGGTTAAGAAGCGCATGAGAACGGTAAGAGAGTAGTCTTGGAAACGGTTAGTCGTTCTCTCACGGACGCTGTCCGCAAGCTCTTGCGGATGCCGAACGTCGACGAGAAGGCGATCAAAGAACTTGTGAAGGATCTCCAGCGGACACTATTACAGGCGGACGTGAACGTCGAGCTTGTTCTCCAACTATCCAAGGCAGTCGAAGATCGTTCGCTGAAAGCGAACATTCCTCCAGGAATCACCAGACGCGAGCATGTTGTCAAGGTACTATACGAAGAAATGACAAAGTTTGTAGGCCAAGACCCCGCTAAGGTCGAGGTTCAACCTGGCGCGTTCCGCAAACTCATGCTGGTTGGGATTCAGGGAACGGGGAAGACGACTAGCTCGGTGAAACTGGCACGGTTTTTCCAGAAGAGAGGATTGAGAGTAGGCATCGTCGGCGCCGATACTTACCGTCCTGGCGCATTAGACCAACTGAAGCAATTAGCAGCCACGGTGGAGATTCCGGTATACGGCGAGCCCGGCACCAAGAAGCCTGAGGACATCGCGAAGCATGGTCTCGACCACTATCGAAAGGAGAAGACCGACTTGGTAATTATCGATACCGCGGGAAGGCACAGGAATGAGAGGGACTTGATGGACGAGATGAAGAGAATTGCTTCTGCCGTGAAGCCCGACGAAATCGTGTTGGCAATCGATGCTACGATTGGACAGCAGGCGATTACTCAAGCCCGCGCGTTCCATGAGGCAACACCTGTCGGGTCGGTGTTGCTGACAAAGATGGACGGCTCCGCCAAGGGAGGAGGAGCGCTCTCGGCTGTCGCAGGGACCGGTTCGAAGGTCAAATTCATAGGAACAGGAGAACGAGTTGAAGATTTGGAGCAGTTCGTCCCGACAGACTTTGTGGGACGGCTATTGGGAATGGGCGATCTGAACGCGCTTCTAGAGAAAGTGAAGGAGGCAGAGGTGCAAGTTCCCGAGGCGAAAGTCAAACAGTTCATGGAAGGTCGTTTTACTTTGAAGGACATGTATGATCAGATGGAGAACCTTCGGAAGATGGGACCACTGAGGAAAGTTCTCCAAATGATTCCGGGCGGTGTGAGTCTTCCTGAGGAGCAATTGGGCGTGGCGGAGGAGAAGATGAAGGCGTGGAGAGTGATTATCCAATCTATGACTAAGAAGGAGCTTGGGGAACCTCGATTGGTAGACAGCTCTAGGTCGAAGAGAATTGCGCGAGGCGCCGGTCGGCCAGAGCGCGAGGTGCGGGAACTTGTCAACCAGTATTTTACGATGCGGAAGATGATGAAGCAGATGAAACGACGTGGACCCATGATGAAAGGCATGCCTTTCATGAAGAAGTAATTTGGGGAAAGGGAGTCTCCTTTGACCAGTGGACTGTGCCCTGTGAACTGTCATCAGTGTCGCAAGACAATGCGAATGCTGAGAGACGCGAGCATCACGAGATACAAGGAAACCTTGCAATCCTGCAAGTGCGGCTACCTGTTAATCAACTGGGGAAATCCTAGTGCAATGCTCGGGTCAGCCATCAAGACCAGCGTTATAACTCATACTCATCGTTGGCGGTGACCTCAGCCTCGGGAAGGCAGGTAAACTTCTACATGACCAACGAAGACGAACGGCAGTTTGTCGATTTCTTGATGACGACTGGAGACGTAGTTCTTCATGCCTACACGTCTATGACCCCGAGATTTGAACCCGTTAGGCTCCTACCGGAGCCTTACTCGGGCGACTTTTGGTATGCCTTCACTATTTTGAATCGCTCTATCTCGTCGAATCTTCGAGTGAGGTTCATTAGTCAACAGGGGTATTATGTCGTTGACGAGTTGAACTCTTCGGTCATAGAGTTCACTCGCTCAGTACCAGAGACAAGTATCAAGGCTGTTCATCGAGGTCGGATTTGGGCGGACTTGACATGGCTCGACAATGAGAAAAAGATAATCGTTCACAAGGAACCCGCCTTCAAAAAATGGTATGAGACAATCGCAGGATGGATACGCCGCAAATACATTCGGTTGGACCAATTGGAGTACGCTGGGCCTGATGCAATCAAGTTAAGGGATGAAGGAGGTGCTTTGCTCACTGTTCCACCAACAGTCGGTTCCAAAATCTACGGCAAGTTGACAGAGGAGTTTGTTGACCGATGTTTCAAATGTGGAAGCAAGACAATGGAACACGAGGTTCTGAGTCGATTTGAGGCTTTCACGTGTAAGAACTGTAAGCAAAGAGTCCTCAGAATGCTCGCTAAGAGGCAGAGTCCTTGAGAGCATGTCATCACCGAGTCTGTTCAAGTACCAAGCGGGCGTTCAGAGGATTATGATGTTTGAGCGTTCCGTGAAGGCCGAAAAACTGAGAATCTAAGCGCGAGCAGGAAACCTTCGGCTAGGCTAGCCTGATGTTTGGTGATTACTACCCTTCTAAGGGTTGAAAATCAGCGTTTTTCCGGATGAGGCAACCTAGATTACTATGCTTCGTAAGGGCTATGGCCAATGCTTGACACAGCTGAAACCCGCCAAAGGCTAGGCGCTAACATCGTTCTTATTCTGGGATTCTTGATGAACAGCGCAGGCAATAGCCTTATTCGGCCGATGATTGTGAGGCGAGAAAGGTGGACTGGAACCCCAGCGCCCGTGCGCCACCGAAAGTTTTCAGGATTTGCGGTGGTCGTGGAGGTCGATCATGTTTCCCCATGGGTCAGTAAGTGTTCCTGAGTTCCTGCCTTTCCGTTTGACGGAGTATCCTTTCTTCTCCAATTGATCAGCCGCTTCCTCGAAGCTGGTGACATGGAGGCTGATTGGGGTTACATCGGCACCTCGAAGAACTAGCGGTGTGATCTTCGGGGTCTTGTAGAGGGTCAGCTCGCCCAGCTTGGTGGAGATGACGCTCCATTCAGGCGAGGGTTCTTTGAGTTCGAATCCTAGCGTTTCGCAGTATAGATTGACTGCCTTGTCCATATCCCCGACTTGAAGGATGATATGACCGATGTCACTGATGAGTTTTGGCGAGTCTTATCCCTCCTAGTCGGCAGATGAATGGGCATGGGCCTTGCGCTCTAGTCTTGTCTTCAGTTTGTCCTCTTCTCTCTCGACATAGGCGAAGCCCTCTTTGAATATAGAGCCAAACAAATGTCCGAAGGTAAACGTAATCGCAGATATTGCCGCACCGATAGAGAGAAAGGCCATGAAAGACGCGAAGATCTTGCCCCCAACAGTCATGGGTGATTGTGCCGGGCCTTCGGCCGTTGCCAGAAGGGACATGAAATAGAACGAGGTCACCAAGTCCCAGCCTTCCAAGATCATCATGCCAATCGTTCCGACAGCCATCACTAAGCCTAGAATCGCGATTGCGAAGATTGCCCTCTTCTTGAAGGGAGACAGGGGATGCTGGACTAGTCTAGCGATACCTCCTTCGGTCATGAACAACCAACTGCCCTTCGACGGTGACACCTTAGCTCTTTCTATTGTCAAGCCTATGCGTTACCGGGCGTGCACAATCTGCTAGGGATCTTGTTTGGTTTTAGTTTCATTTGCCAAGGGTCAAGTTCGAATCCCTTATGAAACAGCCAAAACAAGTTCTCTTCCGTGTCTAAGAAAATTACAACGACTCTAGAGAATGCTAGACGTCTCGCAGTTGCCAAACAGCATCTCGCTGGAATAAGGCCCAACAAACCGGACTCAGATGACATTCTGAGAGTGACACGAGACCTAGGTTGCCTTCAGCTTGATCCGATCAGCACGGTTGCTCCTAGTCATCTCATCGTTCTCTGGAGCAGACTCGGAAACTTTGACACAACAGACCTGGACAAATTGTTGTGGCGCGACAAGAAGCTCTTCGAATACTGGGCCCACCAAGCATCAATAGTCTTGATGGAAGACTATCCTCTCTACCATTCTCTCATGCGAAGGCATCCTGACGTGCTCGTACGTCCAGGATCGATTTGGCGACAAAGAATTGACAAATTTCTGAATGCGAACACGGAGCTAAGAGATCATATCTTGAGCGAGCTTAGAAAGAAAGGCCCTCTTCTCTCTCGCCAGTTTGAAGACAAGACTAGGGCAAAGCGTAGTTTTGGCTGGAGTAGCTGGGGAGATGTCTCTCGGATGATGTTCCATCTCTTCTTGAAGGGAGAAGTAATGGTAGTTGGCCGCCAGGGCAAACAGAAACTCTACGGTCTCTCAGAAAATTTCCTGCCACCCTGGGTTTCAAAGAAAGAATTGTCGGCGGAAGAGGTCGAGTACATTTCAGCCCAGAGGTCAGTCCGCGCCCTCGGAATCGCAAATACCTCCGAGATAAGCTGGCACTTTTTCCGCAACCGCTATCCAAACCTGAAGGCAACCATCAAACAATTGGTGGCGGAGGAAAAGATCATTCCAGTCGATATCACGGATGGACCGGTCGAAAAGGGCGAACGGTACATTCACTCAGATGACGTCGAACGACTGGAGGGGATAAAATCGGGGGAATGGCAGCCGAGGGTCTCATTACTCTCCCCTTTCGACAATCTGTTCTGCGATAGGGCGAGAACCAAGCTTCTGTTCAATTTCGATTACACAATCGAGATCTACACTCCACCAAGCAAACGCAAGTTCGGTTACTACGTCCTTCCGATACTGCGCGGCGACAAATTCATCGGGCGTTTGGATCCCCTCATGGACCAGAAAAACGGGAAACTGATCATCAAGGCAGTATATGCTGAGTCAAACGCGCCCAAGGACAAGGATACCTCAAGAGAGATACGAGAGAGCGTCGAACAACTTTCAGAATTTCTCGGAGCGAAAGAAGTAATCTATTCACGCAAAGTGCCGAAGTTTTGGCAAAGCCATCTTCACTAGTCTTAGACATATCCTGGATCGTGGGACCGAGCGGGCTCAAGTGTCGAATCTCGATATTCTCGAGATTTTGTAGGTACGGAGGCTTCTGTAACCTACTTGGTGTTTCTATGAAAACGAGCTGAATAAATCTCCGGAATTACCATTACCTGTTTCGAGGGTCCTTCTGAAGAAGGCGAGCCTCGTGTCGAGAACATCCCCCTTACCACATTCACCCCGAGCAACAATACTCTCGCAGGCTACTATCGAAGCGTCCAGCCATTCAGGTCCACAGGAGAATTACGTGGAGCAGTTTCTCGCGAAGTTTCCTGACTATAGGAAGGCCCTGTGGTTGGCTGCGAGAAGCGAGGAAGAGGGACTAGGAAACCCGTCGTATCAAGGATGGCAATGGAGCGATCTCGAGATGCACCCCACCCGGGTCTTGAAGCTTGTGATAGAAGGAATTGCCAAGATAAGCATGAGAACTAGGCGGGCTACCTATTATCTTCTAAAAGAGCCGGACTTGGTAAAGACGGTCCTCAAGAGCTCAGTTCTCAAGAAATAGTCGGAAAACGTGTCGAGGCGAACATACGAGGGGTCAGATTCGACCTTATTCTGAGAGTTTTGCTATTTCCAGCATTTTGGCAAAGTCTTCCAAACCACTCGCATAATTTCCGTCTTCGCCATTCCAAACCGAGCGTTTGCTCAATATGAGCTCTTTCGCGTCGCGAAGGGGAATTCCACAATGTACGAGGTAGGCGGCTGCGCATGTCGGGCTCCTGCCGAGCCCCATTTTGCAATGGAGGTAGACTGTTCGCCCTCCACGGATGTGTTGTTCGATGAGTCGGGAGACGAGTCGGAGCTGGCTTACCGGAACCGCGGAAAAAGTCTCTTCGACCTTGGGAGTTCGATCTTCGTATTGCAAGCCTAGATTCTTGGACCACTCCTCCTCCCGCTGATTCCTCGTAAGGTCGATAATCACACTCTTGCCCCCGCTATGTTTCTTGATCTCTTCCAGATCTGCTAGCGTGGGTGCCGCGCCTACCCATAATTCGTTAGCTAGAATCTCTGTGAAGTCCAACCAGTCTCTGCCACTTCTAGGATGCGCGGTCGATAATTGGTAATGCTAGGCTGCTCCCGGATGCCTCGACATTCGACAACTGCTTTAGCTTAGTTTCTTTGGATCGAATTTGTTGCCGAATTTGTCGATAAAAGCTATTTCCGAAATGGGCATGCGATTCTTCTTCCCAACTATCTTCTTGACTGGATAGCCAAAACCTACAACCATAGTGGGCTTGATATCGGCTGGGAAACCGAAATCTCTACTCATGGCTTCTTCCTTGATTCCCGTATAGACTCCGGAGATAACGCCGTTGTTCCAGGCTGAGAGTTGCATTTGTTGGACTGCGCGTCCGGTGTCGATGAGGTGGAACCCCAGTTTGGGGTCTGTCAAGACGATGACGGCAAAGTCTGCTCCGGCGACCCAAGATCCACTTGTGCTATCCTCTGCTAGCCTCTTGACCGATTCCTTGTTTTGGACAAGTATGAATCTCAGGTGTTGCTTGTTATTTCCAGTTTGAGTGGCTCGCGCCGCTTCGAATACTTTCAGCTTTACGTCGGCCGGCACCTTCTTGGGGCTAAACTGTCTAACATCCAGTTTAGTCAGGATTGCTTGATGAGTATCCATATCTCTCAGAGTGTATCCGGGAATAGGCCTAAGTTAAAAAATGTCCCTTTGAACGCTGAGATTGAATAGAGGTTTCCGAGGAAACAGTCATGGTTGACCAAGTCACTGTCCAGAAGCAAGTGCTTGTACAAGAGGGAAAACTGAAAGACTTCTGCAACAAAGTGTGGATGAAACTAGGTGTCCCGGTACGAGATGCCAAGATAACAACTGATGTTCTAGTGCTAGCTGATCTCCGCGGGATCGAGTCGCATGGGGTCGCCCGTCTTCCTCGGTATTACGCGGATCTGAAGAATGGTTGGACAAAACCCACAGACCAAAGCAAGATCGTGAAGGAGAACAAAGCTACGGCGATGATTGACGGTGGGCAGAGCTTAGGCCAGGTGGTCGGACACAAAGGAATGGAATTGGCCATCAAAAAGGCCAAGGAGACCGCGATCGGAATTGTCTCCGTCAGGAATTCTCACCACTACGGAATAGCAGGCTACTATAGCCTGATGGCCTTGGAAAACGATTTGATTGGGATGAGTATGACCAACGCCGCTCCGCTCGTGGTTCCCACCTTCGGTAGAAATGCCATATTGGGTACGAACCCTATCAGCCTAACCGCACCTACTGGGAAGGAGAGGGCATTCGTTCTGGACATGGCAACCTCCGTGGTTCCACGTGGAAAGCTTGAGGTCTACGACCGCCAAGGCAAAAAGATGCCGCCGGGATGGGCGGTGGACAAGACGGGAAGAGGGACAGAGGACCCACATGCCGTTTTGGACGCCTTGTCCAAGAGATTGGGCGGCGGGATTCTACCCCTTGGCGGTGAGGGTGAAGAGCACTCGGGTCACAAAGGGTATGGTTTGGCGCTGATGGTGGACGTTCTAAGCGGAGTCCTGAGCGGCGCAGCCACGGGTCTCGGCGTCGATGTTATCAAGGAAAAGCCGAATGTCGGCCATTTCTTCATGGCATTGGACCCAGCAGCGTTTCGTCCACTGGACGAGTTCAAGAGAGACATGGACAGGCTAGCCCGAGAGCTGAAGGACTCCCCGAAGGCGGAAGGCCGATCACGAATCTACGTTCACGGCGAGAAGAGCTATGCAAGGATGGAAAAGTTCCAGAAGGAAGGTATTCCACTGAGTCCCAAGGTTGTGGAAGCGATGAAACAAGTGGGAACAGAGATCGGCGTTCCCTGGCTAGGGTAGCCTCCCCCGAGTCTGAGCAGCCCGTCCACAACTTCTCGCCTGCTATCCGGGTCTCACAACTTCGATATTTTTTCTATGATCCCGATATACACAGAGCCCTTAGAGTCAACGAAACGCTTGATTCTCCATCCAGTGCCTTCGAGTATTCGCTTCATCTCCTTCTTTGAGACGATCAGATAGTCGAACCACGGAGTTGTATACTTCTTGTATCGCACTCGGATGGTCAGTTCCCCGGGCATTTTTCCGTCTCTTCGGTTGCGCCTGTGATATGCTAGATGAAACGGCTGACTGGTTCGATAGGGATCGTTGCTTTCGGCGATTATCAAAGCATTTAGCGTCGTGGAGTGGTAGAACTGTCTAAGCAATCGTCTTGCCCGGTTTGGGTTGGCGAAGAGTCCGAAGTTGTTGCCTATCATTAGAATTGTGTCAAAACTTCCAGTCTTGGACTGACCTCTGTGATTGACATTACTCGGGCCTTACGCAGTCCTCTGAGCTTGCAACCTTGATCGCTAGAGGCGAAACGTCTATTCCAAGGACGTCAGAGCCTTTCCTTTGGAAATGGAGGGAGACTCTTCCGCCCCCGCATCCAATGTCGAGTGTCCTCCCTTTTGCGTATCGCATTGCGTCTTTTTCGTGTGGCCGCCAGTTCTTGTATTCGGCGAGGTAGTATTTGGGGAGTGAAGTGCTTGAATCGATGAAGCCGTCGTCTCTCTCAACAACCTCCACGACATTCTGACCCCTGAAACAGTGGTACAGTTGGTGACCGTAGGCATCCTGTTTGTCATTCAACATCGGGAGTGCCATCTGCTAGAAAAGCTTGAGTTACGCGTGGGTTGCGATGGTGGCTTCCGAATCTAAGTCTTGCGCATCAATCCGCGGTGTATTCATCTCAATGCAGAGGATCTGGCAGATCTGCAAATGGTTTTGTCGGAGAATCCACAAATCGATAACCTGGGCAAGCAAAGCCCAGGGAGAACGAGAAGGGCCAAATGCCTTGTCGCTTTCAAAGTGAATATTGACGATTCGATTAATAAGCAAATTGGGACCGCAGTCCGCAGGAGAACTTGGTCTCCAAGACAATCCTATCACTTCGAATGCTTTTCGATTTCATCCGGAAATGGAGAACTTCTGAACGGTGGGAGTATGGCGAAGGCCCAAGGTATATCCTCGGAGGCTAATCTCTGGTTAAACAGGGCTTAAGAGGCGTTTCACTCTATTCTCAACTGTGGTCGTAGAATGAGGAGATTTATGGTCCTCATTGGGGCAGTATTTGTCCTGCTTGGAATCGTGGCTGAGAGCTTGTACATTAGCAACGAGAAAGTCGCCTACAACGGCGCGACAATCTCCACCAATACGTACATGATCTCGGGTCTTTTCCTCATCCTTTTGGGACTGGCCCTGACTCTGTCTGGAGCAAGAATACCCAAGATCCGGATTCCGCACGTCTAATTGCGGATCACCTATTCGAGTCTTGGAATCCGGGCCTAGCTTGGTCTCTACTTTTTCGAAATAAGTTAGATTTTGGTTACGACGCCGGGGTCGATCTTGACCGGACGATGCCCGGTTATTCCATGAGCAATATCTCGAACTCCAACTGCAATCAACATAATTGCTATTGTGACCGCCAAGCTTAGCTGGCCAAGGGAGGGGTCGAGGATTACGAAACGGGGGAGAATCACCGTCAAAACCCCCACTGCTCCAGTCAGTCCTCGCACCCAGACCGGTGGGTGCTTTGCAAATCCTGCTGCTACGATTTCTACGATCCCGACGACAAGAAGTGCGAGAGCGACGAGAATGGTCAGGAAACCGATTACGAATTGTGGGGTGTGATTATTGCAACGATTCCGAGTACAAAGGCGATTATTCCTCCTCCAGCGTTTATCTCCCGAAACCACGTAGCAAAATATCTTCCGTAAACGCCCGCAAAAATTCGAGATAGCCCTAGAATGATGAGTCCTATTCCGAGAGTATACGCGAGGACAGTGAGGGCGAATGCTGAGTCAGCCAAAACGAAAAATGCGACCGCGAGAACCAATACTCCAGCGAGTATCTCTAGAACGCGCAGCCAACTCGGACTTCTTTTCTCTATCAACTTCTAGTGGCTCCTAGAAGAACCTAGGCCGGTATTTAGTAGCTTTTGCCAAAGTCGGAACACCAGCATCAGACCCGATGAGGTAGGCAGCGAGGATGCTACCTACAAGCCGCGCACCGAGTGTCCCTCCGAAGCGCACAACTGTTGGATATAATTGGTCGCTCGTGCATCCATGAACTTCACGTTTGATGGCATCAATTACCAGGAATTCGTTCACTAGTCCTTCGTTCAGCGGGCTTCACCTACATCCCAGATTGGACTTCGCGCATCTTCTAGTGAAAGCCGAAGAGTGGAACGAGGAAGATAGGCCTGGAACGTGGTCTAGTTATTTTGGAAGCTGGACCAGTCGTCTAAGGTCCGTCTGGTCTTCGACGGAGGTTTCGCCCCTTTCCTCTTTACCGTCTGCAGAAAGCGATGCATCTGCTGCTCTCTCTTCTTGCTCGTCCAGTAGTACGCCTCGTCGATCGTTCCCTCTGACATGAGTACTGTCATTTTTCCTTGCCTCGTCCTGCCAGTACGCCCTCTGCGCTGTATAAGGCGGATCTCGGACGGAACTGCTTCATAGAATATGACATGGTCCACATCTGGGACATGTAATCCCTCCTCACCGATGCTTGTCGTCACGAGTATGTTATGACGCCCATGGCGAAAATCTTCCAAAATACCCGTCTGCTCGCTTTGACTTAGACCAACATCATCAGTATCCCGAGTCGCCTGACCGACAAAGCGAACAGCGGAGACACCTTCAAGCTTGTTCAGTCTCTCAACAAGTGTCTCGACAGTATCTCTGTACTGAGTGAAGACTATGATCTTCGAATCCTTGTTCAACTTTATCTCCCCCTCGACAAGCTCTCGAAGTCTCTTTTGTTTCGGATGTTCTCTTTCTTCCATCGAGAATGCTAGCTGTCTAGCTTCGAGAATCTTCGCGTCTCTTGAGAGGCTCTTGCCCGACTTGCTACTGGCCGTTTCGAGCTTTGCGAGGTATCTTGTGAGATTGTGGAGGCCTTGCGTCTCCAGCACGTCGATTGCATGACTCAACGACATCGCTTGGGCCTGCAGAATGACTGCTCCATACAGGGCTCCGGACCCACCTCTTCTCAGACTCTTTCGCAACCTCTCCCCGAGCTCCAATAGCATGCGTTTGTTTGCGCGAACACCAGTCGGCAACTGGTGCATGGCCCTAAGCTTCTCCGTCCTCTCATCCATCGCAGCACGGAGAATCTTGCTAATTTCCTTGTAAGCTGAAGGGAGCGGGACCCGTTCCCAGTTTATCGTCACATCGTTGACATACTGAACTACATCCTCATCCTCCTCTGTTCTCATCTCTACGTTGGTGATCGCAAGCTTCTCGCAGATCTCTCGGACCCGCTCTTTTCGAGCGCTCGGCGATGCAGTCAACCCAAGTATCAACGGGTTCGATGCCTGTCTCTTGTAGCTCTCAGCTACATCAGAGTAAGCATAGTCTCGGACGCATCGATGCGCCTCGTCAAAAACGATCAAACAGACGCGGCTAAGCGTATATCGTTCACTCAAGACATCGTTTCTAATCACTTCAGGAGTCGCAAAAATCAGTTGAGATCCCTCGAAATCCATGATCCTCGAAGCTGGAGGATTTTCCCCTGTTAGGACCGATGACTTGACATTCTTGTCGGGAAAGTGTTCCTTGAAAAACCCGGCATGTTGGAGAACGAGCGGTTTTGTCGGGGCAAGGAGAACGACTTTGTCATTCTGGCGCTCTGAAAGCCGCTTGACGGCTACCAGCAAGGCGACTATGGTCTTGCCTAGCCCAGTCGGGAGAACGACAAGAGTGTTGGCTTTGGCGGCGGACGCTGCAATAGTGCTTTGATATTCTCTTGCCTCAATGCCGATTGGCTTGGAGACCTGCAGTTTGCTCTTGCGCCTTCTCTTCTAAGGAGAAGGCGGGACGGGGTTTAAGGGTGTGCGCCTGATCTCTTGGATGTGTTTCCTGCCGAAGGTCAGGAGAAGGATAGATGCCGAGACCCATGCAACCAGCGCCGCGTTCACGTACATTGCCCTTAGAGGCCGTCCAAAGTACAGAAAGCCCAGCATAGCCAGAACCACGGCGAATATGCTCAAAGTCTGGTACCGATCCAAGAGCCCAAAGTCCCTGCGTCCAACCGTCACGAGTTTGTACACAGTCGCAAGGTACAATGCTAGTCCAAATGCCGCCAGCGTTGCCAGCGAGGGAAAGGCCCAGTAAGGGACGCGGAGAATCAATAGACCAATTTCATCAGCAATGAGACCGAGCCCCACTCCCACAACCAACGCACTATCCCATCTGGTGCGGACATCTGCTGCAAAGACCATGATTGTTGAAGAGGCTAGTAAGAGTATGACCCCATAGTAGAGATGGTGAATGTGAAATCCCTGAACCCTGATAATAGGACAAGACTGAGTGCATCTTGCCTCAACGGCTACGAATAACCTTGCCACGAAAACGGCCATTGTGAACCCTAGCGCAGCGAAGAGGAATCCTATTGGCCCCAGCAGTGGCGCGCCCTTTGGCCGGCTCAATCTAACCTAGACCTCATCGTTCTGGCCTTCTTTAGTCTATCCCGGTCTTTTGAGATTTCTGACAGGGCTTTTAAGAAAAGTCCTCATTTACAACTTTGCACGGATAATGAGGATGGAAGAACTGATCAGACCTATTCATACTGGTAACGAGTGAACATTACAGAGAAGAATTGTCATGGCATGGAAAGAGTTGAGGCACAACGGCGTGGCGTTTCCGCCCCCTTATGAGCCTAGAAGACTCTCCATCCGAATCCATGGCACGGTCGTCCAGCTCTCCCCTGAAGCCGAGGAGTTAGCTTACGCATGGGGAAGAAAGCGAACCACGCCCTACATTCAAGACCCGGTTTTCCAGACAAACTTTCTCTCAGATTTTCTCAAGCTTCTGCCCGGAAACTTTGCCAATGCAAAGTATTCTGAGATCGACTTCTCTCCAGTGTATGAGTATCAGACAAAGGAGGAACTTCAGAGACAGAATCTTGACTTCAAGAAGAAAATGGCCGCTGAGCGAAAGCAACTTCGCCTATCGCTGAAGGAGAAGTACGGGTTCGCAGAGATTGATGGAGTCAAGACGGAGGTAGCCAATTGGATGGTGGAGCCTCCCAGTCTCTTCATGGGAAGAGGCAGCCACCCTATGAGGGGACGCTGGAAGCCAAGAATCCATCCCGGAGATGTTGTTCTCAACCTATCCGAGAATGCAGAGGCTCCCCCAGGCAGCTGGAAAGAGATTGTTCACGATCACGAGTCCATCTGGATCGCTCACTGGGTGGATAAACTCAGCAATGTCCGCAAGTACGTATGGCCGAGTGACATCTCGGTTCTGCGTCAAGAACGAGACAAGATGAAATATGATGCTGCCCGAAAACTGCAACGACGTCTCCCGGACGTTCGGCAGTTCATCGAGAAGAATCTTCTTTCTCCGGACCTGAAGATGCGCAAGCTCGCGACCGTCTCCTATCTCATAGACAATTTAGCCATGAGAGTAGGCGACGAGAAGGATGAGGATGAGGCAGACACCGTAGGAGCTTCGACCCTCAGAGTCGAACACCTCAAGTTCCTTCCGCACGGGGTTGAGTTCGACTTTCTAGGAAAAGACAGCGTTCGCTGGCAGAAGACCCTGAAGGTCGATGGGACGAATAACCCTATTCGCAAGAACCTCCAAGAATTCTCGCATGGAAAGAGGGCCAATGATCTTGTCTTTGATGGAATTACATCCCAGCATGTGAACCGTTTCCTAAACAAGCCAGTGAGAGGCCTGACGGCGAAGGTGTTCAGAACGCACCACGCCACTGAAACAGTTCAGACCTACTTGCGGAAACATAATGGGTTCAAGCCTGGGGAATCACCGTTCGTCAAATTGCATCACGCCCGTGTCGCGAATCTTGAGGCGGCAATCAGATGCAATCACAAACGTACCCCACCAAAGACCTGGGAGGGAACCCTCCTCAAAAAACAACAACGATTGGACGAGCTAAAGACCAAGGAAGTCAAGACGGACAAGCAGAAGATGAGGCTGGAAGAACGCATACGAAAACTGAAGCTTGACGTTGACCTCCAGAAACGGACTCGCGATTACAATTTGAACACGTCTCTTAGAAAC
>Ga0209236_1001082_pt1 | contig 16316 bp, 13 predicted proteins | sample GraSoi013_1_40cm_FD_185819 | JGI IMG/M metagenome (GOLD analysis project Ga0209236, IMG submission 185819) | Grasslands soil microbial communities from the Angelo Coastal Reserve, California, USA - Sample 09_27_2013_1_40cm (SPAdes) (version 2) | ecosystem: Environmental > Terrestrial > Soil >... | reverse complement strand
CCGCCTCTCCAAGTCCCGCTTCACCTCCGGCCTCCAGTGCCACAAAAAGCTCTGGTGGGAGGTGCACGAGCCGGACGCGATCGAGCTGCAGCCGGACAAAGTCCTGCAGGATCTATTTGATCAGGGCCGCCAGGTAGGAGAAGTGGCGCGCACGCGCTATCCGGGCGGCGTGCTAATCGACCTGCCGCACGACGCCCGCGCCGAGCGCGTCGCGGCGACGCGAAAACTGCTCGACGCGGGCGCTCCGGCGATCTTCGAGGCGACGTTCATCGCCGACGACACCTTCGTCGCGATCGACGTGCTCGAGAAGCAGGGCGACGGGTACCACCTCACCGAGGTCAAGTCGTCCAGCTCGCAGAAGGACGAGCACATCCCCGACGTCGCGATCCAGGCCCGCGTCGCCGCGGCCTGCGGCGTGAAGATCACGGCGGCCGCCGTGCTGCACTTGAACAAGCAGTTCAGGAATCCCGACACCGGCGATCTGTTCGAGCGCACCGACGTCACGGCTCCTGTAGTAGCGTTTCTTCCGAGCGTCCCGGACGAAATTGACCGGCAGCGGGAGATGCTCGCGGGGCCGCTCCCGGATGTCTCGGTCGGCCTGCACTGCTTCGAGCCGTACGAGTGCCCGTTCATGAACCGCTGCTGGCCCGACACGCCGCACCACATCAGGCACCTGGCCGGGGTCGGGCCGAAGCGCACCGCCGCCTATTTGGCGCGCGGCATCACGTCCATCAACGAGTTACCGGCGAGAGAGAAGCTCAACTTCACTCAGCGGCGACAGCTCAAGGCGATGGCCCAGCAGCGCATCATCGTCGAGTCCACGCTCGGGGGCCAGTTGGAGCCTTTGATCGTCCCCGGGCGGCTCGGCTTCCTCGACTTCGAGACGATCGCCCGCGCGATTCCCGTGTGGCCCGGCATGGCCCCATGGCAGCAAGCCGCTGCCCAGTTCAGCTACCACGAGCGGCAGCCGGACGGCGGCTACACGCACGCGGCCTTCCTCGCGGAAGGACCAGACGACGCGCGCCCCAAGCTGGCCGCGGCGATGGTGCGCGCCACCGCCAAGGCGGAGCGCGTAACGATGTACACGCCGTTCGAGAAGACCCGCATTCGCGAGCTGCAACGGGCGGTACCCGAGCTCGCCGCCGAGCTCCAAGCGCTCGAGGCAAAGCTCATCGATCTCCACCCAATCGTGAAGAACTGCGTATACCACCCCGATTTCAAAGGGAGCTTCAGCCTCAAGTACATCCTGACGCCGCTGGTCCCGGAGCTGACCTACAACGATCTCGTGATCGTGGACGGCCGGGTGGCGAGCGTGGAAATCGCCCGGCTCTTGTTCGTGGCGGACAAAATCCCTCGACAGGAGCGCGATCGCGTGCGCCAGGACCTGCTCAACTACTGCGAGCGCGACACCTGGGCCATGGTGAAGCTGGTCGAGCGACTGCGGGAGCTGGCTGGCTGACAACTGCGGCTTTCGCACAACGTTCGAGCACATCGGACATGGCGTCCGAAGCTACCGCCCGGGAAAACGAGCGGTCAGAGCAGGATCAGAACTAGGCACCGTACGCGGTCATGGGCTTCACACTTCATGAATGAACCATGGACCGAGCAAAACACGACCGCGTCGCCGGGCCGAATACTCCGACGACGCGGTCGTTTGGCCTGCGCGAGCCCGGCACGATCGTCTGCCGGTGCTAGAACCTGCGGCGCAGAGTCGCGATTCGGTCCTGGTCAGCTACCGATCAAGCGATCGCTTGCCCATGCCAGGTCGCGCGTGGCGGTGTGACTAGACAAGGGATCACCTCCTTAGTTGAGTGGATGGTTCAGGCGTGGACGCTGGCAAATTAGAAGGAGCCGCGTGGCGACGCAACACCAGGAACTTACGGCGGACGGGCGTCGTTCCCGAGGCGAGTGACGTCGTGTTCACGCCTCAGGGAGGAAGCCGTGAAAACTGCAGTCCTATCATTCGTCGGCTCCATGGTGCTCTTCGGTACAGTTGCGACGGTTGCTGCGTCAGCTCAATCCTGGCCGGCCGGGATCACTCCGGTTCGCGGCGTCGTGACGAGCGTGTCCGGAAATGCGCTGACGCTGAATTCACAGACTGGTCCGGTGACGATTCATCTCGGCAGCCCCTTGAAGGTGTACAAGAGGACACCGTCCGATCTGGCTCACGTCAACAGCGAGTCGTTTGTGGGCGTCACGTCCGTGAAACAGCCGGACGGTTCGGAGCGCGCGACCAACATCAACATCTTCCCCGAAGAGCTGCGCGGCATCGGCGAGGGAAGCTACTTGATGAATCCGAATCCAGCACAGAGTGCGAGTAGCAGTAGGATGACCAATGGCACCGTCGCGGGTGCGGCGTCGCGCATGACCAATGGAACGGTCAGCACCCGGTCCGGTGCAGCGACACTCTCCGTTCAGTACAGCGGTGGCATGCAAACCATCAGCGTTCCACGTGATGTAAGCGTGACTGCCCTGGCTCCCACTACTGACAAGCTCAAGCCGGGGGAAAATGTCTTCGTGCTCGCGAAGACGCTGCAGGACGGGTCGTTCAGCACAACAAGCATCGTGCTGATTGGGCCTTAGAAGTCGAGGGCAAGGTGTAGTCCTCCGTCTGACAGGTTTGTTCCGCCGCGCCTGATTCTTCCGTCGATGCGCGATCGCTACGATTGGCTTCGTTCAGCGATCCATCCCAGTCACGACGGAGAACACGATGAAACCGACGATCTATGCCCCGTTCCTGAGCCTGGCGGCTCTGGCGGCGTGCAACAGTCTCAATTCGCCCATCAACAACCAGCCTCCGGCTCCTACCTTCACTGTCATCCGGGCGCAAGGCGACAGCGCCGCGCTCGCGGACACCCTGAACAGGTTTCGCGCTGCGCTCGGCGGCAACTTGAATGCGCCGAACTCCCCGCCCGCCACGAGCGGCCGGCGTGAGATCAACTGGGACGGCGTGCCCGCCGCCCTGACCAACGTCGACACGTTTCCGGCGACGTTCTTTAACGTCAACTCGAAGCGGGGTGCCATCTTCTCGGGCCCTGGCACGGGCTTGCGCGTGGACTCGAGCGCCTTCGCGTCGATCAACGCCGGACTGGCGGACCAGTTCAGGGCGTTCTCGCCCAAGAAGCTGTTCATGGCCGTCGGCTCGAATCAGGTCGAGGTCGATTTCAAAGTGGCGGGCACCACGACCAACGGCCTGGTCAAGGGCTTCGGAGTAGTGTTTTCCGATGTCGACCGGGCAGGCGGCTCGGCTCGTGTCGAGTATTTCGACGCGAACGGCGTCGAGATCGCCAGCGTCCCAGCTACGGCCCGGCTCGGCGCCCAGGGGTTCAGCTTCGTCGGCGCGGTATTCGACTCCCCGATCGTCGCCCGGGTCCTGATCACCAGCGGCGACGCCGCTCTGAACGCGACGAGCACCGATGTGAGCGGGGGCGGCACCACCGACCTCGTCGTGATGGACGATTTCATCTACGGGGAGCCGCAGCCGGTCCCGTCATCCTCGGGGCCCGGATCTTACTAAACTGCACGGAGGCTTCGATATGCGACGCACAACATGGATCGTGGCTGTAGCGCTCTTCTCCTTAGCCGCATGTGGGGGCGTGACCTCACCCGGCGGGGGCGGCGGTGGACCAGTCGGCAATGTCACGGTGGGGAATATCTTGTTTCGCAGTGTCCGCAACGGAAGCCAGAACCCCGCCGTGGACACGATCGCGGCGGGTGACAGCATCACGTGGGCCTGGAACGCCGCGGGCTCGCACAGCATCCAGTCGACCGGGACCCCGGACATCTTCCGGAACAGCGTGGTGATGTCGGAGGCCAACGACACCTATACCGTGACGTTCCGGAATCCCGGAACCTACACCTACCAGTGTGCGGTTCACGGAGCTGCCATGACCGGGCGAATCGTGGTGCGATAGCCGGGCGCGGGCGGGGCCTCCTTCCTCGGAGGAGGCGTCCTCCGCACCTTTCGCCAGGAGACCCGATGCCGACAGCCTTGCCGGAACCGACCCAGCTCAACACTCCCGAGCTCCTGGAGGCGTTCTTCGAGCGCTCCCAGGACGGGTTCTTCTTCATGATGCTCGATCAGCCGGTCGAGTGGGGGCCGGGAGTCGACAAGGACGCGGTGCTGGACTACGTCTTTTCCCATCAGCGCCTGGCCAAGGTGAATCCGGCGATGGCGCAGCAATTCCGCGCTAAGCCGGCGGAGCTGATCGGCATGACGCCGAGAGACTTCTTCCGGCACGACATCGCTGCCGGACGCCGGGGCTGGCGCAAGCTGTTCGACGCCGGTCACACCCACAGCCTCACCAACGAGCGCCGGCTCGACGGTTCGATGATGTGGGTCGAAGGCGACTACATGTGCTTCTACGACGCCGCCGGCCGCATCACCGGGCACTTCGGGATTCAGCGGGACGTGAGCGACCGCGTCAAAGCCCTGGAGGAACTGGAGCAGTCCCGGGCCGAGCTGCGGGCGCTCGCGGCCCGGCTGCAGGCGACCCGTGAGGAGGAACGCACCCGCATCGCGCGGGAGATCCACGACGAGCTGGGCCAGGCGCTCACTGCCCTGAAGCTCGACGTCGCCTGGCTCGAGAGCCGGCAGTCCCGGACCGATTCCGGCATCTTCCGACTGGGCGACGCATCGCTCGCCGACCGGGTCGACCAGACGATGCAGATCGTCCGCCGCATCGCCAGCGAGTTGCGGCCCAGCGTGCTCGACCAACTCGGCCTCGAGGCCGCGATCGAGTCCCTGGTGCGGGAAACGACCCAACGGACCGGCATCGCGGTGATCTTTCATGCCGACGACTTTCCCCGGCTCCCCGCCGCAATCGCGAGTCACGCCTTCCGCATCATCCAGGAAGCGCTGACCAACGTGGCGCGGCATTCCCAGGCCACCCGGGTGGACGTGTCGGTGCGCCGGGTGGGCGGGGTCATCATCCTCGGCGTCGAGGACAACGGCGTCGGATTCACGCCCCAATCGCTCAGTGGGCTTTCGTCGCTGGGATTGGTCGGCATCCGTGAGCGGGCGTTGGCGTGTGGTGGGACCCTGATGATCCGGGGCGAGCCGGGGCGGGGCACCGGTATCGCCGTCACCATTCCGGTGCTGAAGCCGTGAGCCGGCCGACCCCGAAGATTCGCATTTTCATCGCGGACGACCACCCGATCGTCCGGCAGGGGCTGCGCCGTATCGTGGAGGCGGATGCGGGGATGGTGATTTCGGGCGAGGCGGACTCGGCCGCGGCGCTGCTCGCCGGGCTCGAGACCGCGGCCACCGATCTGGTGCTGCTCGACGTTTCGATGCCGGGCGGTCTGTTCATCGAGACGCTGAAGGAGCTGCGCACCCGCCATCCGACCATTCGAGTTCTGGCCTTGAGCGTTCACCCGGAGGATGAGTGGGCGGTACGGGCCCTCAAGGCCGGTGCCTCGGGCTATCTCACCAAGGACCATTCGCCGGATCAGCTGCTGGAGGCCATCCGCCGGGTGTATCGCGGCGGCAAGTACGTCAGTCCGACACTGGCGGAGCAGCTGGCCAAGCAGCTCGATGCGGGCGGGCAGCGACCCCCCCATGAGCTCTTGTCCGATCGCGAGTTCGAGGTCATGCGCCGGCTGGGCAGCGGCCTCACCGTCTCTCAGATCGCCAGCGAGCTGGCCCTCTCGGCCAAAACGGTGAGCACCTACCGCGCTCGCATTCTCGAGAAAATGGCCGTCGCCACCAATGCCGACCTGGTGCGCTACGCCGCGAGGTACGGGCTGATCGCCTGATGATCCGATGTAGTCCTCCGTCCGACAGATCTGTTCCGCCGTTTCCGCCCCGCCCCAGCCGTTGCGTCTGATACAGCCATCGAGCCGCGAGCGCTAACCTGCTCCGTAACCGAGGCAGTGCCTCTCTCGGATAAACCGGGAACAATTCGAGCTCGCCCAAGGCGAGCAGAGGAGAACGACATGCGTATCGCAAAAGCAGTAATCGGCTTGCTGGCGCTGGCTGCGCTGGTGGGTTGCAGTTCACCCACCTACGGGGGTGGCAGCGGGGGTGGTGGGGGCGGCGGCGGAGGGGGCGGCGGTGGCCCGGTCGGTCAGATCGCCGTCGGGAACATCCTGTTCCGGAGCGCTCACAACGGGACTCAGAACCCCGCGATCGACACAGTCGCGGTCGGCAGCACCGTCACGTGGACCTGGACCGCCACGGGAGCGGTCGCGCACAGCGTCCAGTCGCAAGGGGCGCCCAATTTCCCGAGCAGCGCCATCCAGACCGGCGATGGCATGACGTACGCATTCACGTTCACGACGCCGGGGACCTATCAGTACGATTGCGCCGTGCACGGTGCCGCGATGAGCGGCAGGATCGTCGTCCAGTAGCAAGCGTGTCGGGGTCCCCGGATCCCCGCACGGGATTCGGGGCCCGCAGTTCTTCGAAATGGAGGAGGCCATGGGCCTCGTGATGGAATACGTCGAATGCGTGGCGTGTGAGACGGTCGCTCAGCGACTGGAGCGTGACGGCATTTTCCCGCTCTCCCACGCCATCCGGGTGCTGCGCAGCGCGGCGGACGCGTTGAACCGCCTGCACTGGATCGGCATTCTGCACCGCGACTTGAAACCCGACAGCATCATGCTGGAGTCAGGGGACGTCGTGAAGCTGCTCGACTTCGGAGCGGTGGACGGGGTGCCGTCCGGCACCCTGGGCTACATGAGCCCAGAGCAGTTGCTGGGCGACGCCCTAGGTCCCGCGAGCGACATCTTTTCGCTGGGCGTCGTGTTTTACGAGATGCTCACCGGCCGGCTCCCGCATGCGGGGACAACGGTCTCAGAGCTTCGGATCCAGCGCCTCCTGCGCCAGCCCATCCCTGTGCACTGGCTTCGCCCGATCGTGCCTCGCGAATTGGGGGAGGCGGTCGCGCGGGCCCTGCATCCCGAGCCAGCCGAGCGCTGGCCGTCGGCGCTGGCCTTCGCGCAGGCGGCGGAGCGGTCCCTGTTACACAGACCGCGCCAACTCGAACTCGGGGAGTACTGACACCATGCGTCTCATCGTTCTTCGAGCAACTTCTGTCTTCCTGCTCGCCCTTGCAGCGGCCTGCGGGACCGACGCCACGTCGCCGATGGTGCCGCCGCCACCCCCACCCCCGCCCCCACCCACATCGGCCCAGGACGGACTCTGGGTGGTCAGCGGGAATCCTCCGGCAATTCTCCGCCTGGATCCGACGCAGCTCACAGATACCGGGCAGCGCGTTCCAGCCACGATCCTCACCACGCCCAGCGCCGGCCTCAGAACGCTGGCCGGTGTCGCGTTCGACGGCGCCGGGAACCTGTGGGTGACCAGTGACGACGATTCCTTGCTGCTGGCCTTCGCGCCGGGCGCCCTTGCCAGCTCCGGGACCAAGGCGGCGAGCAGGGTGATCACGCCGACCCGGGGCTCGCTCAGCGGACCGATTGGTCTGGCGTTCGATTCGCAGCAGCGCCTGTGGGTCGTCAACCACCGGAGCGCGACGGTGGTCCGCTTCGACCCCGCACAGCTGGCCGCGGGCGGCGTACAGACGCCGGCGCTGGTCCTGTCCGTACCGGGAACCCCGGTAGCCATCGCCTTCGACGGCGCGGGCTCGCTGTGGGTATCCGACAACCAGCTCCGCGTGATCTACAAGTACACGGCCGCGCAGCTCGCGGCGTCAGGCTCGCCGCCCCCGGCGTTCGTCCTGACCGCCGCGGACTCGTTCGTGAATCCCACCGGCGTGGCATTCGACGCGGCGGGGAACCTGTGGGTCGCCAACAACGGGAGAAGCAATCTGCTCGCCTTCACTCCGGCCCAGTTGGCGGGCGCGGGGCCGTTGGAGCCGAACGTGGTGATCACCTCGAGCGCGGGCGCTCTAGGCATTCCCATCGGCTTGGCCTTCGAGCAGGACGGGAGTTTGTGGGTCGTGGGTGGCACCGGAGTGTTGGCCAAGTTCGCACCGGCCGGCCTCGGCGCGAGCGGGGCAGTGGCACCGAGCGCCCGGCTCAAAGTCAGCGGCCACGTGCTGTTTTGGAGCGGGGCGTTATGGCCCAAGCCAACGGGGCTACCACTGAACTGATGCTCGCCTGACTGACCCCGGGCGCGAGCCCGGGGTTCATCGAGTCGCCGTCGCCTGCAGCTCCGCCGCCACCCGCAGCATCGCGGCCAGGCTACGCTCGACATCGTCCTCGGTCGTCGCCCATGAGGAGACACTGATGCGCATGGCCGTGTGTCCCTGCCACTCGGTCGCCCCCGCCCAGCACGTGCCGTCCGCCTGTATGCCGGCGATCACACGGCGGGTCAGCTCGGCGTCGCCGAACGAGACCAGGACCTGATTGATCACCACGTCGTTGAGGATCTCGTACCCCGCCTCCCTCAACCCGTCGGCGAAACGCGTCGCATGACGGCAGGTGCGCGCGATCAGGTCGGCCAGGCCGCGGCGGCCGAGGGAGCGCAGCGCGGCCCACACTTCGATGCCCCGCGCCCGCCGCGAGAACTCGGGCGTGTAGTGCTCCGGCTCGCGGGCGTCGCCGATCACCAGGTAGGGCGCATTCACGGCCATCGCCGCATTGAGGTGGCCTGCGTCTCGCACGACGACCATGCCGCTGTCGTACGGCACGTTGAGCCACTTGTGCGCGTCGATCGCCCACGAATCGGCGCCGGCGTAGCCCTTCACGAGGTGCGCGCGGGCGGGAGCCGCGGCCGCCCACAGCCCGAACGCCCCGTCCACGTGCACCCAGGCGCCCGCCGCCTTGGCCTGTGGGATGATTGTGTCGGCCGGATCGAATGCCCCGGTGTTGACATTGCCCGCCTGGAGGCAGACGATGGTGTGGTCGTCCAAGGGTGGCAGGGCGTCGGCGCGCATCCTGCCCTGACCATCCACGGGCACGCGGATCACGCGCTCGCGTCCCAGCCCGACCAGCATCAGCGCCTTGAGCACGCTCACGTGAACTTCCTCGCCCACGACCACGCTGATCGGCGGCGCGCCGAACAGCCCTTGCGTCTCGACGTTCCAGCCGCGCCGCGCCAGCAGCGCGTGGCGCGCGGCTGCCAGACCCGAGAAATTCGCCTGCGTCGCGCAGGTCACGAACCCGACACCGCAGGCCGGTGGCAGTGCAAGGACATCCAGCAGCCAGCGCATGGCGACTTCTTCCAAGCGTGCCGCAACAGGCGAGAGGACGACGATCCCCGAGTTTTGATCCCACGCGGCCGCCAGGTTGTTTGCTGCCACGGTCGCCGGGAGCGACCCGCCGACCACGAACCCGAAGAAGCGTCCACCGGCCGACGCCATCGTGGCCGGCGATCCGATTTCGTCGAGCAGCGCAATCACCGTCGCCGGATCGGTCGGATGCTCCGGGAGGGCTTCATCGAGCCGGCGCAGATTGGCGAGGGCCTCGGGTGTGGGCGCCACGCCGCGGTTCTTCAGGCCGGCCAGATAGCGTGCCGCCCGCTCGGCGGTCGTTCGCAGCAGATCTTGCATCCGGTTACCGATGTTCTTTCTCTCGCAACTGGTCGAACCAGTTCAAGACCACGATGAAATCTGCCAGTGGCTTCGGCGATCGCACGAACACGAAACTTCGCCCATCACGCGTCACGTCGTAGCTGCGGTAGACAGGATCGCTCACGTAGTTCCCTTCGAACAGCTCGCGCCGGGCACCCACGGTGAACGTGGGGAGGAGGGCGATCGCGGCGACCATCATCTTGGCGCCGTTCCGATAGAACAGCTCGCGGCCGTTCGCCGCCCACAGCGGCTCGGTGCCACCGTCGAGGGATACCTGCCACCGGCCGCCCGGTCCCGGGAACGGCCGCACGTACACCTCGAGCCTCCCCGACTCGTTCGAAACATAGGCGACCCAGTGTCCGTCCGGCGACAGCGACGGCGAGTGGTTGTCGAACTGGTTGGCGATCAAGACCCGTGGCACCCGCGGACCCTGGAGTGACAACGTGTGGATCGAGCGGACCGGCCCGGCGCCCCCCGATCGGAACAGCAGCGTGCGGCCGTCCGGCGTGATGTCACCCGCCCACTGGTCCTCCGGCGCCACGAGGAGCGACTCGGCCGGGCCTGTGCCGTCGGCGGGAATCCAGTACAGGTCCCCCTGGCTGAACTGGCCGCGCGAGTACACAATGCGCCTGCCGTCCGGAGTCCAGATGGGTCGGTGGCCTGATTGGTCGAAGGTGAGGCGGGTGTGCTGCGCCATGTCGTACACCCACACGTCCGAGTTCACGAAGTCGGCCTCATCCACTTCGACCGCGATCCGCCGGCCGTCGGGCGACAGCCGCGGCGCGATGTAGGCTTGGGGCTCGGAGGGCAACACGCGCGCGCTGCCGGCGCGGTCCACCATCACGAGGTCGCGCAGCGGCAACGGCCCGGTCACGTAGGCGAACGCGCCGTCACGAGACATCCCCATCCTCGCGGCGCCGCCCGGTCCGACCACCACCCCGTCGGCCACGGGCACCGCCGCCCCCGTGATCTCGAGGCGCGACGCGTCGAACGGCACCGCCAAGAGCGTTCCGCTCCGCGTGGCCACGACGACGTAGCCGGACGATACGAACCGCGGGTTGCTGCCCGCCTGCTCGAAGCGAGTGAGCTTGCCGGTCGCGATGCTCAACGCCCCCAGTCGATCAACCCCCTTGGTCCGGACCTGTAGCAGCAAGACCTTGGCGTCCGGCAGGTAATGAGGGAACAGGTACGTTTCGCTGCGGCCCGTGTCGACCGGGAGCAGCAGCCGCGGCTCTCCTCCTGCGGCGGACACCGCCATCAGGCCCTTGTCCGAGCGAAACACGATCGTGTCGGTCGTCCCCCACGTTGCCCCAAACGCGAGCCCGGGCACATCGGCGACTACGGCCGCCGCACCGCCACCAAGCGGCAGCCTGTACAGCCTCGAACCCGAGAAGTACGCCACCCAGCGTCCGTCCGGCGAGAAGAACGGGTTCCGCGCGTTCTGCGTGCCGGGGAGGGACAGAGGTTCCAGCTCGTCGAGCCTCCGGCTGAACAGCTGGTTGCCGGTGGATGTGGAGCTGACATAAATGATCCGCGACCCGTCCGGGGACAACGCCACGCTCGGGCCCGCCGCGAAGTCCGACATGGGTGCACTCGGCGGCAGGACCAGCGTGAACCGAGCCACCGGCCGGGCGGGTGGCTCGGGTCGCGGACGAACCGAGACCCAGAGGGCGAGGCTGGTCGCAAGTCCGGCGACCACCCAGGGCGCGACATCGCGGACGGCGCGCCGACCGAGGCGCTCCGGGGCAGCCGCCGACGAGTCCGCGACGGCCGGGGATACGCCGCTCCAGCCCGGTCGCGCCAGGGCCTCGACGAACTGCGCCGCCGTCTGGAACCGGTCCGCGGGCAGCTTGGCCAGCGCTTTCAGGACCGCGGCCTCGACGTGCGGGGGCACGGACTCCCGCAGCTGTCGCAGCGGTCGCGGTCGGTCCGTGACGACCTTGGCGATCACCGACTGCACCGTCGGTCCGGTGTGCGGCGGCTCGCCGGCGAGCATCTCATAGAGGACCGCGCCGAGCGAGTAGATGTCGCTGCGCGCGTCGATCAGCCGGTCCCCCGTCGCTTGCTCCGGGCTCATGTACTGCGGCGTGCCGAGTGACAGCCCGGTTTCCGTGAGACGCGAGCCCGCCGCGGCGGAGACGGCGAGCGCGATCCCGAAGTCCGCCACGACCGCCTGGCCGTCCTGGAACAGGATGTTCTCCGGCTTGATGTCGCGGTGGATCACGCCGTGGCGATGGGCGTAGTCGAGCGCCGCGGCGACGTTGGCGGTGAGGCTGACGGCTTCGTCGATCGGGAGTTGCTTCTCGCGCTCGAGGCGCTGGCGCAGCGATTCGCTTTCCACGTACGGCATCACGTAATAGATCAGACCACCCGCTTGACCGGAGTCGAACAACGGCAGGATGTGCGGGTGTTGCAGGTGGGCGGTCACCCGGATCTCACTCAAAAAGCGCTCGATCCCGAGCACGGCGGCGAGCTCGGGGCGCAGCACCTTCAGGGCGACGTGGCGATCGTGCTTCAGATCCTGCGCGAGATACACGGTCGCCATGCCCCCGGCACCCACCTGGCGGTCGATGGCGTAGTGCTCGGCGAGCGCCGCCCCGAGACGTTCGAGCGCATCGGACATAGCATCCCAACGTACAGTCATTTTTGCCACACCGCATACCCGTCGCTGCGCAGCTCGCGCGCCAGCACCCATTCCATGCGCTGCGCTTCCGCGTAGGGCAGGGGGTTGACCCCGGCGTACAGATCGGGCCGCAGCCGCACGCCGTAGCGCCGCACGTAGCGATTGTCTTTCACGCCGTACTTGTGGCGCTCGAACCGTATCTCAGGATCGAGCCCCGTCATCCCCACATACAGCGGCGGCTTGCGTGAATCTCGATTGGGATTGGCGGCGCGGAATTTGGCATGCTTGAGCACCGCGGGATCGAGCTCGATCACGTAAACGTGGTGTCGCGCGACTTTCCTCGGCACGAGGGACCAATCTAGCGTCTGGCGGTCGGCGGCCCGCACGCTACGTTAACTCGGTTCCGCCGATTCCCCGTCCGGAGGTCCCGCGTGCGCGCTCACATCGTCTCCCTGCTCCTCGTTGTTTGCGGCGCCGCGCCGGGCATGTCCCAGAGCGCGGCGCCGCTGCTACTGCGCCGGCCTGCCATCAGCGCGACGCAGCTGGTCTTCACCTATGGCGGCAACTTGTGGATCGTGAGCCGGGACGGCGGCGACGCCCAGCGGCTCACCGCGGGCCCGGGAACGGAGAACGGGGCGGCGTTCTCGCCCGACGGCAAGTGGGTGGCGTTCACCGGAGAGTATGACGGGAATCCGGACGTGTTCGTCGTCGCGGCGGCGGGTGGCGTGCCCAAGCGGCTGACGTATCACCCGGGAGTGGACGAAGTGGTCGGGTGGACGCCGGACGGGAAGAGTGTGCTGTTCCTATCGACGCGGTCGAGCTACTACAACTTCGCCCCCAAGCTGTTCGCGGTGCCGCTCGACGGTGGCTTCCCGGCCGAGTATCCCCTGCCCATTGTGGCCGGCGCCTCGCTGTCCCCGGACGGGTCGCACATCGCCTACGTGCCCCATCCGCAGTGGCAGCGCGCCTGGAAGCGCTACCGCGGCGGTCAGACGACGCCGATCTGGGTGGCGGACCTGAAGGATTCGCGCATCGAGAAGGTGCCGCGCGACAATTCCAACGACTTCAATCCCATGTGGGTGGAAGGCAGGGTCTACTTCCTGTCGGACCGTAACAGCCCGGTGAGCCTGTTCGCGTACGACACGAAGAGCAAGCAGGTCAGCGAAGTGGTCAAGAACGACGGGCTCGACTTCAAGTCGGCGTCGGCGGGGCCGGGCGCGATCGTCATCGAGCAGGTCGGGGCGCTGAAGCTGTACGACCTGAAAACGCGGCAGACCAAGACCCTCAGCGTGCGGGTGGCGGGAGATCTGCCGCAGGTGCGGCCGCACTTCGTGAAGGTCGATCCCAAGCGGATTCGCAACTTCGGCATCTCACCCACCGGGAAGCGCGCCGTGATGGAAGCGTGGGGCGAGATCTTCACCGTGCCCTCGGATAAGGGCGACATCCGGAACCTGACGCGGACGCCGCTGGTGGCGGAGCGCGATCCCGCGTGGTCGCCGGACGGGAAGTCGGTCGCCTACTTCTCGGAGGCGTCGGGCGAATACAACCTCGAGATCCGCGACCAGAGCGGGCTAGGCGAGGTGAAAAAGATCAGCCTGGGCAATCCGCCGTCGTTCTTCTATTCGCCCCAGTGGTCGCCGGACGGCCAGAAAATCGCCTACACCGACAAGCGGCTGAACCTGTGGTATGTGGACCTGGCGAAGGGTGCACCGGTGAAGGTGGATGTCGACTACTACGAGGGGGCGTCTTTCAACGTGCGGTGGGCGCCGGACAGCCGGTGGCTCGTGTACACCAAGCAGCTGCCGAGCTTCCTGCATGTCGTCTGGGTGTATTCGCTCGAGCAGGGCAAGAGCTTCCAGGTCACCGATGGGATGAGCGACGCGCTGTACGCGACCTTCGACCGGAGCGGCAAGTACCTCTACTTCGCCGCCAGCACCGATGTGGGGCCGTCGGCCGAGGGGTTCGACATGTCCAGCAACAACCGGCCGCAGACGCGCAGTGTGTACGCGGTTGTGCTGGCGAAGGACCAGGGCTCGCCGCTCGCGCCGGAGAGCGACGAGGAAAAGGGCGCCCAGCCGAAGCCGGACGAGAAGGACAAGGCCAAGAAGGACACGCTTCCTCCCCCCGTGAAGATCGACTTCGACGGGATCTCTCAGCGCATCCTGGCGCTGCCGATCCCGGCCAAGAATTACGTGAACATCGCCGCCGGCAAGCCGGGCATCCTGTTCATCTCCGAGGGACCGCGCGTCATCACGGAAGCCGATTTCCCGAACCTGTCCCAGACGCTCTACAAGTGGGATCTCGAGAAGCGGAAGGTCGACAAGTTCGTGGAGGAGATCAACGACTACACCGTGTCGTTCAACGGCGAGAAGCTGCTGTACCGTAAGGGCGAGCAGTGGGTGATGGCGGGAACGGACGAGCCGCCAGCGGGCGGCGGCAAGCCGAAGCCCGGCGAAGGTCCGCTCGGGCTCGAGTCGATGCTCGTCTACGTCCAGCCGCGCGAGATGTGGAAGCAGATGTATCGCGAGACGTGGCGCATCGAGCGGGACTTCTTCTACGACCCGAACCATCACGGGCTCGACCTCGGAAAGGTGGCGGCGAAATACGAGCCGTACCTGGACGGGATCGCGACGCGCGATGAGCTCACCTACCTGCTCGAGGACGCGCTGGGTGAGATGACGGTGGGGCACATGTTCATCTGGGGAGGGGAGGGGCCGGAGCCGAAAAAAGTGAAGGGTGGTCTCCTGGGCGCCGATTACGCGCAGGAGAACGGGCGCTACCGCATCACCAAGGTGTACGACGGGGAAAACTGGAACCCGGGGCTGCAGGCGCCGCTGACCCAACCCGGCGTGAACGTCAAAGCCGGCGACTACCTGCTGGCGGTGGGCGGGCGCGAGCTGCGTGCCTCCGACAACCTGTACAGCTTCTTCGAGCAGACCGCGGGCCAACAACTCGTGCTCAAGGTGGCGCCGTCGGCGGACGGCAAAAACTCGCGCGACGTGACGGTCGTTCCGGTGGCGAGTGAAGAGAATCTGCGGCGCTTGGCCTGGGTCGAGGACAACCGGCGGAAGGTGGCGCAGATGACGGGCGGACGGGTGGGCTACGTGTATCTGCCCAACACGGCGGGCGCGGGCTACAGCAACTTCAATCGCTACTACTTCGCCCAAGTCGGGAAGGAAGCCGTCATCGTCGACGAGCGGTTCAACGAGGGCGGACAGCTGGCCGACTGGGTGGTGGATTTCCTGCATCGGCCGCTCATGAGCAAGATCATGACGCGCGAAGGCGCGGACTGGAGCAGTCCGTCCGCGTCGATCTACGGACCCAAGGTGATGATCGTCAACGAAATGGCCGGGTCCGGGGGCGACGCCTTGCCCTGGTACTTCCGCAAGGCCGGCGTCGGACCGTTGGTGGGGAAGCAGACGTGGGGCGGGCTGGTCGGGATCGGCGGCTATCCGGAGCTGATGGACGGCGGCAACGTCATGGCGCCGCGCTTTGCGCTGTACGGACTGAACGGGGAGTGGGAGGTGGAGAACCACGGGATCGTGCCGGATTACGACGTCGATCTCGACCCGGCGGCGGTGCGACAGGGGCACGATCCGCAGCTCGAGAAGGCAGTGGAAGTGGTGCTGCAGCTGATGAAACAGCACCCCACGCCGCAGTATAAGCGGCCGCCCTATCCGAATTACCACGGACAGGACGGGTTGGGTGTGAAGGAGACTACCGCGTCACGGTGACGCGCCCGCTGGCCATCGCCACGGCAATCGCGTTCGCGATCTCGATGACCTTCCCCGTTGGGGCGTGCCTCGTCGAGGACACCGCCGCGCTGCCGCGGATTTGGGGCGTTCTCGACGTGAGCGTCGCCGCGATCCTCGCCGTCCTGGCCATCACGGTCGCCGCGATCGCCGAGCCGCGGGTGGACGCCGGCGCCAGGGAAACGGCCTACCGCGTGTACCGCGTGCTGCTCCACGGACTGCTCGTGGGGGTAGTCGTCTTCCTCACCCTCGGCGACCGCATAAACTGGAACAGTTGTTTGGTCGGCTTTGTCTGGCGAGCCTGGTTGCTGCTCTACGCGCTGCCGGCGTGGCTCGTGGCCGTGAGAAGGCCTTCCCCCTAGCGACGCTGGTTCCCGGCGTGAAACAACCCTTTTCGAGGTCCCGTCATCTAACCGGGAAACCTCCACCCCAGGCCGTTCATGCTTCTCGGATTGCCGCTTCTCC
>Ga0209236_1001080_pt1 | contig 16323 bp, 18 predicted proteins | sample GraSoi013_1_40cm_FD_185819 | JGI IMG/M metagenome (GOLD analysis project Ga0209236, IMG submission 185819) | Grasslands soil microbial communities from the Angelo Coastal Reserve, California, USA - Sample 09_27_2013_1_40cm (SPAdes) (version 2) | ecosystem: Environmental > Terrestrial > Soil >... | reverse complement strand
GGGAAAGGTGCGGGGCGAAGTCATTGGTCCGGAGAGCAAGCAATATGACGAGGCCCGGAAAGTCTACAACGCGATGATCGACAAACGGCCGGCGGTCGTCGTCCGTTGTCAAGGAGTTGCGGACGTCATCGCCGCCGTGAAAGCGGCGCGGGCGGAGCGCCTTACGATTGCAGTCCGCGGAGGCGGGCACAGCGTTCCCGGCTTCGGGACCGCCGACGGAGCCCTCGTCATCGACCTCAGTCGGATGAGGGGAATCCGGGTCGATCCCGCGACCAAGACGGTGCGCGCGGAAGGCGGTTGCACCTGGGGCGACTTCAATCACGCGACCCACGCATTCGGCCTCGCGACGACGGGCGGAATCATCTCCACGACGGGCATCGCGGGCCTGACTCTTGGCGGCGGAATCGGATATCTGACTCGAGGCGCCGGACTTTCGCTCGACAACTTGGTCTCCCTGGACGTCGTCCTTCCCGACGGCTCTTTCGTCACCGCGGGACCGAAGTCGAACGAAGATCTGTTCTGGGCATTGAGGGGCGGCGGAGGCAACTTCGGCATCGTCACGAACTTCGAATTCCGTTTGCACCCGGTTCAAGACATCGTTGGAGGGCCGATGTTTTTCGAGGTGGAGGACGCACCGAAGGTGATTCGAGCGTACGATCGTTACATCACGAGCGCGCCCCGGGAGCTGGGAGCGTTCTTCGCCTGGCAGATTGCGCCGCCCCTCCCTTTCATCCCGGAGGACCGGCATGGCGACACGCTTTGTGCGATGGTCGTCTGTTGGACCGGATCGCCGGGGGAAGCGAAGAAGGCATTCGCCCCGTTCCGCGACGCCGCGCCGGTCGTCGCCGAATGGGTTGGACCGATGCCCTATCCGGCCTTGAACAGCGCGTTCGACGGCCTCGTCCCTCCCGGAATCCAGCATTACTGGAAGGCCGTCTTCGTGCGCGAGCTCACGGATGAGGCGATCGGAGCCCACCTGAGGCACGGACCGAAGATCCCGGTCGTGAATTCGACGATGCACATCTATCCGATCAACGGGGCCGTCCACGACGTCCCGGCGGACGCGACCGCGTTCGGCCATCGGGAAGCGAAATACGCCACCGTGATTGCGGGAATGTGGCCCGACCCGGCCCAGAATAAGGCGAACACCAAGTGGGTACGCGACTACTATGCCGACTTGGCGCCACACTCGGAGAAAGGCGGGTACGTGAACTTTGCGGCGGGGGACGATGCGGACCGTGTCGGGGCGAATTACGGCAAGAGTTACGATCGGCTCCGGAAAATCAAAGCGAAGTACGATCCCGATAATGTCCTGAGGCACAACCAGAACATCGCGCCTGCGTCGTAGTGCGGATCACCGCCGCCCGCTAGGACGATCGAGGACCGATTCGGCTCAGGTAGATTCCGGCGAGGACGCACGCTCCACCGAAAGCGAGCGCGATCGAGAAAGGTTCGCGCAGCAGGAAGATCCCCATGCCCGAGGCGAGGACGGGGACGAGGAGCTGGACGATTCCTCCCTGAGATGCCTTGATCCGGCGCAGAGTCTGGTGCCACACGACATAGCTGAGCGCGGTGCTGATCATGCCCATGAACAGGGCGAGTCCGAGTCCGTTCTCGGTCGTTTGGATGAACAGGGCACCCGGGGACACGAGATCGACGACGGGGATCAAGAGAAGACACAATCCCGCAAGGACGAGGAACGTGTGGAACGTGTACGAGCGGGCGTCTCCCGCGGACCGTCCGTGTACCGAGTAGAGACCCCACGACGATCCGGTCACGGCCATCAGGGCGATCCCCGGGAGCGTCACCCCACGAATCCCGCCAACCGTGATGATGCCGACGCCGACGAGGGCCAGAACCTGACCCGCGACGGATCGGGCCGTTGATTGCTCCTGGTCGTGCAAATAGCCGAAGAGGGCCATGGTCAGGATGACGAAGGCATAGAAGACCAACGTGCCCGCCGCAGCCGAGATGAACTGGTAGCCGAAGGAAATGGAGAACGCGTAGGCGCCAAGGAGAACCCCCCCGATCACGTCCGGTCGGCCCCGAAATGCACCTGGAAAGGACGAGGGGAACGTCGCCCGTAGGGCCAGAAGCGTCGCGAAACCGCTGACGAATCGAACGATCGTGAGAAGGATCGGAGACGCGAGACCCCCAACGATGAGGTATCGGGTCATGACGCTATTCCCCGCAAATGCCAACATGACCAAGGCGACGGTGACCGCGAGTCCCCAGCGTGACGCCATAATGGACGGGCCCCGAAGCCTCCGAGACCGGAGAGTAGAGCCCCGGGATAAATGCCCGGTCAGCCTCCGACAGACCTTAGCGTTCGTCACGAACCTTGGTCCTTAGGCCACCTCCGCTGCGAAACCATAACGTTCATGGCCCGATGTCGAATCATCGGCATCATGGGGAAAGAGGGCAAGGTTCGGATCGGGTCCATCGTGATCGACGTCAAGGATTTCGCTCGCATGATGACCTTCTGGCAGGGGGTGCTCGGCTACGCTCCGGGGAGGCCGCCCACACCTGGAGACCCGTTCGTCATCTTGAAGGACCCTTCAGGCAAAGGGCCTAACGTGTCCCTGGACGGCATGGAGCCGTACCGAAACCGATTGCATCTCGACCTGTACACGGACGACCCGGATGGTGAGGTCAAACGGTTGCTTCGTCTCGGTGCGACCCTCTTCCGGCAGCGCGAGGAAGGTGAAGATTTCGTGGTCCTCGCGGACCCCGACGGCAACCTCTTCTGTGTCGTGGACACGAGGGGCTGAGCGCCTCGGCGGGCTCCATCACACGGGCTCGATTGAATATCGACCGAGACCCAAACCATTCTATTCTGATGGGTCAATGTGCTACATGTGATGAGCGCCATGTCGCGAGCACCGGATGGGTTGGACACGGCGTCTGGGAGTAGTCGACGGCCTGGGCGCACGGGCCGTACTTTGGCCTTTGTCCTCGCACTCCTCGTCATCGTGGCTCTCGCGACGTGGATCACACTTTACCGACCCTCATCGACACATTTCGGGGATACCGCGAACGCGGGGACCCGACCCAGGGTGACCCTTCAATTTACGATGGAGGTCGGAAACCTGACCCTTTCTTATTCACAGCCGATTTACGTTTGTGCGGACTTGCCGAGTGGAGCGCTAGCTCGGGAGATCTCTATCCGATACACATACCAGCTGAGCAACATCGGCGACTCGCGAATTGCTGTTACCGTCTTCCTCTCCGTGGATTTCTCCTCAGTTGCGCAACACGCCTACGCTCTCGCTCCTCACCAAGCCACTAACGACACGATTGGCATTACCATGAAGTACGATGGGCAGTGCGAAGGGCTGGCAACGGGACTGGGGCTGTCCATGAGCTATCCAGGATGAGACGCCAAATTCGTTCACACTTCGATTCCGTCGGGGTGATCGGCTTCTCGCTCTTTCGGACGGGCATAAGGGAAAGGTACCGTGGGCACGGGGGTTTCTGCTAGTGATGCTGCAGGTCCTGGGCACCTGGGCCCAGTCGGCTTTCCCTCATGCACGCCACCCGGTCGGGGTCGCTTGTCTCTTGCGGGTCAGGCGAACCCGGCCCGCTAATTCTGTGTCGGTGGCAGCCTGAACTCGGTGACGTCTCTTGCCGTCGCGCCGCCGCGCTAATTCGCGTCCTCAACTCGCTTCAAGACTCGAAGCGCCGTGAGAGTAATCCACTTGCTCGGCTTGCCGGGCACTTCTAGCTCAAGAGGCTTGACTTTCTTCACGCTGAGATGAATTGGCTCGCCGGGCCCCAGATCCGGATGCGCTCGGTCCAGTAACCAAGTTCCGTCCGCTCGGCGCTTGTCCTTGAGGATCTTGAGAGCCGGCTCGAGCCGGGGGTCGTCTGCGAATCCGAGCCTTGTGATGAAGTCAAGCCCAACCAGGATGTCGTAGTAGATGTGGTTCGGATAGTGGAATCTGAACCAAGGGACGTATTTTCTCCCTTCCTGGAACAGTCGTCTTTCCAGATAGAACTCAGCCCCTCTCGAGATGGCCTGCTCAATCTTCCCGGATCGTTTCGACTTTGGTAGAGAGGCAAAGGCGGCCATGGCCTCCCAGCCGTCCAGCGTTCCCGGCGTGCCCTGGGAACAGTTCCAACCTCCATCCTCCCTCTGGTCTTCGAGCATCCAATCATACAGCTTCCTCACCCGGTAGTCGTCCCCGTAACCGAAACGGGTCAGCAGACGAGCAGCATTCCCGACGGCGCACACCTCCTCGGTGAAGATGTTGATCATCGTCCCCAGCTGGAGCTTGTACTCGAAGAAGCGATCCGCGATCTTTCTGATCCGCGGGTCGCTCGAAGTGAGGCCCAGGTCGGAGAGAACGAGGGCCCTCCAGGCGGTGGCGACGTACTCCGGGACGCGGAGAAAGTTCATCCATTCAAGGACGTTCGTCGGCTCATGGGCCTCCCAAAACCCTTTCGGTTTCTGGAGTCTTAGTATGTCCCTGGCCCAACCGATTCTCGGTATCTTGGAATAAGCCGCTCTCACTTCGGGGTCGTCTTCCTTGCGCTCCAGCAGGTCGACCAATGTGTGGTAGCGAACGGACGGCTGGTCTTCTTCGAGCAACCAGTCGGTGGCGTGCGTATCCCGGCCGTCATGCCTTGAATTGCTCGCCTGCTGCGTGATGGGGAAACCTCGCCGGTCGCAGGGTTCGCGGCTATTTGAACCCTAGGTCCCCGCATGCTTTCCTTCAGAAAGAGTTCGACGTTTCAGACGTCACCGGCGCGTTCTGAAAATCCCAGGAGGGCGGAGTTGTGGAAGGTCAGATGCAGCCCTGAGGAAGTCCGCTCTCACTCCAGAACGATTGTCAGAACGACAGACGATTGCGTCCCCATCGCATGATTGGAGCGCCCAGGGCAGGATTTGAACCTGCGAGGGGTAACCCAGCGGTTTTCGAGACCGCCGCCCTACCGGGCTAGGCGACCTGGGCAGCGACTGTTCCAGAGAACGAAGTTTCGGATAAGTGTTCCGACGCTGGGAGAAGAGAACGCTTATGACGGAACCGGGCTTGAGCGAAAGCGATGCGAGTCACCGCCGAAATCCTGCCGGCCCGCCGAGAACAGCATGTCGAGCTCGGTGAGAAGGCCACGGGTTTGGATCTCCTCCGGACGTTGCGCCTCGCTCCGGATGCGCACATCCTCGTACGCCAGGACGTTCCGATTCCCGCGGACGAAGAGTTGGCCGAAGGCGATCGGATTCGCGTCGTCGCGGTGGTCTCCGGAGGCTCCGCCGCGTGACCGGGACTCTCGTCCTCGTGCGACACGGGGAAATCGTCCGACCGGCCCACACCTCGAATTTCGACCGGGCTCCTCTCTCCGAGGACGGCGAGTCGCAGATGCGCGCTCTCACTCGCACATGGCCCGTGAATCGACCCACCGCGATATTCGCCAGCCCCTTGCGTCGCAGCATCGAGAGTGCCCTCCTGCTTGCCGAGGCGTTCCATGTCTTGATCACCAAGCGACCGTGTCTGAAAGAATGGTCCGCCGATGAATCGGGAATCCCACAGCCGGAATACAAGGAGCTGGAACGCCGGGCGTGGGCCGATTTCGACTTCCTCCCTCCGAGCAAGGAGTCGATTGCGCACGCGGCGATCCGAGGCCGCCGATGCATCGAAGGAATCGCGAAGGAGGTCGATGGCTCCACGGCCGCGATTGTGGGACACGGGGCCCTTTTCTCTCTGGTGACGGCGGCCTTGAAGGGCGATCGACCGACGGAAGCGTACAAGGACTCGATCCCTTTTGCATCGGCCGCCGTCCTCGAGAGCGGCTCGGACCTTCGACTCGTCCGGGATTTCCAGGTCTACGGAGACCCGTCTCCACGCGCGGACCCTCCGAGGTAGAACAGACTCCTTCGTCCCAGCGGGCGGATTCCAAATCCTTAAGAGGCTTCGGTCTCTCAGCCGACACCGGATGCCCTCGGACGAGGACGAGATGCTCCGGACGATGGGCCTGCGGAGCGTCGACGACCTCTTTGCGGACATCCCCGCAGCCGTTCGCATCCCGAGGCTCGACTTGCCGGACGGGCTGCCCGAAGACGTCGTGGTCGCCCGCGTCACGTCGATGCTTTCCGCGAACCGCACCGTCGTCGACATGCCGACCTTTCTCGGCGGCGGCTCTTATGACCACTTCGTCCCCGCGACCGTGCGAGCGATCACGTCGCGCTCAGAGTTCTACACGTCGTACACGCCGTACCAGCCGGAACTGAGCCAAGGACTCCTGCAGGCCCTCTGGGAGTACCAGAGCCTGATCTGTGAGCTCACCGGGATGGACGGTGCGAACACCTCGATGTACGATGGCTCGACGGCCCTCGGGGAGGCGGCGCGCATGGCCCATCGCCTCCATGGCGGCAAGACGCTGCTCATCCCCCGGGCCCTGCGGCACAATCGCCGTGCCGTCCTGATGAACTACCTCGTCGGGACGGGCATCGAGGTCCGCGAGGTCGACTACGACCGCGAGACGGGCATGCTCGACCTGACGAAGTTGCGCGAGGCCCTCTCCCCCGATGTGTGCGGCGTCTACATCGAAAATCCCAACTTCTTCGGGCGTTTCGAGGAACAGCTTCAGGAAATTCGCGCGGCGACGAAGGCCATCTTCATCGTCGGCGTGAATCCGATCGCGCAAGCGGTCGTGCGGCCTCCCGGCGATTTCGGCGCCGACATCGTGATCGGAGAGGGACAGCCCCTCGGGATGCCGATGAACTTCGGCGGTCCGCTGCTCGGGATCTTCGCCTGTCGAGCGGACCACATCCGGAAGATGCCCGGACGTGTGATCGGCCTGACGCGCGACGCGAATGGGCACCGGGCGTTCTGCATGACCCTGCAGACCCGGGAGCAGCACATCCGGCGGGAGAAGGCGATGTCGAACATCTGCACGAACGAGTCCCTGCTCGCCGTCGCGGCGGCGACCTACCTGTCCGTGCTCGGAGCGAACGGGTTGCGCCGAGTCGCGGCCGACAACATTCGACGCGCCAAGGATCTCGCGGCAGCAATCGACAAGATCCCGGGCTTTACGGCGCCAATCTTCCGAGGCGCCCACTTCAACGAATTCGTCGTGCGCCACAAGAAGGGCTACGAGGACGTCCATCGCACCCTTCTGGAGAAGGGCATCCACGGAGGGTTGCCGCTGACCCGCCAGCTCCCGGAGTTGCACGATGCGGCGCTGTTCGCGACGACGGGTCGACACACGCCCGAGGCGGTCGCGAAATTGGTGGCGGCCCTGGAGGCGATCAAGTGAGCTTCCGACAGGCCTACTGGGACGAACCGCTCCTCATGGAGAAACGCTCCGCCCCCGACGTGCCGCTGGACCTCGCCGATCTCGTGCCACCGAAACTGCGCCGGGAGAGTCTGGCGATCCCGAACCTCGCGGACCACGATGTGGTGCGGCACTTCACACGGCTGTCGCAGATGAACTTCGGAATCGACACGGGGTTCTATCCGCTCGGCTCCTGCACGATGAAGTTCAACCCGAAGTTCACGGAAGAACTTGCCGCCCTGCCGACCGTCGCACGCATCCATCCCGACCAGGATGAGTCCACGGTCCAGGGCGCCTTGCGGCTTCTATACGAACTGCAAGGCATCCTCGCGAAGATCGCGGGCATGGACGCGGTCACCCTGCAACCCGCCGCGGGAGCCCAAGGCGAGCACACGGGCCTCCTCCTCGCGCAGGCCTATCATCGGGACCGCGGCGAAGAGCGGCATCAAGTGATCCTCCCGGACACCGCCCATGGGACGAACTTCGCCTCGGCGGGCATGCTGGGCTTCGACATCGTGGAGATCCCGTCCAAGGACGGACGCGTCGATCTCAAGGCCCTCGAATCCGCCGCGAGCGACAAGACGCTCGCGTTCATGCTGACGAATCCAAACACCCTCGGCATCTTCGAGGAACACGTCCTCGAGATCGCTGACATCGTCCACGGCGCGGGGGGCCTCCTGTACTATGACGGCGCGAACTTCAATGCGATCCTCGGACGGACGTCCCCGGGGAAAATGAATTTCGACATCGTGCACTTCAACCTGCACAAGACCTTCACGACGCCGCACGGTGGCGGAGGTCCGGGGGCCGGTCCCGTCGGAGTCAAGAAGCCGCTCGAGCCGTTCTTGCCCGCGCCGCAAGTCCACCTGAACGGGCGGGGCTATCACCTGGACTACGACCGTCCGAAGTCGATCGGCAAGGTCCGCGCGTGGTACGGAAACTTCGCCCTCCTGGTCCGGGCGTACGCGTACATCTTGCGCATGGGCGGCGACGGTCTCCGGGAGGTCTCCGAGCGCGCGGTCCTCAACGCGAACTACGTCCGGCATCGGCTGAGCGGCGTCCTCGACGTGCCCTTCGGCGGACTGCGGAAACACGAATTCGTCGCGAGTGCCTCGAAACTTGCCGCGAAGGGCGTCCGCACGGTCGACATCGCGAAGCGCCTCATGGACTTCGGCTACCATCCGCCGACCGTGTATTTCCCTCACCTGGTGGAGGAAGCCCTCATGATCGAGCCGACTGAGACGGAGACGAAGGAGACCCTCGATTCCTTTGTCGACGCGCTCACGGAGATCATGGGCGAGGATCCGGAGATCCTCCGTTCCGCGCCGCACAACACCGCGGTCCGCCGGGTCGATGAGGTCCAAGCAGCCCGTGAGCCGATCCTGAGCGCGCGGATGGCGAAAGGACGCAAACCGGCGCGGCTATAGTTCGAGGTCGTCCCGGTCGAGAGTTCCGAGCAGGATGTAGGCCCAATCGAGTTTTCGTTGCTTCGTGCGCGGGTCGCTATCCTTCAGGCTCGGATGCTCGAAGTCGAATCCGATGAGATGAATCCGCGCGGCCCCGAAGTGATCCGCAAGGAACACGGCTCGATCCCCGTCCGTGAAGCCGCCGAAGTTTCGCAACCCTCCCGACGGTCGCGACTGGGTCGTGGCCACCGTCTTACCTGCGAATAGGGGCGCCCATTGCCGTACGGCAGGACCGTTGTCTCCGTGGCCATGCACAACCGAGATCGTGCCGGCATCGTTCGCCTTCACCTGATCCGGCACCGTCCCATCGAGGTCGGTCACCAGGATTGCGGGGCGAAGACCCCTTCCCAACACCATGGAGGTCGCCTCGTCGGCGGTGACCAGGACTCCGCGGGCGTCGTCGATTTCCTTCGCGAGGTTCGGTCCGTTGCCGGCCACCGTGACCACCTGGCCCTCCAGTACGTTCCGCAATTCGACGTCCGTCGCCCGTCTCCCGCCAAGACGTGCATCGAGGTCCCGTGCGACGGCCTCGTCGCTGGCCCGCGAGAACCCGAAGTCTTTCAGAATCTGGACGTAGAACGGCTCCCACGCCTCGAAGTCCATCCGAACCCTCAGTGACGCCAGCTGTCCTCGAGGAGCTCCGGCGGCCGCGGTTCCCGCGTCCGATAGGAGAGGCCGGTCACCGCGACCAGGAAGATGGCGAGGCCGATGCTCAGATAGATGAGCGGGAGGGCGGACGTCGGATTGTACGGCGCGAAGAACAGTTGCAGGATCTGAATCGTGGCCAGGACGATCAGGCCGAGCGCGATGAAGGTGACCGCGACCGCGAGGGCGTGACGGGGGGCCCGCCCATGCTGCAGGTACGCGCTCAGGACCTTGCCTCCTTCGAAGAGCAGGGTGCCGAGGACGAAGAACCAGACGGAGTTCAGGGCGAACGTGAGGAACTTCACCACGTAGCTCGGTTCCAGGGTCCGGCCCGCGCTGTCCCATCCGAAGAAGATCCCCACGAGGATCAGGATCAACGCCGAGACGTTGAAGAAAATCGACAGGTCTCCGGACGCGACGGAATCGCGGATCCGCTCGTACAATCGGCCGGCCTTGTCGAACACGTCGCCGACGCTCTGGAAGGGCAGGGAGATCATGAGCAGGTACAGTCCGGCGAGGATCAGCACGAGGGCGGGGGCCGCGATCGGGGCGGCGAGCCAGATCGCTCCGAAGAGCAAGAGGACGAATCCGAGGGGCGCCACGATCTTCCGACGGACCTTCGGGTTCTTGAGCTGCCGTCCGAGGGCGTAATACAGGGATTCCGCCGTCGGCGTCTGCCTCACGTACACGCGACGGACGTGGTCGACCCGGATCCGAGAGCCGACGATCGGCGCGAACGCTTCGTCCTCGGCGCCGTCGGAGACGAGAAACACGCGATCGGGTCGGACCTGTTCGAGCACCTGGTCGAGCTGCTGGGTGAGGAGCAGATCGGAAGTCGGCCCGACCCGCACGTCGCCGCAAATGGTGGCAATTTCGGCATCCTGGCCCTCCTTCACGAGAGTGTCGTACGTCGAGACAGCGCTCAAGAGGGCGTTCACGTCGGAATCCTCGGGGTCCGCCAGGCCGAGCTTCGTCGCTGCGGTCAGGTTGGCCTCCCGGCCGACGAGCGGCGACTTGATGCCGGTCTTGACGCCGATATCGTCATCCCGGTCCACGCACAGGACGAGGATTTTCATTGATAGGCCTCTAGCTGTCCCGGGATATATCAAACTTGTTTAGCGATTGGCGGATGGACAAACCTCAGAAGAGTCCGAGGCCCTCTTCGATGCGACCGAGTTCGATGGGCGTCGTACGCGCGCCGACGACCGCACCATGGGAATTCGCGACGATGCACGCTCCGACCTGGGCGGCCCCATAGTTCGCGGTCGTGATCACCACAGGCACGCGCAATGCGGACTTCAGGAGCTCCATTTCCGCGGGCCGCGCATGCGGATGACACACTGCGCCCTTGTTCGTCGCGACCGCTACCGCACCGACGGTCCGGATTCCCGCAATGGTCCCGCGGACGACGGGCACCCCGAGCACTTCCTGGATCACGCCCATCGCCTCGTCGTCGTAACCGGGATGGACGACCGCTCCCTGGTCGTTGCACAGCACGTTGTTGCCGACCGCGCTCAAGCGATGCGGGAGCGGATACACCGCGTCTCCGATCGTCTCGATCTCGTCTTCTTCGATGAACGGCGACGCCAGGATCCCCTTCGAGTTCATCGCGATCAGGGAACCGACGACGGTCGAGTGGGCCACGTGCGTGACGACGGGGGTCGCCTCGAGAGCCCCTTCGATATGTCGAATCGCGGACTTCGGGACGTCCGGGGCGACGATCAGCCGTTCGTCGTTCGCCGCGCAGAAAACCCCCACGTAGGGATTTCCCCCGACCTCCAGGCGCCGAAGCAAACGGGTCCCTCAATCCTCCGGGAGAGAAACCACCGCGGAACCGTCTTCGAACTTGATCGCCTTGATGCGGATGCGCCGAGGCGGGTGCTCGCGGCCCCGCTTCCATAGGTATTCGTTCAACACGTCGTCGATGAAGATCCGGTCGGGCTTGAGATGCTGTTTCACATGTTCCCGAATCGCCTTGATGGCCCTCGGGGTGCGATCCGTGCGGGCCGCCGCCCACGCTTTCCGTAAGGGCACGATCATGATGCGCTCCTCTTCCTGCTCGGCCATGGCTCACGCCTTCAGCTTGTTCCGCCGCCACGACCGCTTTTTCGGATGGCGGGTGAAGTTTCGCTTCGTGCGCTGGATGACCCAGGCGGGCACGCGTCGGTTCGATTTCACGGCCTTCATGAGGCGGAGCTTCTTCGCGTACGGCTTGTGCTTCGCCATCCGTCATCGCCTCTCGATCTTGATGTCCCGCCGCCGTGGGATCACGCGCTCGAGGATTTGCCGCAGGGTGGGATCGTCGATCTGCCGCTGCACGCGCCCGCTCTGCGCCAATTGGATGAGCTGGTTCTCGATGTTCTCCTTCAACTCAGGATAGGCGAGCTCGATCCGGCCGAGGCGTTCCCTCGCCTCGGGGGTCAGGATCTGCCGCAGGATGGTCTGCCGCTGGGCCTGGACCTGGTCGCGGTATTGCTGCTCCGCGGCGGCCTGGCCCTGGAACTGCTGGAGCTCGGCGAGCTTCTTCCGTCGAATCGCCTCGAGTTCGTCGTCGTCCATCGCCATGCGATCAGGCGCCTCCCGCGTACTTGGTGAGCTCCGGATTCGTCTTCGCGAGTTCCAGGAGGATCTCATGGGAGAGGGAATCAAGGAGCTTGCGACCCTGAGCGCTAATCGAGCGGCCCCTCTTCTCTGTCTTCGACAGGAGGCCCATCGACTCCAGCTGCTGCATCGCCTCGCGAGCGATCGATCGAGAGCCTTTTCGCGGATGTTTGGGAGCGGACCCGTCATCGCGGCGGCCGCCGAACTCGGCGGCCAGGCGTGAGGTGCCGATCGGGCCGAGCAGGTAGACCTTGCGGAGGACTGCGGCCACACGACGGTACCACCAATCGGGTTGCACCGGCGCCTTCTCCGTATGGATGCCGGTCCGCGCGAACGGCGCCCACTCCGGGGGCTTGATCTTCCCTTCTTTCTGCAGCCGGTCTTTCAGACGCTCGATCAAGAGGGTTGGCGGCACATCATAGGCGGTCGTCATCGGGAACGCTCGGTCAATTCGCGCTTCATAAATCAAGGTCGTATATGAAGGCTTGCGTGCGCCCTCCGAGCCGCAAATCAGCGCGTGGCGCGACGCGAGGTTTTCCCGGAGGAAGGGGTCTCGCGGTTCGCGGTGCGAACGAGCGATCGGCGCATCTCCCTCGTCCGCTCGAATCCGAGCCGCCGGTAGATCGGTTCTCCAAAGTCCGACGCATGTAGGAGCATGACCGGAATGCCGCGGGCCTTCGCCCATCGAATCGCGGCGCGGACAACCCGGGTCGCGTGGCCTTCGCCTCGATGGCCCGGTTCGGTGAACATCGAGAGCAGGTAAGCAGCGGCCGTCCCATGCCTACCGGGTCGCGGTTGCACCTCCATGATCCACACGGCGCCGCTCGCGACGGGTTCGCCTCCGACGTCCACGATGAAACCGGCGAAACGTCGCGAACGCATGCGGTCGCGAGCCCACCGACGATACACTGCATCCGCTGCATCGTGGTCACGAACCGCGATCTCCGCAATCGCCTCCCACATCGCACGACGGTGGCGAACGAGAAGATCCAGATCTTTCAGGGTGGCCGTGCGGACAATCGTTCGAGCCACGCCGCCGGATTGAAGGCCACCATTAACCGTTTTGCCGCGAGACCAATGCAACCTTAAACAAGGTTAATTCCGATCTCCTCCAAACCAGATCCGCGGAATCTTCATCTGGCCTCGAAGTCTCCCACCACTGTGGAGCCGGAATCCAGATTTCTGGTGGGCGTCACGGGAGCCTCCGGCGTCGAGTATGCGAGACGGCTCATCGAGATCCTGGGAGACCGCACGGATGTCATCATCACGAAAGATGCCGCGGCCGTGATCGAGGTGGAGACAGGCCTCTCCACCAAAGAGTTCGCGGGTCGTGCCGGGATGTACTATCGTGGAGAGGACCTTGCCGCGCCCCCGGCGTCCGGATCACACCTCTTTCGGGCCTTGGTCGTCGTGCCGTGCAGCGGGACCACCTTGGCGAAGATTGCGTCCGGGATTGCGGACAACCTCGTCACGCGCGCCGCAGCTGTCGCCCTCAAAGAACACCGCCCCCTGATCCTGGTGCCCAGAGAGACGCCTCTGAGCGCCATCGCCCTCGAGAATCAACTGAAACTGGCCCGCCTCGGAGTCGTCATTCTCCCTGCATCGCCCGGTTTCTATGGAACACCGAAGCGGATCGCGGACCTGGTCGATTTCGTCGTCGCCCGAATCCTGGACCAGCTCGGTGTCGAGCACACGATCGGTGTGCGATGGACCGGACCCCCGGAGTAGGCTGCATTATAGCTGGGCCGACAAATCGAGAAATTCGTCGAACTCCGCGTTCAGACGTTTCAGGTCCGGTTCCGCCAGACGACCAGGCGTGACGCGAGCGATCACCGTGACCCCGTGGACGAAGGCCATGTCGTTCGCCTTCCGGAGGAATCGGATCACGTCGGCGAGGGAGCCCTCCGCGATCATCTCGTCGAGACCATCGTACAGGATCGCGCCGCCCTTCCCTTCGCGGGCGAGAGGCAGGATCGCCCGCAATCCCGCGGGATCGAGTTCGTTGGGCGTGATCGCCCCCGGAGCCCTGTCAGAAATCTGGACGATCGGTGCTTTCTTCACGCCGAACTCGAGCCTCAGCCGGTCTGGAGCGGCGTGAGTCATGATCAGCGCGGGCTTGCCGCCTTTGACCAAGTCCCGCATCCAGGTGATGGCGATCGCGGGATTGCTCGCTACGATCAGATAGCGCTTCCCGACGTCGAGATGACGCATCCGGCCACCGCAATTCGCACAGGTCAAGGCCCGGGGGTCCGTTCCCTCCAGGACGGTCTGCAATTCGCCGCACGACTCGCAACGGAGGGACACCCGCTTCCGTTCGCTGAGGACGCCGGCCGCGATCGGCTTCCGGCAGTTGGGACAACGCATCAGGCCGGACGCACAGGCGAAGTGGAACAAAGCCCCGCACGTACACCGATACGTTCGATCCGATTCGTGGATTTCCTTCAGACAATGAGTGCATTGCCCGACGACCGGACTCGCTTCCGACGGAGGTGCGGGCGAAATGATTTTTCGGACGACCGTCGACTCCTCGTCGACGACCGGTGGCGGCGCCTCCTCGAGATGCTGTCGGTAGGACGCGCGGGTCACGAATCCAATCAGCAGGACTAGGGCCACGGAAAGGATCCAGTAGATCAGGCCGGAGACGACGGCACGGATGCCGATGACCCAAAGGGCGGTCGGGACGAAGTAGAACAGAATGAGAATTCCGATCGCCACTTTGCCTGACCGATGGAGCCACTTCGACCGGTAGACCGCGGGCCGGTACTCGGCGGGATGCGAGTCCCGGAACCGCTGGTACGCGCCCTCCTGGAGTCGCGAGATCGCGTAGCAGGCGACCAGCATGGCGCCGAACAGGATTTGCGGATTCTCGGGCGGGTCGAAGGTTCGGAAGTAAATCGTGTCGCTGGGTAGGTTGGATGAATCCCAGGTCGCGCCGTACGCGAGGAGTTCTCCGCCCGGGGTGCGGATGAGCTGGATTCCGCCGCGTCCGACCGCGGGGCCCCAGAAACTCGGCGTTCCGATCAGGTAGTGCGTGTCCGACTCGACGACTTCCCCCGTGTAGGCCGCGGGAGCGTGGACGGCGAAGTCTCGGACGTAGAATCCCGACGCGGTCCCTGCGCTGTCCGAGTGGAATCGCATCCGGAGACGAGCCGTCTGCCCTAGTAGACCGGTCAGGTTGACTGTCTCGGGTGACCAGACTCCCGGTTTCGTCGAAGGAAGATCAGCACTCGCGCCAAAGGGTAGGTCGGTCCAATCCGTGTAGGCGGGCGGATGGGCATATTCGATGCGGAGGTAATCTCCGGAGCCATTCACCGATCCAGTGTAGTTAAACGTCGCCCAGGCGCGTGATGCAAATCGGAAGTCGAACGGCAAACCGACAGCCAGCGCTGGATCCGCCGACGTGCTGCTCGAGATCTCGACGTTGTTGTCGTATTGGCCTGTCGTGTCGTTGCCTTCCCAGAACGCCCCTCGGCCTCCCGCGTTCGGGACGCGACTCGAATTGACGACGTGCCATCCGTTCACCGGGAGGAAGGGCCAGGAACCGGGATACGGTCCGGATCCCGTCAAGGAAGGAGACTGGATTACGTGATAGGAGAAACCGTCATACAGTGCATCGACAAGGGCGCGGGTCGCGAGCGGGACAGTTCCCTCGGTGGTCGTGATGTTCGCCTCGAATAGGAATCGAATCTCTACCTGACCCGTCGTGTTGGCATCCGTGCCCGCGAGGCCCACCGTGCTTCGGTCGAAGCTCGTGGCGGGGTCGTTCGTGACTTTATCGCGGAGGTCGAACGGATACATCTCGACGTACTGGGCCGAGGTGCCGCGGCCGGAGGCCTCGAGCAGGGTTTCGAGGCGATCCGTGTAGCGAACCCCTTCGGTCGCATCGAGACGGGAGTTATTGTTCGCGGTTTCGGGGGATGTGCTCGTAAAGGTGAATCCGCGGGGGATCATTGCGTACTCGTCGAACATGTGAAGGATCTTCATGCGGAGGTCGGCCGCCTTGTCGCCGGTCAGCGTCCAGGTGACGTGGCCACCGCCACGGAGGTCCGAGGTGCCGAACAGTTCGTAGTCCGTCGAGACGACGAGATGGCCTGCGGCGCCCTGCCCGACCGTCGGGGGAAGGACGCTCCAAAACAGGAGAAGAACGAGGGCGAGTGCGAGCAGCGCGGGTCGCGCGGATCCCATCGCGTCCGAAGGTAAGCTCGCCCCGGGATAAAGGTGCGCTCACGGCCGTTTCGAAAAGATAAAATGCCGCCCTCGGGTATCGTGGCTCCGTGGTTCCGCAGGACTTGTCCAAGCTCCTCGCGCAGGGAGTCGACTTGGACCAAGAGTTCGA
>Ga0209236_1001075_pt1 | contig 16358 bp, 10 predicted proteins | sample GraSoi013_1_40cm_FD_185819 | JGI IMG/M metagenome (GOLD analysis project Ga0209236, IMG submission 185819) | Grasslands soil microbial communities from the Angelo Coastal Reserve, California, USA - Sample 09_27_2013_1_40cm (SPAdes) (version 2) | ecosystem: Environmental > Terrestrial > Soil >... | reverse complement strand
CTGAATGAAGAAGTGGAGGTCTCGGTAGAGCGAATACTTGTGCGCTTCGTTGCTGACCTGCTGGAATTGCGAGACGGCGCCGGTGAGGACGTTCGCGGGAGCATATCCCATGTCCACATTACTCGCCGAGTCCGCGCCGAAGTTGAAAAGGCCAAACTGATTGGAAGTGTCCTTCTCGTTCTTCTTGTTCTGGATGAACTGAATACCCGTCTTGACGACGTGCGTTTGGTGGGTCCAGGTCCAGTTGCTCGAGAGCTGCCATTCCGGAGCGATGGCGCGCCAGGGGAAACGCGGAAAGCCATAATCGGCCCATCCGGTGTTCATGAACTGAGGCAGAATATTCAGGTCGGTCTTGAACGCGAGCGGAAGGTCTGCTAATCCCACCTTTGTGCGGTCCAACTTGTCGGGATAGGCTGCAACCTCAAATGCGCTATTGACGTCATCGTTCTGGTAATTGAACATCGTCTCGTTCACCAGTGCCGGAGAGAAAATTCGCGTCACGTTGACTGTGAGAGCCTTGTCCGTACGGTTCCAGCCGGTTAAGTTGAAAGGCAAAGATCCAACCGAACCCGGGCCGCGGTTGCGCAGGCGTTGAATATCGTGACTGTAACGGACGTAGGCACGTGTCTTGTCATCCACGTTCCAGTCCACCCTTCCTACATTCAGCCAACGGCGGTCGTTGTTGGGAAGGGTGTTGAGATAGTTGATGCCGTTGTTGCCGGCGTAGTTGGGCTCCGGATAGGTATTGGCGATCGCCAGACCAAGAGGGCTGAGCAGGTTGGCCGGGATCTTCATATTCGGAATCGGGACGGGCGCGCCGGCGGCTTGTGTGCCAGGCATATAGATGGTCGGCCGCGTGCCGTCCGGATTGAATGTCTGTGAGAAATCGCCGATCCTCTCGAGCGCGGTCGGAACGCGAGCCTGCTCCACCACCAACGGATTAAAAACCTTGGTTTGCTCCTGGTTAAAAAAGAAGAACAGCTTGTCGCGCTTGATGGGTCCTCCCAGGTTGCCGCCAAAATAGTTGTAACGGTACTTGGGACGCGGCACTCCGAAGAAGTTGTTGTCGGCGGAATTGGCGTTCAGTATTTCGTTCCGCAGATAATCCCACGCGGTGGCATGCCAGTTGTTGCTGCCCGACTTCGTGACAACATTCACCACAACGCCAGCGCGGATGCCGTATTCGGCCTGGAAATTGTTGGTGAGAACCGAAACTTCCTGGATCGATTCCAGGCTGGGCGTGACCGTCGTCTTCCCATCACTGCCATGATCGACGTTGCTGCCGCCGTCCAGGTTCATCTGCGTCTGCCTGCCATCCTTGCCATTGACACGAAAATCGTTGTAGCCGTTGGAGTCGAGCTCTCGGCCAACGATGCCTTGGTTATTGACAGGAGTTGCGCCAGGGATGATTTTCAAGAGTGTCGACCAGTTGCGCCCCTGGGCCGGCATTTCCGTCACCTGAGTGGATTGAATAGCCGTCGAACGGATGCCATTTTCGGTCTGGATCAAGGGAGCTTCTGCAGTAACGTCGATGCTCGTCGCGGCTGCCCCTTCGACCTCTAGGACAAGCGTGCCCAGCGCGAGGTTCTGAAACGCGTTTAGTGTTAAGTTTGGCAGCTTTTTCTGCCTAAACCCGGGCAGGTCGATGGTCAATGAATAGTCGCTGGCCACCAACGACGGAATGTTGAAAAGACCTGCTTCGTTCGTTATGGTGACGCGTTCCGTGTTCGTGGAAAGCTGGACAAGGCGCACGGTAACGCCCGGCAACCGCGCATCAGTGGAGTCGGTCACCGTTCCTGTGATCGAGGCCAGACCAGATTGCGCATACGCCCCAACGTTAAAGAGCACGACCAATATTGCCAGCCGGATGCTTGTGTACATTTCAGATTCCTCCTACTGCTTGATCACTGTTCCCTCCGGAGGCCGCACGTCTCCCCAGCCGCCGTCAGCGCGAGCCACACTGATTCAGTTCGTGAAGGGCGTCAACGTTAATGGGGTTAGTGGGAGGGTGTTAAGCGGTGTTAACGACTCTGGTCGATGACTTCCAGTGCACTCAGCATCGGAAAATTTTTGTGAGGAACCATGGCGATCTCCAGCTTTCCCTGATGGTTGGGCTCGAGTCCGCTGAATGTTTGTACGAGAGATCGGTCGGTGCCGCCGGCGCGCTTGAAGACGTCGATGTCGCGCACCAGGGCTGCACCGTTACAGAAGATATCGAACAGCCGGCTGCCGGCGCCGCCTCCGCCCGGTGAGTTGGGACCCAACCAGCGTTCCGCCATGTAGAAAGTGACGGTATATTTGCCCGGCGGCACGGGGAACATGTATTTCAGATTGCCAAACCGCTCTCCGGCAAATAATTGCGGGTCTGCCGCCCCCGACACGTTCGCGGTGCGCTTTACGACTTGGCCGCCGATGGCATATCGGTCCGGTTCCCACACGCGGCCTTGCTCATCCGTGTACGCCCGTTCCTGCGTCACGATGCGGATCGGCAAGAGTTTTCCCGCAACTCCCGGTGTGAGTTCGATGGCATTCAGAAAGGGAACTGAAACGATCGGCGTGAAGCTGAGATGCAAGATGCCGTCGGAGTCCGACGAGATATCGCGAAAGACTTTGATGTCCGCCGTTCGTGGTCCGACCTCACCCACGACATCGAGCCGGGACATAACGGTTTTTCCATTCACGACGATGCCAAACGCTCGGCTGCCTTCCCCTCCGAAACCTGCCAAATTCATTTCTCCGAAATGCGTTTCCGCAAAATGGAGCCGCATTTCGTAGACGCCAGGCTTCAGTGGAATGTCATAGCCGAACATTCCCTGACGCCGGCTTTGGTAGAGCCGCTGTTCGCGAGTTCCTAAAATGAAATAATCGCCGATCTTGACCACGCTTCCGCCTGCGAAGTAACGATCGCTCATCCACGTGCGGCCGAATCCGTCAGTGAAGGTTCCGTTTTCCAGGCCGGCCAGAACGCGGATGGATTCCCCTGTTGTTGTAACAGGCCTTACATCCACCGGCGCGGCGGACACCAAGGCTTCGCCGCGACGGGTAAACCCCAGTGCGAAAACGCCAAGCAGAATTAACACCGCCGCGGCCACGCTCGCCGGCCACCAATATTTCCGCGCACGACCGGTTAGCGCAGAAGCCTCCGGGGCTTCTCCTGACAAGTTCTTTGGTGCGGGCGTTTCCGAACGCCTCACAAACGTGGGGACGTAGCGGCCTTGAGGGATAACGATTTGAACTTCATCGGAAGCGCCCCTAGTCTCATAGTATTCCGCGAGACGTTCCCTGAGCCGGTGTACCTGGACACGGACGATTGAATCTTTCTTCTGATCAAAATCAGGAGGGCGGCCGAACGCATCGACGGCGATGTTGTATTCCTTGATACCGTCCGCGGTGCCTTCAAAATATTTGGCACAGATGTACGTCAGGACTTGCGCCAGACTCGGCGACCTTTCAAAGATGCCTGAGGCCAGGACACGCGCGAGTTCCTCGCGTTCCAAGTGATAATTCTCTGCGACTGACATTGTGGGATCTTCCGCCGGCGATGACTTTACCATCAAAAAGAGGAGTGTGGCAAACACCCCTGGACCGTGTTGAGAGCGCCGAAGCCGAAACGGCCGCCGCCTGGAGTGCCGGCGAACGCGTTCAGGAAAAACAACTCGCAGGAGAACTCAATTCTGTTTAGCTGGCGATTTGCGGAATCAACTCGCCGTACACATCAGTAAGGCGCATATCGCGCCCATTGAAACGATACGTGAGCTTCGTGTGTTGCAGGCCGAGCAGATGCAAAATCGTGGCGTGCAGGTCGTGGACGGACATGACCTGCTGTTCCGCCTTGAGACCGAATTCATCGCTGGCGCCGATCGCCAGGCCACCCTTGATTCCCGCTCCGGCCATCCATACCGCCATCGCGCCCGGGTTGTGATCGCGGCCGACGCCTCTTTGCGAGATCGGCATGCGGCCGAACTCGCCGTGCCACACGACCAAAGTGGAATCCAGCAGACCGCGCGCTTTTAAGTCGGTCAGCAAACCCGCAATGGGACGGTCGGTTTCGGCAGCATGAAGCGAGTGATTGGTTTTCACATCGACGTGCGCGTCCCAGGTGTCCGTGTTCTGATCGCCCAGCCCGCCTGAAAAAACCTGCACGAATCGCACTCCGTGCTCAACCAGCCTGCGAGCCAGCAGGCATTGCCTGCCAAACGGCTCCGTGATCTTTTCGTCCATTCCGTAGAGTTTCCGCGTGACTTCGCTTTCGTTGCTTAGATCCACCGCGCGAGGCGCGCAGCCCTGCATGCGGAACGCGAGTTCGTATGAGGAAATGCGTGCAGCCAGTTCAGAATCGCCGGGATACTTCTCGAGGTCCCGCTCGTTGAGTTTTGCCAACAGGTCGAGCCGCGCGCGCTGCTGCTCCGGGGTTAATCCTTCGGGAGGTTTTAAATCGAGGATCGGGTCGCCCGACGAGCGGAACGCTGTTCCCTGATACGCAGCGGGCATGAAGCCTGCAGTCCAGTTGCTGACTCCGGCAATGGGCCCGCCGCGCGGATCCGGTATCGCAACGAACGCGGGCAGACCGCTCGTTTCCGAACCCAATCCGTATGTGATCCAGGCGCCCATACTCGGATAGCCTGCGCGAATCTGGCCCGACTGCAGTTCATAGGTCGACTGAACATGGTCGTTGGATCTTGCATAGATCGATCGCAAGATCGCCATTTCGTCGGCGTGCCGGCCGAGGTTTGGAAAGATCTCCGCGAACTCGAGTCCGCTTTGCCCGTATTTCTTGAACTGGAATGGGCTCGGCATCAGCGGCCCGGGCCAGCCCTGGCGAACGTTGATGTCGCCTTTGCCGGTCAGTGGTTCTCCCGCATACTTCGCCAAAGCCGGTTTCGGATCAAAAGTGTCTACATGGCTCGGACCACCAGTCATGAACAAAGAGATAACTGCCTTGGCGCGCGGCTTGAAATGCGGCGGCTTCCGAGCATAGGGATTCCCGCCAAGCGGCGCATTGTTGCAGGCATCCGATTCGGCCGCCAGCAACCCGTCTTTGTGGAGTAAGTAAGCCAGCGCGAGGCCGCTGATGCCGCCGCCGGACTGGAATAGAAAATCGCGTCGAGACCAAAAATATTTCACAGGATCACCTCATGTAGAGGAACTCGCTCAAATTCAACAACACATGCGTCAGATCGACGAGCGCATGCGATCCCAACAGATCTGTCGCCAACGCCAATTCCGTCTCGTCCGGAGGACGCGTCAGCGCGATCCGATACGCCAGCCCGATTTGTTTGACGGGATCGTCTCCGGCTTCTTTCTTGACTCTGTCCGCGAATAACTGCGCTTGCTTCAGCACAAAGTCGTTGTTGATGAGCGTCAATGCCTGGGTCGGTACGGTCGAGACCGAGCGTCTGCCGGCACTGAAATTGGAGTCGGGCATGTCGAACACTTCGAACATAGGGAACATCATGCCGCGCTTGCGGTACACATACAGGCTGCGCCGCCAGACCTCGGGCCCGTCGTCCTGGTTTTTCCAGACGTTGTAGATCGTCGATTTGATCAGTGTTTCCGGAAGCGGCGGACGGACGGGCGTGCCACCGACGGCCAAGTTGATGGCGCCGCTCGCTCGGAGAATGCCGTCTCGCACAATTTCCGCATCGAGCCTCTGCGGGCGGTAGCGCCACAGATATTGGTTCTGCGGGTCCTTCTCGAGATCTTCAGCGTCTGTGTACGCCGACGCCATCTGATACGCCTCGGAGGTCATCATCAGCTTGTGGAGCTGCTTGATGCTCCAGCCGCGGTTCATGAATTCGACTGTCAACCAGTCCAGCAGTTCCGGATGCGTCGGCGGATCCCCCATTTTTCCAAAATTATCGAGCGTGGGCACAATGCCGCGGCCGAAGTGGTGGTGCCAGACGCGATTGACGATGACGCGCGGCGCCAGCGGGTTTTCCCGCGAAGCCAGCCATTCGGCCAGCGCCCTTCGCCGTCCGGAAGTACGGCCATCGGCCGGAGGAATTTCCGTGGCTGGATTCCCATAGGTTGCCACGGTGATAAATCCGGGCTTCATCAGAGACCCCTTGCTCGCGGGATCGCCTCGCACCAAAAAATAGGAAGGCGGAACCTGGTAGCGTGCCGGACCGGTATGCAGGAAGGTTCCTTCGGCTTCCTGGATTCTGCACTTCACACAGCCGATCACGTCATCGCCGGGGCCGAGTGGAGTAAATCGATAGTCGCCATCGGTGACGATGTCGGCCACCGGTATCGGCTGCGGCTTCTCCTTTTGAAGAGCCGCGATCCGGTCGTTGAGAGCCTTTCGTTCGGCGGCATGTTCCGGAGTCAGAGCCCGCTCTACAGTAGGTCCATTAACATTGAGGCCGCCTTCAATGACCTGCGTTGCCAGCAACTTCTCACCCGGAGTCCGTTCATTTTCGGGTTTCTCGACCGCACGCTGAACATTTTCAGGGTATTTCCTGAGTGCTTCCGCCTTCAATTTTTCCCGATAAGGCGCCTCGATCTCTGCAATCCGCTCCCGCAGCGGTTTGATTTGCGCATCGATTTCCGCAACCTTCTTGTTATAGGCGTCGGCTTCCTCTTTCGGTACCAGCGGGTAGGTCGTTTCGACATAACCAAAGATGGCGGCCTGCAGCGAGTAATAATCTTTCTGCGGAATCGGATCGAATTTGTGGTTGTGGCACCGCGCGCACTGAACCGTAAGGCCCAGGATGCCGCGGCCGATCGTGGCCATCACATCGTCCAGGTAATCAAACCGCCGCTCGGGAGTGTCCTTCTCCCTGAAGTGCACTCGAGGCCCCGCGCGGAGGAAACCGGTGGCGATCATCGTGTCGGCGCTCTTCGTTTCGAGTTCGTCGCCGGCAACCTGTTCCTTGATAAAAATGTTATAGGGTTTGTCCTGGTTGAAGGAGCGAACGACGTAGTCCCGATAAAGCCAGGCATTCGGCCGGTCGAAATCTTGTTCGAAGCCGTCGGAGTCGGCATATCGCGCCACGTCCAGCCAGTGCCGTCCCCAGCGCTCACCATAGTGCGGTGAAGCGAGAAGTTTGTCGATCAAATGCCCCCACGCCTCCGGGGAATTGTCGGATAGAAATTCCTCAGTCTCTGAAGGCGTAGGCGGCAGCCCGATCAGATCCATATAAGCCCGGCGCACCAGCGTGAGACGGTCGGCCCGGGGAGCCGCTTTGAGATCTTTTTCCCGGCGAGTCTTTTCCAGAAAACGATCGATTGGATTTCTCAGGTCCGCTGAAGCGTTTGGCACGGGTGCTTGTAGGGGCAGCTTGAATGCCCAGTAGTTCCGCGCTTCCGGCGAGATCTCCATGTTTTCCAACGCAGCCAGCGCGGCGGGATCGACAGATGGAGCTTTGGCCTCAGCCCCCACGTCCCAGTGCGCGCCTTGATCGATCCACGCCTTGATTGTCGAGATCTGATCGCCGGTGAGCTTGCCGTCCATCGGCATGGCAGGACGTTCCAGCCCCGCGACACGCCGGTACAAGCGGCTGTCTTCGGCTTTGCCTGGAACGATCGAAGCGCCCTTTTCACCGCCCTTCAATGCGCCTTCGAGCGTCCGCAAATCGAGCTTCGAAAGCTGCATGGCCTCGCCATGGCACTTCCAACAGCTATTCTGAAGAATCGGTTGAATGTCCCTGGTAAAGGAGACGGATTCCTGGGCACGAGACAAAGTGCTGGGCACCGAAACAACCCATCCCAAGGCCAACAGCCAAATCATCGATGCGAATATTGTTCGCCTGGTCAAGTGTCCTCCCGTTTTCCTTGCCGCGAAATTTGAGAGAGCGACGATCGTTCACAAATGATACTGCTCGTAGCAGCGCATCCGAAACAATATCAAATCAAAATTGACATCCTTTTCCGGCGCTCGTAAGCTTCCCGCATGTCTTCCAAATCTCTTTTGGGGCTCAGTGTGTTCCGAGACTGGTTTGTTGTCCTTGGTTGCTCAGCGGCTCTGACCCTGGTTGCGCCCGACGGGGCGGGTCGCCAATTGCTCCAGGGCACCATCGATGGAAATGTGATGGATTCGAGCCAGGCAGCCGTTCCTGACGCGATTGTCACCGCAAAAGATCAGCAAACCAATTTCGCCCGGGAAACGAAGACGAACGCCGTGGGCGGCTACAGCCTGTCCGGACTGCCGCCTGGAACCTACATGATTACGGTCAGCGCCGCAGGGTTGCAGAACTACACCCAGAACGGTATGGAAGTAACGCCCAATACGATTCGCCGGGTGGACGTGACCCTGACGGTCGGACCGGTTACCGAAAGCGTGACGGTCGAGGCTACGGCCGCCGCCCTGCAAACCGACCGCGCCGAGATCCGCTCTGACGTTACAGGGAACACGCTAACCAACGTGCCGGTGCCGATCGGCCGCAACTACCAACTGCTCATGCCGACGCTCCCTGGCGTGTCGTACGCGGAGAACGGGAACTCCTTTGCTGCAAACCCGACTCGCTCGGTGAACTTCTCCGTCAATGGCACGCCAACGAATATCAATAACTTTTCCATCGATGGGACTAACAGCCGCGGAGTCATCGATAGCACCTTTACTTATATTCCGGCTCTCGAAGCCGTCCAGGAAGTCAGCGTCGTCACCAACTCCTTCGACGCGGAACAGGGTCTGGCCGGCGGCGCCGCGATCGCCTTGCAGATCAAGAGCGGTTCCAACGCCGTCCATGGTTCTTTGTTTGGTTTCCATACCGATCAGCACATGAAGGCGTACCAGTGGGCTGCCGACCGAACCCAGCCCAAGCCGAAATACATCTACAACCAGTACGGAGCGACCGTAGGCGGGCCGATCAAACCGGACAGGCTGTTCTACTTCCTGAGCTACGAAGGTTCGCACTACTCGGAGAACGTCACGCAGAACGTGCAAGTGCCCACTCCGGCAATGAAGGCGGGCGACCTGTCGGCCTCTCCAACCCCGATTTACGATCCGGCGACGGGCAACCCTGACGGGACGGGGCGCAGGCCGTTTCCGGGCAATATCATTCCGAGCGACCGCATCGATCCGGGCATTCAGACCATTCTGAATCTCGGCGGCTGGGCCCCAAACACCCAAGGTAGCGGGGCATTCGGCCTGGCCCGGAACTATATCACTTCGGCGCCCAACTACCAGTGGCGCCGCCAGTACGATGCGAAGCTCAACTACAACCCCAGCTCCAAGCTAAGCACTTTCGTGCGCTTCGGTTTCGTGGATCATAACGCGAACACCGACGGCATCTTCGGTCCCCTTGGCGGCCTGCCCATCAGCCGTGCGAATACCGGGTCGGGTTTCGTGCAGGGCCACCTCTTTCAGGGGACCATTTCCGCGACTTATGTGGCTACGCCCAACCTCGTCGTTGACGCCGCCTACGGTTACTTCCGCGAAGACTTCAACGATGTGCCGCCCCGGGGAAATGAGAACCTCGGCTGGACTGTCATGAAGGTCCCGGGACTTCAGACCAACAGGAAAACGGAATTCGGCTGGCCGCTCATTTTGATCGACGGTTTTTCACGGCTCGGTGCGGCCAATAACTTCGAGCCGCATGGCTACCGTGATCCCACATACGATTACTCGGCCAACTTGAGTTGGACCCGAGGCGCACATAATCTTCGCTTCGGCTTCAACCTGAATCGCCAGCACATTAATGAGAGCCAGCCGCAGGGCAATCTGGACTACATCGCTTCGCAGGGGGGATTCCAGTTCTCTCCGGGGGCGACACAGCTCAACGGTGGACCGCCAGGCAACGACTTCAATACGTTCGCCGCGTTTCTGCTGGGTCTGCCGAGCAACGCGGGTAAGCTCCGCCTGTTCCCCGATGATATCCAGACGCGTATGAAGGCCTACAGTATGTACGCCCGCGATCGCTGGCAGATCACGCCCAAGCTGACGTTCAACTATGGTGTGCGCGTGGAGCTGTTCCCTTTCCCACAGCGGGCAGGACGCGGCCTGGAGGTCTACGACTTTGACAGAAATGTCATGCTGCTGTGCGGCCTTGGACCGAATCCGATCGATTGCGGCATTAACAAAGCACGGGGCGGTCTGGCTCCGAGAGCCGGTCTGGCCTATCGCATCACTGAATCGACCGTGATCCGGGCGGGCTATGGCATGACCTGGGACCCGATCAACCTGTCCAATTTCCAGCGTCTCAATTATCCGGATTTGGTTCAAATCTCGCTCAACCGGCCCAACGGCTTCTCGTGGGCGACCACGCTCCGCCAGGGATTTCCCGATATCGTGCAGCCCGATCTGAAGTCCGGCATTTTGCCGGTAGCCAGCAATCTAAGCATCATCACTCTGGACAACAACAACCTCGTCCGCGGTTACATTCAATCCTGGAATCTCACGGCTGAAAAGAGGTTCGGAGGTTGGGTTGGATCGGCCGGTTACGTGGCCACGCGAACAACGGATCAACTCCACCAGCTCGATGCGAACTGGTCTCCAATCGGGACGGGCGCCGCAGGCCAGGTTCTGAATCGCAAGTCCGGCCGAACCGCGGCCACGAAATTCTACGGCACGCTCGGCACCGCCAAGTATGATTCCTTGCAGACACGCCTAGAGCACCGCTTCTCTGGTGGTTATCAGATCAACATCGGCTACACGTGGGCCCACGGCCGGGGCTATAGCGTTGAAACGTCCGGCGCCGTGCCGGGACCGGCAACAACGGTTACCGTAGCACTTCCCGGCTATTACAAGTTGAATTACGGCGACTTGCCCCGCGACGTGCGTCATAATTTCCAAACCACGGCGATCGCCGAGCTGCCTTTTGGTAAGGATAAGCCGTGGGCCCAAAGCGGGCCGCTAGCCCAGATCGCCGGTGGTTGGCAGATGAATTTTCTGTTCAGCGCGTACAGTGGAACGCCGTTTACAGCCATTGCCGATAACAGCACACTCAACTCCTCGGGCTCCACACAACGTGCCGACTGCTCCGCGGAGCCGCGCAAACTCGGCGATATTCATCAGTGGTACGACAGGTCGGACTTCCGCGTGCCGACCTCGGGCCGCTTCGGCACCTGCGGGGTCAACACCCTGCGGGGGCCCGGGCTAGTGAATCTGGATATGGGTCTGGACCGCAAGTGGCGATTGGGTGAACGGTCCGAGCTGAAGTTCCGCGTCGAATCGTTCAACGTCGCAAATACGCCGCATCACTCGAATCCGGGATCGGGTATTGGGAGCGCGACCAATACGACCAACAACGTCAATACCGGCGGCTTTATGGAAGCCTTGGGCATTCGCAATACCGGCCGCGACGGCCTCGACGAGCGAACCTTTCGCGTAGGGATGAAATTCAGTTGGTGACGTTAAGCGCCTCGCCGGTAGCTCCTGGCACTACCAGGTGACCCAACCAGGCGTTGCGGAATCATCAGGCATCCAGGAATGCATCAGAAATGCAACTGAGCGCCAAAGCTCGACAAGGCGCTGGAGCACCTGGATAGGCTGTGCGCCGGCCCCGTCGCACTCCCAGGTTGACAAAGCCCCTCTGGAGGCAAAAAGAATAGAGGAAATCCGTCGATTGCCGTATCTTCTTTGTACATAAGGGACTAAAGGAGGCTGCATGGTAATGCGAATTATGGCTGCGACGAGTTTGGTTACGTTGCTGACGTTTGCAATTTGGGCACAACGGGGACAGGCGCCGGCGGGCGCGCCGGCCGCACCGGCGATTACTGGGTCGGAAGTGGCCGCGATGATCGCCAAATCGCCGTCCGATAAGAATGCGCTTGGACAGCGCATGCTCCAACTCGGCACGTACAACGTCAACATGGAACACCGCGTTATGGGTCAGGCGGCTGCCGTTCATGAAAAGGAAGCGGAGTTGTTCTACGTCATCGATGGCGCCGGCACAATCGTGACTGGTGGGAAACTCGTTGAAGAAAAGCGCACCAATGACGCGAACCTCAGCGGGACTTCGATCCAAGGCGGGGTTTCGAAACGAATCAGCAAAGGTGACTGGATCATGGTGCCGGAAGGCGTTCCCCATCAGATTCCAACGGTCGAAGGTGCTCTTACGGTAATGAGCCTGCACCTGCCCCGCTAATGACTGTAGCGGCGAACGACAGCCAAAACTGTTAAATGCCGAATGTATGTTGTGCGATGTTCTATGAACTTGTAAAACGACCCACTGACGAAATGACCTGATGGCTAAATCGTTCCCATTGAGGATTTGGTGGTTTGGTCAGTAGGTCACCTGGCGCTTTGACAAATACACTACACATCGCACAACAGACATTCGACATTTGACAAGTTGCCCCTCGCCAATTTTTTCACAGCTTTATAGAGCGCCCCTACAGTTCGCTTCCTGACGCCGGAGCCCGGGCCGGCCGGCTGCGGCTACTGTCGGAAGCCCGGTCCCAAAATCGCCTTGCCGGGTTTGGCGCCGGTGTGATTCCCGTTCTCTACGACGACAATCCCATTGACAAGGACGTGCTCGATGCCGGCAGGGTACTGTTTGGGTTTCTCGAATGTCGCAACGTCTTTCACGGCTTTTGGATCAAAGACCACAATGTCGGCCCAATAGCCCTCGCGCAACATTCCGCGGTCTTTCAACCGCATGATTTGGGCAGGAAGCGATGTCATTTTTCGCACGGCATCCTCGAGCGAAATGACCCTTTCTTCGCGGACATACTTTCCGAGCACGCGCGGATTGGTTCCGAAACTGCGCGGGTGAGGCAGACCGTCGCCCAACACGCCGTCCGGTCGAAGAGCAGCGCCGTCTGACCCGATCGCCACCCACGGCAACTTCATGATCATCCTGACGTCATCCTCCGACATGTTGTGGTAGATACCGTAGATGTAATTGCGCTCTTCAAGAATCAGGTTGAAGCATGTGTCTGCGGGGTCCTTATCACCACGCGTCTTCGCGATCTCGGCGATGGTCTTTCCTTCAAGTTGCTTGTTTTTCAGATTCGTGATGCGCGAAGCGACGATTCCTTCGAATCCACCGTGCTCATCTACATATTGGTGGAACAGCGGATCCTTTTTGATCTTTTCCCGGGTTGCCGGGTCGGACAGAAGTTCGATAATTCTTTCGCGTGGACCATCCACGGCCCAATCGGGAAACAGGCGGCTCCAGGGATGCTGCATGGCGGTGTACGGATATTGATTCGCAGTGATCTCCAATCCGCGGCTTCTCGCCTCTTCAATCATCGCGATGGCGGGACCCGCTTTGCCCCAAAGATTCTTGCCGCGGATCTTCAGGTGAAAAATGTGAATGGGGATATGCGTGACTTCAGCGACCTGGATCGCTTTCCTGATTTCTTCCGTGAGCTGGTACCCCTCACTGCCCACGTGCGTCGCGTAATAGCCGCCGTATTGAGCGGCCACTGCCGCCATCTCGAACATCTCCTCGGGATTATCGTAGCCGCCGCCGTTGAAAGCTGACGACAGCCCGACCGCGCCTTCCCGCATCGCCTGCTCGACCAGTTTCTTCATCCTTACAATTTCTTCCGGTGTCGCAGGCCGGTTCTGGTAACCGATCACGGCGCGCTTGATCTGCTGCGGTGCGACGCTGATCGCAATGTTGATGGAGACGCCTTGTCTCTCGAGCTTCTTGATATAGCCGCTGACTGTGGTCCAATCGACGTCGAAGTTATATTGCCGTTTTTGCTCTCTTTTGAACTCGTCGAGAACGACTCCTTCCAACGGCGCGACCGATGCGCTCTCGCCGATGACATCGAGCGTCACACCCTGACGAACAGCGCTTTGCGCGGTACCGTCCACCAAAACCGGGATGTCTGAATGCGTGTGGAGGTCGATAAAGCCCGGCGAGACGGCTCTGCCGGACGCGTTGATCGCCTTCCGCCCCGCGGAAGGCGGAATCGTCCCGATCTTTTGAATTCTACCGCCTGTAATTCCGATGTCCGCCCGATACCACGGATTGCCCGTGCCATCGACGATCATGCCGTCGTGAATCACCACGTCGTAGAGCGCTTGCTGCGGAAACGCGGCCGCCGCCACCAACGCCGACAAAACAGCAATGCCCATCTTTTTCATACACCCTCCGGGTTCGCTCGTGAGAGTTTACAACATTGCAAAGCGGACTGAGCGGCGCCCACTCTTCTTCGTCGAGCATCCGCAGCAAACTGAAGTTAAAAGTTGGAAGTTCAAAAGTTAGAAAGCTAGAATGGCCCTTTTAATCCGGTTGCCGCGTTGTTCGGGAACCGGTCCAGGAGGACGTATGCGATTAGTTCTGCGGGTGATGGCCGCTTCGTCACTCATCGTCATGGCTTATGCGACCGAGGTCTTCGCACAGACCGGTTTTCGAAACATGTTCGACCACTTGCACCTGGCGGCTCCGGATCCGATCAAGGCCGTGGAATGGTACCGGAAGAATCTCGGCGGTCAGCCAACGACGGAAGGGACCGACCGCCTGATGTTCGGCGAGACGCGCGTCATTTTTCAACGGAACGAAGAACGTCAAGGTGACGACCGAGCCACGGCCGCTGACGCTTCCGAGCGGTGTATCCATGCGGCTTGCGTTCATCGAGGGGATTGACGGCGTCCGGATCGAGCTCGTCCAGCGCAATTGACACGCTTCAAACTGGTTTGAAGCGACGGTCCAGAGCGTCGTGTAGGAGGTTCATCATAACTGTCAGGCACTCGACCTCCGCAGTTCGCTCAAATATGTAAATAATTGCTTCTCAGCATCCTGTAAAGCTTGTTGGTTGCCGTGCTTCCAATCGCGAAACGCATAGTAGCAGCCGACCCGCTTGGCTGGACGGAACGGCGGAAATACAATCGCCATTGGATTGAAGTTGTCGCGAGGCGCCCAGTGGCGAAACACCCACACCGCGAATGACCACCGTCCCTTCCAGGATGCCCGATCAGACCAGTTCAACACCATCGCATGGTCAGCAAGACGGGGAAGCCAGTTTCGTTCCACGTAATCCTGCCATACAGGACTTCGCGAATAAACGAAGAGCATACGCCGGCCCTTGGCGGCGGCGAGAATTTCGAAAACAAGACGAAGGAGGAAACGATAGGCCAAGAGAAATGGGAGGGCGAGGACTAACAATACGAGAACGACCAATAACAACGGCGACAGTACTATCAGGAGCAAGGTTTGTCGGGTTCTCACATTTCGAGCCATGTTAGAAAATAGTGTCCACCATCATTTATGAAACGGTATCGGATAACAACTTGGGAAGCGATTGCATTCGGCATTCTGGCCACCACATTGGCAGGGCTTGGCTTCTGGCAGATGGCGCATCAGATTAGAGGTACCTTACTCATCGTATGCCCGGGGTTCGCATTGACCGTGTTGCTCTGGCTTGGTAGCGACGGCACCATTGAAGGGCTCGCCGAATGGGTACATGCCCGCCCCGCACGAATCGCTGTCGCGCCTGCGGGTCTGTGGTTACTGTATATGGCGTATGCCGCCGGAACGGGAACCGCCGGTGTAAGGCCCGCTCTGACAATGGCAGCGTACCTGGCAGTGCCTTTTCTGGCGATGAGCTTCACGGCACGGGCCGAACCGCTTGTCATTCTATGGCTGTGGCTGCCCCTGGAGCTTGGAGTCATTCGCAGCGTTTTAATCACGAGCACAACAGGTCTGGATTTGCATTACGTATTGGCGCAACTTCTGGCGCTCGATGCTGGGGTCATTGCCTTTGCCGTTTGGAACAGAACGCCGGCGATTGGGTATCGTTTTGAAACTGATCAAAAGATTTTGTCCAACGCATTGATTCATTTTGTCCTGTTCGCGGCAATTGCAATCCCGTTGGGATTAACAATCGGATTCATCCAGTACAGCTTCGCCACTTCCAAGCTCTACGCGGCTCCGCTGTTATTTATCGGTATTTTCCTTTTCACCGCCTTGCCTGAGGAATTTCTATTTCGTGGGCTGATTCAGAATTGGATTGAACGAACCACGCGAAGGCAAGTCTTCAGCCTGGCCTCCGCATCGCTCATTTTTGGGGCATCCCACTTGAATAACGGCCCGCCGGTTCCCAACTACAAATATTTCTTTATGGCCAGTATTGCAGGACTGTTCTACGGCCGGGCATGGCGGAACACCGGGAGCTTGATGGCTTCATCACTGACGCATGCACTGGTCGACACATTCTGGGGTATGATTTTCCGCTGAATTGCCATTCATGGTGTTTCTCGCCGCAGCGGAAATCCTGACGATCTTTACCGGCATCATCCTGCTCATCTGGCGCCTGCAATTTATATTTCCCGAATTTGGATTCATCCTTCTTGGAATCCTGGTTCTCACACTCCTTGTGCATCGCGATGGTTGGCGGAATCTCGGATTCGGATCACACGGATTCGTATCCGGCATGAAAGCTCTGTTCGCTCCAACCATGATCCTTTCCATGGGGTTCGTCCTCGGCGGTATGGCCTTTGGTGCCTTCAGGGGCCATTCGAT
>Ga0209236_1001074_pt1 | contig 16361 bp, 15 predicted proteins | sample GraSoi013_1_40cm_FD_185819 | JGI IMG/M metagenome (GOLD analysis project Ga0209236, IMG submission 185819) | Grasslands soil microbial communities from the Angelo Coastal Reserve, California, USA - Sample 09_27_2013_1_40cm (SPAdes) (version 2) | ecosystem: Environmental > Terrestrial > Soil >... | reverse complement strand
GTGGAACAGTTGGACATCCTGTGTCACCAGCCCGACGCGATTGCGAAGATCAGCCAGCGGCACGTCGCGGATGTCCGTCCCGCCAAGCCGGACGGCGCCCGCGGTGGGATCGTAGAAGCGCACGAACAGCCGGCCGGCCGTCGTCTTGCCGCTGCCGGTGCGCCCCAACAGTCCGAGCACCCGGCCAGGATCAACGTGGAGCGAGATGTCTTCAAGGACGAGATCGCCCTCCACATAGCCAAATGAGACATGGTCGACGTCCACAGTCAGCGGTCCTGCCGGCAACCGGCGCGAACCATCTTTTGTCGCGGTCTCGAGGGCGAAAAGATCTCCGACGCGGCTGATGCTGGCGCTGGCGCGCTGCAACTCCTGGACCTGCCTGGTGATCTGCTCCAGGGGCCGGCGCAGCATCTCGGTATAGTGGAAGAAGAGATAGACGGTTCCCAGCGTAATCACGCCCTGCCGGAGCAGGTACGCGCCCATCCCAAAGGCGATGGCGTTACCCACGGCCAGCAGTCCGGCCGTCGTGGCCCACATCATTGTCCCCCGCAGCCACGCCCGCCGCGATTTCTCCAGTTGGTTGCGCAGCGCCTCATACAAGCGCCGCATGACGTAGGGCACCGCGCCGCTGGCACGGATATCCTCAGTGCCCGACAGCCGCTCTTCGAGGAATCCAAGCAGGATGGCGCTGGTCTGCCGGGCTTCCTTCCAGTACGGGACAGCAGACTCGATGAGGCGGCGCAGGATGACGAGCGCGGTCGCCGTGAACACGGTGTAGACGATCCCCACGCGCCAGTCCGCCCGGAACAGCAGCACGAGAACCCCCGCCAGGAGCACGGCGTTGCCCAGCACCCTGAGGACAAACTGCGAGAAGAACGATGACAGCTGGGTGACGTCGCCGTCCACGCGCTCAATCATTTCACCCGGAGTCTTGGCATTGTGAAACGGGAGATCCAACCGCAGGCAGTGCAGGGCCAGATCCTCGCGCACCTTGTTGGTCGCGGTCCATCCCACGTTCTCGCTGGCGTAGACGGAAACTGTCGACACCAGCTGCCCAGCGAGAGCTACGATCAGGAACAACACCGCCAGGCGCACCAGGACCTCGGGTGCCGCGCCGACCCGGGCGGAGTCGATGAAACGGCTGATGATCTGGGGGGTGAGCAACTGCAACCCGATGCTGCTCAGCAGCAAGACGCTCATCACCGCGACCGCCAGCCACTGCGGCCGCAGGTAGTCGATGAGAAACTCTCGATGTTGCCGGAACGATACAGCCATGCGGCCCCCTCGCGCTACGAGAAAATGAAACCGGCCACGGTGACCCGTGGTCGGCCAGACATGCAACGGCCACGGGGATCACAGTCCGCCCGTGGCCGCAAGCCGGGAATAAAGGTGGTTACTGCTTACAGGTCACGAGTCCCGTACCAAACTGTGAGCCGCACCTAGGCGCACTCAGCGTACCAAGTACTCTAGTTTGGTACGGGACGGGGCGCACTCAGACGGACTGCAGAGACGATCGGGACAATCCTGAACACTGATGCGCCTCCCTTCCGGTGACCCGCGCCCACGACAGTAGCAGAAACCCCAACGCCGGTCAAGCCTGCGAAAGAGTCGCCGCCCCCGCGTAGAGCCGCTTGAGGACGAAGATCTGCGCGGCGTGGTAGTGGTCGTGGGTCGCGATGTCGACCGCCAGGTCGATGGTGCGCAGGGATCGCGTTTCCCACTCAGTCTTGCGCAGAGGCGCGAGGAGCCGGTCGGTCCCGAGGCTGTGCAGGTCCTGCATCAATCGCTGGTGTGCCCTCTCCAATTCCGTCCGCGCCTGCGACCAGCCCTGATCGGTCGCCGGCACGCCGCGCCAGTCCTGCTGCTCATCGTACGTCCACGGCCGTCCGGCCATCCTGGTACCGGCAGCGTCCTTCCAGTAGCCCATGTGCAGCGCGATCTCGGCGATGGTGTGCTGCTCGGGGTGCGGCCGCCAGTGTGCCGCTCCAGCGTCGACGCCCTCAATCGCGGGCAGCACGCCCCGGCCCGCCCAGTTACCCTTGCGGTACGTCTGATCGACGTGCTCGAGGATCCACTGAACAACGTCGTCCATGGCGTTCCTCCTTCCCGCTCATGTCGACGTTTCGCCGGCCGCCGCCGACCTCCGCCTCCGCGCAGATGTGCCAGCTTATTCCCGAAATCCGCGGTCTCGGTACTGTGGGATGGTGATCTGGAGGTTGTCCTGCCCGTCGCCAGGCGCCTGGGTCCATGCGGGCCTGTTCGACAGCGGCACATCCGGATAGAGGAGGTAGCGCTGGCGCAGGGCCAAGAACTGTTGCAGCCCCGGCTGCCAGCGGGCCACAATCGTGGCCGCATCGTCGCCCCGCATGATGCCCAGCCGTACTTCACGCGTGCCCCAGACCCGGTCGAAAAGCGGCAGTCCGCGTCGCGGGCGTCTGATTACCAGCCGGTTTCCATACATCTTGCGGATCTCGACCAGCACGTACACCGTCGTCGTCAACGGCTTGTACTGCGACGGATCCATCACATGCAGCTGCACCCCCGACCAGACCTGCTTGGAAAACGGCAGCGGCACCGTCGCCGCGGAGAAGATCACGCCGGGCAGCTTGTACCGGTTCAACCGCTCTGCCAGTCTGGCGCCGTCGATCCACCGCGCGACGATCACCTGGAAGCGCGAGTCGGTGCTGACGCCGTTCCAGAGGTTCGTGCCGTCGATCGCACCCGTGGTTGCGTAATAGAATGGGCTATCTCCTGTCAGCAGACCGGGAGACGGGTTGACCCACGAGAGGCCGGTGTCGGCCCAGAGCATCTGCCGGCTCCATCCGCGCATCGGCACCACGCGGAGATCGGCCCCGATGCCAAACGCCCGGTTGTACAGTTGGGCCAGTTCACCGATCGTCATCCCGTGCACGTACGGAATCGGGTACATGCCGATAAATGAGCGCAACTTGGGTTCCAGCACTGGCCCATCCACCAGCAACCCGCCCATCGGGTTCGGCCGGTCCAGCACGATCACCGGCTTGCCGGCGCTGCGGGCCGCTTCCATCGTCAACGCCATCGTCGTGGCGTACGTAAAGGGCCGCACGCCCACGTCCTGCAGGTCGATCACCAGGACGTCGACGCCCGAGAGCATCTGCCGCGTGGGCTGCGTCACCCGGCCGAACAGGCTGTAGACGGGGGTGTTGGCTGGCAGGGAGATCGGCGCGTCGTCGCCGAGCCCATGCTCAGGCGCGAACAGGGCAGACAGCTGGACGTCGGGCAGCGAGGTCAGTACGAGCATGGTCAGCCGTCCATCACGGGACACGGCGGCCTGATGGGTGACGACGCCGACCCGCCGGCCTGTCAGGGCGTCGATGGCGAGTTCGACACCGTCGACGCCGGGAAACACCTCAGGGCTCTGAGCCAGCGCCGGGATGAAGATCAGACAGACCAGGAGCGTAGCGATGAATGGTGCAAGCGAACGCATGCGGGCCATCATCGCGAGTTCTGCCCGCAACGCAACTACGCTAGTCGCGAACCTCCTCAAAGCTTCCATCCAATGTACAGTCCCTCGGCCCATCAGGCCCTCCGATCTTACTGCGCCAGCTTCACAAGCATCGGCATGATATCCACGCCGAACAACTGCCCGATGCTCCCGCGGGCGGCTTCACGCTCCCCGAACGTCGTGGTCCCGTCCGGCGGCGCGCCGCCGCCCGCAACGAGTAGCGGAACCGGATCGGCGGAGTGGCTCTTCAATGCACACGGCGTGGCATGGTCGGCCGTGACGGCGACGATGGTCTGCTCGAGACGAATCTTCGGCAGGAGCTCTCCGAAGAACGCGCGATCGATCACCGAAATGACGTCGCGCTTCGCGAGATACTCGCCGTCGTGTCCGGGCTCGTCAGGTCCTTTGAGGTGCAAGTAGAGTCCACCGTGCCGCGGGAGCTCTTCGATTGCGCGGCGCGCCCACAGCCGGTACACCCGTTCCCGGTCGTCGGCGCTCGGCGGCACCTCGATGACGGTCATCCCCAGCAGCCGGGCGATGCCGCGCTCCACCGGCATCTCCACGAAGCATCCGAACTGCACGCCGAAGCGCTGCTGCATCGACGGCGCTTGGGGGAGATGGTCGCCCGCATCGCGCAGCAGGATCACGTTGGCGGGTAGATCGCCCCGTTCGCGCCGCCGCCGGTTGACGGGATGGCCGTCGAGCACTTCCCGACTCTTGCGGGTGAATTCGTTGACCAGCTCTGCCGCCGTCCACGCCTCCGGGCTGTCATCGAACGGCCGGCACTCGTCGACCTCATTCCCGGCATTGGCTTTCGCCACGCCCAGTCCTCCAACTCGGGCGTACGCGGGGTCGGTGTTGGAGATCTTCGCCGAGAGACGGCCTTCCTTCGGGTGCATGACCACGACGCAGCGGTGACCGCTGGTGGCCCGGACCACCACGTCGGTTCCCGATGCGCTGAGGCGTACCTCGCGGTCGACCGCCTCCGCCAGTTCCGCGGCTTCTGCCGATTGCAGGTTCCGCCCGACCCGGCGGTCCACGATCGTCCAGCCCGAACCCAGGGTCGCAAAATTGCCCCGCAGCGCGAGATCGCCGTCGCGAAACGGCAGCCCCGCTCCGAGCGCTTCCAGCGGTCCGCGGCCGGCATGAAAGCGCAGCGGATCATATCCCAGGATGGCCATAACCGCGACGTCGGACTCCGGCGCAATGCCCTTGCCGACCGTGATCACCGTGCCCTGCTCCCCCGCCGCAGCAAGGCGGTTGAGGTGGGGAATGTCGGCGGCTTCCAGCGGGGTCCGGTCGCCCAGTTCCTCCACCGGCCGGTCGCCCAGCCCATCCAAGACGACAAACAGAATCTTTTTCATCCGCCGGTCTCGAGGCTGCCGAGGAATGGTTCGCGGAGCGTGCCCGCATAGACTTCTATTGCCGGACCGGTCATCTCGACCGCCCAGTCCGGCGACACCGAGATTTGCAAATCGCCACCCTGCATCGCGATCGTGAGCGTCCGATCCACCAGCGCCTTGCGGACCGCCGCCGCCGCGACCGCGCAGGCGCTGCTGCCGGAGGCCAGCGTCTCGCCGGCCCCGCGCTCCCAGATCAACGCGGCGACACGGTCACGGGCCTGTACCTGTGCGAACTGCACATTCGTTCGCTTCGGGAACAACGGGTGGCGCTCCAGACGCGGCCCAAGGTGGTGGAGATCGACGCGGCGCAGGTCGGGGACAAACACGACGCAGTGGGGATTGCCCAGGGAGACGGCGGTAACCGCCAGGTGCTGCCCATCCACTTCGACCTCTTCATCCACGACCTCGCGCAGAGGGCCGGCCACGGGAATGCGATCGCTGCGGAAGGTCGCCGTCCCCATCTCCACGGTGATGCGGTCCACGGCGGCTCCGCGGAGATGCAGCTGGACGGCCACGACCCCGCCCGCAGTCTCCACGGTGAACCGTGTCTTAGCGGTCAGACGATGGTCATGCAGGTAACGGGCGAAGATCCGCAACCCGTTGCCGCTCTTCTCCGCCTCGCTGCCGTCGGGGTTGAAGATGCGCAACCCGAAGTCGGCCGTCACGGATGGCGCGGGGGTGAGGATGCCGTCCGAACCCACCCCGAAGTGCCGGTCACAGATCAGGCGGATCGCCCGCTCGGTCAGCGGAAAGGACAGCGTCTGCGGATCGACGATGATGTAATCGTTGCCCAGCGCATGGGACTTGATGAACCCATTTCGTTCCATGCTGGAGGGGGAGTTCAATTATTGAAGGAGAGGTCCTTTTTGACGCGCTGCCGTCATCGCGAGGCCCGAAAGGGCCGTGGCGATCTCCTGTAGCAAGGAGATTGCTTCGTCGCTTCGCTCCTCGCAATGACTCGGAGACTTCAGCGGTCAGCCGATTTTAGGTTCCCGCGCTTCCGTTCTTCTGATCTCCGCAGCGCACTCCGGATGATCCGGTCCAACAGCTCCGGAAATTTGATCCCGGTCGCTTTGGCGGCATCGGGCAACAGGCTGGTCGCTGTCATCCCGGGAATGGTGTTGACCTCCAGGACCACAACATCGTCCCCGCGCGCGATCATGTCCACCCGCGACATACCTTCGCAGCCCAACGCCTGATAAGCGCGCAGCGCCAGCGCCCCCGCCTCTTGGGCGACCCGTGCCGAGACTCGGGCCGGGATGATGTGCTCGCTGCCACCCGCCGCGTATTTTGCCTGGTAGTTGTAGAACTCCGCGTGGGGGACGACCTCGATCAACGGCAGGGCGACGGAGTCTCCTGTCGTGGGGTCGTCGATGATCCCACACGTGATCTCCGTCCCCGACACGTACTCCTCGATCAGCACGACCGGACCGTACGCAAAGGCGGCCTCAACCGATGGGGCCAGCGCGGTGGGTTCGCGGACCAGCGAGACGCCGATGCTGCTGCCGGCCGCGTTGGGCTTGACGACACAGGGATAGCCGAGCGCCTGGGCCACCTGGCGGTGGACCCGGCCGCGGTCACGCCAGACCGACGCGGTGACGCTGAGATAGCCCGGCACCGGGATGCGGTGCCATTCGAACAACTGCCGGCTGCGGAGTTTGTCCATCGCCAGGGCGCTGGCCAGCACACCGGAACCGGTGTACGGAACCCCCAGCAGTTCCAGGAGTCCCTGCACGGTCCCGTCTTCACCGTACGGCCCGTGCATGGCGATGAACGCGACATCGAGGTGATCGCGGGTCATGGCCTGGTCGAATGAGAGGGCTCGATCCTGGATCCTGGATCCTGGATCCTGGATCAGCAAGCTGCCTGGGTTTACGTTCCCGCGTTCCCGCGTTCCCGCGCTCCGCCCCGAGCCGGCAAGGCCGGCGTGGGGGTTCCCGTCAGTTAGCGGTTTGAGGTCCGGCCTCGGCAGCCAGTGCCCCTCCTTCGTGATCTCGACGGGGAGCACATCATACTGCAGCGGATCGAGCGCGGCGACGATCTCTCGCCCAGTGGACATCGAGACGTCTCGCTCCGGAGACGGTCCGCCCATGAGGACGGCGATGCGGAGCCGTGTCATGCCGGCTGTCCTACCCGCCGCCGCCGGCCGCCTCTTCGCGACGTCTCAGTACGACGCGTGTGGGGCGAGGGCCGCCAGGCGCGAATGCGGCCTTCCAGCAGCCCTACGGCACCCTCGTTGAGCACGCTGGCGAACGCGATCGGCTTCGCTTTGGGTGGGATCCTCCCGCTGATGCGCTCGAGTACTTTCGGCGATGCCAGCACCACGTCGGCGCGGCGAAGCACGTCGGAGAGTTTTCCTTCCTGCTGCAGCGTGGCGGTCATCAAGTTGGGCCGGTGGATTCCCACCGCGTGGATGGAACGCTCCTTGCTGCGCACGCCCTCCTCCGTCGCACAGACCAAGGCCACCTTCGCGTCGGATGGGAGCTGCGCCACCACCTCCAGCGTCGAGAGTTCCGGCATCGCCATCAGGCCCACCACCTCGTGACGCGGCAGCAACCGGCGGACCTCTTCCACGTGAAACATCGTGGTGGCCACAAGGTCCAGCGTTGACGCGGCGCGAGGCAGATCGGAAAGCAGCACCGGGACGAGCGGGACACGCAGGCGGGCGGCAAGCTGCCGGGAGAAATAGGCGAGGTCGGAGGTATTGCATTCCACGAAGCCCACCCGGGGACGATCGCCACGCGCCCGCTGCGCGGCGCGACCGACGACAATGGCATGCAGCTCCGGCTCGCCGATCCCATGCGCCGCCGCCTCGTCCAGCAGCCGGTCGATGAGGGGCGCGAGCGTGTCTTCACTCTGTCGCGGCAGTGAGGCACTGACGTACGTGCCTCGGCCGGGTGTGGTCAACAGATAGCCGGTGCGTTCCAGCGCCGCATAGACCTTGCCCACAGTGTTCCGGTTGACGCGCAGGAACCCCGCCAGGACGCGCACCGGCGGAAGCCGCTGTCCCGCGCGCAGCCGGCCCGACCGGAGCAAGGTCATCAACTGCTCGGCGATTTGCTCGGCGATCGGCAGGGGGCCGTCCCGCTGCACCCGCAGCGGCACAGGTTCGATTGTCCTACCTCTGATAGGACACACTAGGACAATACTACCCGCTCCCGGGTATGCCGTCAACCCCTGCGCGGCCCGCCCTGGTCCCGTGACGATGACAACAGGGGAGACCCGGCGCGGCGCGAAACTGCACGGCATTCGTGCCCGGGCGGAGAAAACCCCTCGGGGAGGATGTCCGGATGCTCCAGCAGGAGGTCGAAGTCATCCTGATGCGGCAGCTGGCGAGTTATCTCGCCATGCCGATCTTCGTGGTCGATCCCTCAGGGAATCTCCTTTTCTATAATGAACCGGCGGAGGCGCTGTTGGGCCGTCCGTTTGATGAAGCCGGTGAGATGCCGATGGCGGAGTGGGCGATAGCCTTCTCCCCATCTGACGAAGAGGACCGGCCGCTGCCGCCTGAGGCGCTCCCGCTGGTGAACGCCCTGCGCCGGCGAAGACCAGCCCACAGAACCATCCGCATCACCGGCCTGGACGGGATCAGCCGGCGCATCGAGACCATGGCCTTCCCGCTGGTGGGGCAAGGCGGCCGCCTGCTCGGCGCGACGGCCATCTTTTGGGACCTGGACAGCCGGTGAAAGCGACGCTGTGGGGCACCCGCGGGTCGTTGGCCAGCGCCGGGCCGGAGACGGTACGGTATGGAGGCAATACCTCGTGCGTGGAAGTGCGGGGCTCCGACGGAACGCTGATCGTACTCGATGCCGGCACCGGCATCCGACGGCTGGGAGCGGCGCTGGGCGCAGAGGCGCCACAGATCAACATCCTGTTGACGCACCTGCACATGGATCACATCCAGGGATTCGGTTTCTTTCCGCCGCTGTACCGCCCGAACATCGAGGTGCACATCTGGGGCCCGCCGTCGCTGACCCACGATTTACGCACTCGGCTGACAAGATATCTGTCCCCGCCGCTGTTCCCGGTGCGCCTGCGTGATCTACCGAGCCGGCTCGCGCTCCACGACGTGCCGTTGGGTGGGTTCGATGTCGGCGGCCTGCATGTCGACTCCGCGCTGGTGACACATCCCGGCCCGACGGTCGGGTACCGGATCCGCGATAATGGCCGCAGCCTGACCTACATCCCGGATCACGAACCGGCGCTGGGCGCGACGCGGTTTCCGTGGCGAAGTGATTGGACCTCAGGCTATGCCGTCTCGCATGGGACAGACCTGCTGATCCACGACACGCAATACACCATGCCGGAGTACGCCGAGCACGTGGGCTGGGGCCATTCGGCCATCGATCACACCATCGCCTTTGCCCGGCTGGCTCGGGTGCGACGGCTGGTCACGTTCCACCACGATCCCAGCCACAGCGACGCAGAGCTTGATCGCCTGCTTGAGAAAGCCGCCAGCACCGGGCCCCTCCCGTTTGAACTCATCCCCGGCATGGAAGGCATGCAGTTCGAAATTTGAACAGCAACATCCCGTGAGGTGTGGTCCGCGGGTCCCGGGTCGCCTGGTCCCCTGGTTGAGCCGCGACGGCCGCCTCATCCTGACCGCCCGCGCCGTTCGCACCTTCGCCTACGGATATCTCAGCGTCATCCTGGGCGTGTATCTAGACCGTCTGGGTCTGACGCCCTGGCAGATCGGCGCGGTACTGACCGCCACGCTGGCCGGTTCCGCGGCGCTGACCACCATCTTTTCCCTTGTCGCAGACGTCGTGGGGCGGCGCCGTATGCTGCTCATCAGTGCCGCGCTGATGGCGATCGCTGGTGGGGCGTTCGCAGCCACGAGCAATTATCTGCTACTCCTCCTGGCCTCGCTGACGGGCACCATCGGCACGACGTCGGGTGAAGTCGGACCGTTCCTCTCCCTGGAACAGGCGATCCTACCACAGACCACGGATGCCCGGCACCGCACCACGCTGTTCGGTGTGTACAATACCGCAGGCGCGCTGGCGGGCGCGGCGGGATCCCTCTTTGCAGCGGTCCCCGCCGTCGCGCAGCGCTGGATGGGACTAGGGCCGGCCCAATCACTACGGGCGATGTTTCTCCTCTATGCGGCGCTGGGATTGTGCGTCTTGCTGTTGTTTACACATCTCGGCCCGGCGGTCGAACTCTCTGTCGAGGAGCGCACAGCGGCGCTGTCCCGAACCGGACGGTACGGGGCGCGTCCGGGCCTGGGTGCCTCCCGCGGCACGGTGAGGCGCCTGGCGGCGCTCTTCGGCCTGGATTCGCTGGCGGGCGGGTTCGTCGTGCAAAGCCTGCTGGCCTACTGGCTGCACCTGCGCTGGGGTGTGGGACCTGAAGTGCTCGGTCCCGTATTTCTGGGAGTTGGTCTCCTGCAGGCCGGGTCGTTCCTCGCCGCCGGGAAACTGGCGGCCCGATTCGGTCTCATCAACACGATGGTGTTCACGCACCTGCCGAGCAATCTGCTCCTGATGCTGGTACCCGCCGCTCCCTCTCTCCCGTGGGCGATCGGGCTCCTTCTGGCACGCCACGCGCTATCGCAGATGGACGTACCGATACGGCAGAGCTATACCATGGCAGTGGTCAGCCCGGCCGAGCGCACGGCCGCGGCTGCGGCCACAAACGTCGTCCGGAATATCGCGCAGGCGACTACCCCGGTGCTCTCCGGCATCGCCATGCAGACGGTCGCACTCGGCCTCCCGTTCGTGCTGGGAGGCGGGTTGAAAATCATCTACGATCTCGCGCTGTTTGCGATGTTCCGCGGCATCCGGCCGCCGGAAGAGCGGGTGTAATCATCTTATGTCTCGTTCCCCAACTGCAGCACCGCATCCAGGCAGCGCTGCGCGTACTCGGCCGGCACGACGAGATGATCGCGGTAGAATGCGGGGAAGGTGGACGCGGGAACACCAGCCGCGGCGACGACCCGTGCCAGCCGGTTCACAAACGCTGGGTCCGGTGGCGCCTCGTCGATGGAGATCAACCGCAGCCCTCGTTCCACCGCCGCCGATGAAAATCGGGCGGCCAGTCTCATCCACTCGATCTCCTGCAACGTTACCACCAGCACATCGGGTTCGCGCACGGTGAAAAACGGCGCGTGCACGGCGCCGAGTGCGTGCTGCACACTCCGTTGCAGCATGGCCGGCACCCGCGCGCGGACAAACGCTGCCGGATGCAGCGCCACGCGCATCACGCCAACCGCAATGCCTGCTCGAAATCATCCAGCAGGTCGTCGGGATCTTCGATCCCCACGCTGACCCGGATCAGACCCTCCGAAATGCCTGCCGCCGCGCGGATCTCCTTCGGCATCTGCACGCTGCTGATGCCCGCCGGATGCGAGACCAGCGTGCTGATCCCGCCCAGGCTGGTGGCGCGTTTGCAGACCTGCAACGCTTCGAACGCGCGCACGCCTGGGCCGTAGCCGCCTTTCACTTCGAAACTCAGCATGCCACCGAACCCGCGCATCTGGCGCCGGGCGATGGCGTGCCCAGGGTGCGACGGAAGACCCGGATAGTAGACCTTCGACACCTTCGGGTGCCCCGCGAGAAACTCGGCCAGCCGCTGCGCGCTGCCATTCTGCCGCTCCACCCGCAGGGCCAGCGTCGCCAGTCCCCGGATGACCAGCCAGGCCCCGAATGGATCTATCGTGGTCCCCAGGATACGCGCCTGGCGTTTCGCGCGCTTGATAAACTCCGCCCGGCCGACGATGAGACCCGCTGTGACGTCATGGTGGCCGCCCAGGTATTTCGTGGCGCTGTGAGCGACCACGTCCACGCCGAGAGACAACGGCGTCTGATTGTATGGTGTGGCCCAGGTGTTGTCGGCAATCGTGACGGCGCTGCGCGCCCGGGCCAGCGCCGCCACCCGTTCGATCTCTGTGATTCCCAGCATGGGGTTGTTTGGTGTCTCAATAAAGAGCAGCTTCGTGTTGGGGCGCAGCGCCCGCTCGTACGCGTCTGTGCTGGAGTCCGAAATCACGGTGGTCTGGATCCCGTAGCCGGGCAGGATATCCGCAAACAATTGATAGGTGGCCTGGTAGATGGCGGCGGGCGCGACGGCATGGTCGCCGGGTTTGACCACGGTGAGCACGGCAGACGACACCGCCCCCATCCCCGACGAGGTGGCCAGCGCATCCTCGCCGCCCTCCAGCAGCGCCACCTTCTCCTCCAACGCTCTCGTAGTCGGGTTGGCCCAGCGCGTGTAGATATATCCAGGCGGGATCTCCTGGCCCAGCCGCGCGCCCTCTTCGGCGGAATCATAGTAGAAGGTCGCCGTCTGGTAGATGGGCGGCGCGACGGCCTTGTGCGCATCCGGCATCCTGCCGCCGTGGATGGCTTTGGTGGTGAAACCCCATTGCTTGCTCATATGGTCGAATCTCCAAGTGATGAGGGATTCGTGATTAGTGATTCGTGATTCGCAACTGCCTGGCTGAATTCATCCTCCCGTAGGTTGCCGCATCACGATTCACGAATCACGAATCACGCTTATGAAGTTCGGCGCCCACGTGAGCATCCGCGGCGCGTTGCACCTGGCGGTCGACCGCGCCGTGGCCATCGGCTGCGAGTGCCTGCAGATCTTCGTCGGCAGTCCGCGCCAGTGGCGGGAAGTCATTTATCCTGAACGGGATCTCGACCTCTTCGTCGAAAAGCGCCGGACGGCACGGCTCGATCCCCTGGTCGCCCACGCCTCGTATCTGATCAATCTGGCAGCCGCCGACATGGATCTCTACCGCCGCTCCACGGCCGCGCTGATCTATGCGCTGCGGGCGATGGACCGTCTAGATGGATTTGCGGTCATCACGCACCTGGGCAGTCGAAGTGACCGGCCGTGGCCGGATGCGCTGACCAGGATCACCGCGGCACTTTCAGTGGCGCTCGATGCCACCAAGCGGGCGGCGGTCCTGCTGGAGCACAGCGTTGGGGCCGGCGGCCAGGTCGGTGGGACGTTTGCGGAACTGGCGGAGATCTTGGAAGCGATTCGCTTCCACCCGCGCGTGGGAATCTGTCTCGACTCCTGCCACCTGTTCGCCGCGGGCTGGGATCTCCGCACCCCCCAGGGTGTCAGGCAGATGCTGCGCGCCTTCGATCAGACTGTGGGCTTGAAACATCTGCGCGCCCTGCACCTCAATGATTCAAAGGGGACCCTCGGCTCGCGTATCGACCGGCACGAGAACATCGGCCAGGGACGCATTGGCCGCCGTGGGTTCGCAGCGCTGGTCAATCATCCGAAACTGCGCAGGTTGTCCGGATTCATTGAAACACCGGGCTTTGATCATCAGGGGCCGGATAAGCGAAACCTGCTTGTGCTAAAACGACTACGAGACGGACGTCGATCCTAGATCCTGGATCTTGGATCCTGGATAAGGCCGGAGAAAAGCGGAAATCGAAGATATGAATGACACGCGGCACTAAAGCTTGAGATTAGACCAGGAGCCTATCCTGGTTAACAGCTTTCGCCGTGGTGGGACTACCACCTTCTCAGGCCGCCAGCGACGGGTACAGCCGGCTCGCCACCGCCACGAAGAGGGCGAGCACCCCAGCCAGCACGGCAAAATCGAGCCCCAGGCCGAACGTGCTGGTCCCGCCCTGAATCATCAGCGCCCGCAGCGCATCGACCTGATACGTCAGCGGGTTGATCGCCGCGACGACCCGCAGCCAGCCCGGCATCAAGGCCACCGGGTAGATGGCGTTGCTGGCAAAGAACAGCGGCATCGTCAGCACCTGGCCGATGCCCATCACGCGCTCCCGCGTTTTCACCAGGCAGGCCACCATCAGCGAAAGCGTCGCAAAGACCGCGGAGGCAAGAATGATCGCCGCGAGCACCCCCAGGATCGCACCGGGCGAAAACCGCAGGTTGACTCCAAGGAGGACAGAGAGCAGGTAGATGATGAGCCCCTGCGACAGGCCGCGGAGCCCGGCCGACAGAGCCTTCCCCAGTACGAGCGCGACGCGAGAGGCAGGACTGACCAGGTACTTGTGCACGATGCCCAGATCGCGCTCCCAGACGGCTGTGATGCCATAGAAGATGGCGATGAAGAGCCCGCTCTGCGCCAGGACCCCAGGCGCCAGGAAGTCCCGGTAGCTGATCGCCCCGGTGGGGACGCCGCGGATGCGGCCAAAGACCTGCCCGAACACCAGCAGCCACAGCATGGGTTGGACGGCGCGCGTCAGCAACTCCCATGGATCATGGCGCAACTTACGGGCCTCGGCTTCAACCACGGTCAGCGTATGGCTGACGAAGTCCACAAACGGATTCGCGTTAACCGAGACGGCGGGCTGTACGGCGCGTTCGGAGAGCATCCCTGTAGCCTCCTCCTTCGTCGATTTCGCTTCCGGTGAAATGGATGAACACATCCTCGAGTGTCGCCCCGCCGCCGACCGTTTCCCGGAGCGTCTGCGGACTCCCGACAGCCGTGATCACGCCACGGTGCATGATGGCTACCTCGTCGCACAACTCTTCGGCTTCCTCCATATAGTGGGTGGTCATCACGATCGTCGTACCCTCGGAGCGGCGAACATCCCGGATGTGTTGCCATACGGCGTGCCGGGCCACCGGATCGAGCCCGACCGTGGGCTCGTCCAGAAACAGCACCGCGGGCCGGTGTAGCATCGCCTGCGCGATCTCTAGACGCCGGATCATGCCGCCGGAGTACGTCCGGACGAGCGTGTGCGCGGCGTCGCTCAGGCCCATGAATTCCAACGCGCCGGCGATCCGCTCCCGGCGCTGTCCGGATGGAATGCGGTAGAGCTTGGCCGAGATCAGCAGGTTCTCGTATCCGGTCAGCGTGCTGTCGGCCGACAGCATTTGCGGCACGTAGCCGATCTTCGCGCGTACCCGCGCCGCCTCCCGCACGACGTCGGCTCCCGCCACGCGGGCTCCCCCGGAGGTCGGTGCCAGCAGGGTCGTCAGGATCTTGATAGTCGTGCTCTTGCCGGCGCCGTTGGGACCCAGCAGGCCGAAGACCGAGGACGCCGGGACGGTGATCGACAGCGCGTCGACGGCCACCAGCGAACCGAACCGGCGCGTCAGACGGTCTGTGATGACGGCAGGGGGAAGACTCTCGTGCTCAGCCAATGATCCCGGCCTCCTCTCGAAACAGGCGGTCTAATACGGCGAGCGCGCCGGCAACCTTCCGCAGGTCCGCCGCGGACGCCCCGGCCAGCCGCATCGCGACCTGCCGCCGCGCCTTGCTGCGCATCCGGGCGAATAGCCGTCCACCGGCAGGCGTGAGGGTCAGCGCCACGCGGCGCCGCTCCGCCGGATCCGGCACGCGTCCCACCAGATGGCGGCGTACCAGCCGGTCGACGATGGTCGATGCCGTCGGCGCAGTAACTCCTAGGTGCTCGGCGACGCCGGCCAGCGAAGCGCCCGGATGACGCTCCACGAACGCCAGCGCCCGGAACTGCGGGACGGACACCACGAGCGCGCCCTGGCGCCGCATCTCCGCCCGCACCACGCGCATCACCAGCGGTACTGTCTCGAGAATCTCCCGCGCGCAGCGGTCCGCCGCGGTAGAAGGTTCGGATCTCGACACGACGCGCGGGGCCATAAGATCGCCGTCCTAACTATTAGATGACCTAAGTATAAACCCCGACTCCGAGGACGGTCAAGTGCGGGGTCCGGCTGATCCAGGTCCTAGGTCCGGCGCCCCGGTATGGGTTCGGTGGGAGGAGTGATCCGGAGGAACAGCGTCTCCAACAGCAACCGCGGGTGGACGTTCATCTCCAGAGCATCTTTCGCGTCTTCGACCGCCTGAATGCGCGCATTGAGAAGCGCGAGGGACAGGGCGGTGGCCAGCGCAGCAATCCGGTCCCGGCGATCCAAGTTGATCAGCTGCTCCTCGTCACCGGTCTGCTGCCAGACTAGAAGGTCCCGGTACCAGAACAGTGCGATCTCCAGGAGTTCAGGCAGGTTATCCTTGTCTTGTGCGAATTCCTCGGCGGCATCCAGTCGTTCCAACGGATCGGCCTGCTCCAGCCGCTCGAGCAAATCCAGCATCTGCTCACGGCGTTGCTGCGTCTCCTCCGACGTGACCCAGCGCACCGCCCGGCCCAGTTCACCCCCGGCCAGCGCGGCGACGAACCGGGCCCGCCCTTTCGGCACGCCATACCGCTCGACCAAGGCGCGCTCGATCGCGGGCGACGGAATCAGCGAGAACCTGACCAGCTGGCAGCGTGAGACTACAGTCGGCAGCAGCGGCACCGTGGACTCGGCGATGAGTACGATCACGACGCGGGCCGGTGGTTCCTCCAGGACCTTGAGCAGGCTGTTGGCCGCCTCGTTGGTCATCGCATCGGCGTCGACGAGGACATAGACTTTCCACCGGCTTTGGTATGGAGGATAGACCACCTCTCGCCGCAGCGCGAGCACCTGCTTGATCCCGATTCCGGTCTTCGTGGTATCCTCGGGGTCGAGCAGCCGGCCCTGTGCGACGTCGACGACGCGGACGTCCGGATGCTGAC
>Ga0209236_1001073_pt1 | contig 16365 bp, 13 predicted proteins | sample GraSoi013_1_40cm_FD_185819 | JGI IMG/M metagenome (GOLD analysis project Ga0209236, IMG submission 185819) | Grasslands soil microbial communities from the Angelo Coastal Reserve, California, USA - Sample 09_27_2013_1_40cm (SPAdes) (version 2) | ecosystem: Environmental > Terrestrial > Soil >... | reverse complement strand
TGCATCTTACATGATCACTATGATCTTGAAGCTCAACAATTTTGATGTGATGCCCTATTCCGATCCAGAGCTAGCATTTTCAGATTTTCAAAAAGGGGTATACGACCTAATCCTTGTTGATCTAGAAATGAAAGGAATTAACGGTTTTGAGCTGTACAAGAGAATGAGACAGATAGACGATAAAGTAAGTGTTTGTTTCATGACAGTTCTCAGAGAAAAGCATCTTAACGAATTCAAATCCTCATTTCCAACTTTTCCCTCTACAAGACTGGTAGAGAAGCCGGTTGGAACAGAGGATCTGTTGGAGATTTTGCGGCTGAATCTTGTCGACAGTGAGTAACCATGTTGAATCACCAAGAACAGGACAAAAATTCCGGTCTTGGGCTACGTGGTAACAAAATATCTCCTTTTTATGATATATGCATTATTGCAACAACCGCCAAACCTAACCTTAAAGACCTACATTTGGCTGATTCTTCAAGGCCCGGCATGGAGGAATGCACACTGAAATGAGCAACAAGACAAACAACCCGAGGTCTCCAGTACCAAACAAAGACTTTACTGCCGGAGGTAGAGATGAGATTCTCAAGAGAGTTGAAAAGGATTATGAGGAATTCAAGATCACGCGCACTTTCAAATTTCCTGTCTGGCTTTACGGCCCTCCAAAAGGCAAATTATTCAAAGTAGAAGTGGAAGACTGTCCGCGTTTTGGCGAAACGGCCTATGTTGAATTTGACTCTGCTAGAACCGCATTTTTGAGCATAGACATGCAGATAGACTTCTGCGGGCCCAAGGGTTATGTTGACGTCATGGGCTATGACTTGGGGCTTACTTCAGCTCCGATCAAACCGATCCACTATGTAATGTATAATATACGCAACGGCACCGACATTAAAGTCATACATACTAGGGAAGGACATTTGCCCGATCTCTCCGATGCGCCTTACAATAAGCTACTCCGAAGCAAGCTCATTGGAAATGGTGTTGGCATTGGCGATATTCCTAAAGGCGGTTTGGGTCGTTTGCTGGTGCGGGGCGAGAAAAATTGGGACATAATTGAAGACCTCTATCCGGTTCAAGGCGAGTACGTCGTAGACAAGGCCGGAAAGGGGGCATTTGGCCAAAGTAATCTACCACTTTTGCTCAAGAATCTTGGGATTACTCATTTGGTAATAACTGGCATTACGACTGACGTCTGCGTGCATACAATAATGAGAGAAGCAAACGACAATGGATATTGGTGTCTTGTGTTGAAAGACGCCACTGGCGCTACGGATCACGCCAATCACGAAGCGGCAATGAAGCAGATCAAGATGCAGGGTGGAGTATTTGGTTGGGTTTCTGATTCTAAAAGATTTGTGCAAGGTATCAAATCAGCTTTTAGAGATTAGTCCATTTTCCCTTTATACTCAAGATCTGACAATAGCGCTTGTGTATAACTTTTAATTTTACTTTGTGGAAAGCTTATCGACCCAGGCGTCGAGGTTACTAAATGAAGGTTGCAAGGATATTACTGCATGACGAGGAGACGTTTGCACTAGTTAATTCTGAAGGGAAGATGAGTACCCGAGATGAAATAGTGAAAAAGACTGGCTTGCGCCTGCCGCATTCTCTCGACGAGTTCGTGTTCGGAGGCAGCCTCCAAAAGGTAAATGATCGAACAAAAGACCTGACGTTTGCCCACGAAATAGGTAAACTAAAGATCTTGCCTCCATTTACAAAAAGCTTTAAGATAATCTGTTTGGCCTTCAACTATTCAGACCAAGACAGTTGGGTGAGATTTGGGAAATTCCCTCCACGGGAACCCGTCATATACTTGAAACCCCATACAAGTCTAGTCGGTCCATTTGACGATATTGTTTGCCCCAAATTTGTAACGCAACTTGACTATGAGGGCGAGTTGGCCTTTGTCATCGGAAAAAAATGCAAGGATGTATCGGAGAAGGACTCACTTGATTGTGTTGCGGGATATTTTGTAATGAATGACGTATCGGCGCGCGATATACAGTTCATTGACAAACAATACACAAGAGCAAAAGGCTTTGATACATTTGGTCCATGCGGGCCATGGCTGACGACGCCAGAAGAAGTCCCCGACCCCCACAATCTGAGTATTATAACAAAGGTAAATGGCGAAATCCGTCAGAACTCTTCAACCTCGAACATGGTTTTGAAAGTAAATAAGATTATACACAGCCTGAGCCTTGTGATGACTCTGGAACCAGGCGATATTATATCGACAGGAACACCAAGCGGTACCGTATTATCTCTTTCTTCACATCTCAAATATTTGCAACAGGGCGACATTGTTGAAGTGGAAGTTGGACGGCTTGGAAGGTTAAGGAATAGAGTGGTGTTCTCGTAATAATAGCTAGATGTCGTGAGGCGAGTCAAATTTGAACTGTGCAACGTCTTTCTTGGGCGATGCAGAACGACTTGGGCGCTCAAAAACCTCTGATGTCATTGTGCATAAAATGCCGTTTCTTGAAACAATAAAGGTCCCGACATTTAGGTGAACCCCTTTCCCGTGATTTCGTGGGTTATGTGGCTCCTGCATACATGGAACCTAACTCAAAACCAGAGGTAACTAGGTTAAGTCAGGGCTATTATGAGCTGATTGCGTGATATTGCAAGGAAAAGGCTAGTGTTTACCCTGTGATGTCATTCTTAAAACAGAGGATAAGGAAAAGATGGAAGCTATTGTCGATCGTCGCCGGTTTGTGGCTATGGGTTCTGTTTCCGATCCCCTTTTTGCCGCTCTTTAATGCTCCATACGATCCTACATCTATTCATGTTTCACTAATCATCATAAGCATAGCATCCATACCTTTCATCTTTCTTGCACTGTTCATGAACAGCGGACGAACACGGGACGAAGAGTCGTAAAAAGAGGTGTTGGTCTTCGCTGAAGTGATGAGTAGAGATTAGGAGTATAGCCTAGTTGATATACTTCTGCGCCTATTGTCGAACTTTTTAGGCTATTTTCTAGTACAACCTATCTAAAGGTTTATCTTACTGCTTTCATAGCCTGTGGTAGGAACAGTCATCGATTGAACCCACTTCACAGGCTTTTTCATAGAACAAAGAAAACCGTGATTTGCCCACTTTGTAAAGCTCTATTCGCTGAAAAAATAGAGCTTGTCATCCACATAAGAGAACGCCACTGAATCGGAAGCAAAACTCTAGAATCTCGTTGCATAACTGATTATAATGATGACACATTTTGTTGAATAATGACGACGGAAATATCTCCAATAAAAGATTTTCTTCAAAGTATCAACGATCAAACGATGAGAGACATTATGAAGTATTTCCAATTCGAAGACTATGACGCTTTCGTGCGATACGTCAAAAAGTTAGGAATCAACCGAAAACAGTGATAAAGGGGATCGCCCTGCCCGTCTGAGGGATGACGATAAGCCCAATGTTAGATTGGATGACGGGCAGGACGCGCGTACTATGGGGTTTTTGCAGTGAGAAAGGCGCTTGCATCCAATTTAAGACTGGCTTAACATAGTTAATCGATCTGTTTCAAGTGGCGTACGAGCCGGGATGTCGATTCTTCGGATCTGGAGCTCTTAAATATCATGTTGCCGAAATAATAATCCCCAAGGGTGAACCCGATAAGAGCTGTTGGGTATCGGCTCAGCTGTTTCTATTGGGGGTAGCCCAAGGGGACTTTTAGTTGTCGAATCGTGATTTGCGATCGCAATTCAATCGAATATTTATCATGACTGCTTTTGTTGTCATTGAATTTACAACCTAGAATCGAAGCTTATGTCCTGATGGCTGACAGAGGATTTTTGAAATATCCGCTGATCCATACCGATACCGACTGAGGGGGGGCCCTTCCAATAACGACTTTAACTGGGATCAGGAGTCGCATGTTGGGGGTAGCCATATCTCGGGCCTATCCCTCATCATCTTCTAGTCTCCCATTGCCAACATTCTACAAAATTCTTCGAGTGCTAACCAGTCCATAATTGCTCAGATTCGGCGCCGCCGTTTGTTCAGGCTGAGGATAATGAGTCCAGCCCCGCCCCAGAGCGCGAATGCCGGGACGTAAAGTTGATAGAACCATGCTACGCCGCCTAGGACTGCTAACGCCATTCCTGCAATGCCTTTTAGCTTTTTAGGCGCAATAATCATGCCCTTATGGCAAGGGGCGCAAATCCTTTGATGGGCCTCCTGGCCGTGTCCGCGAGATGGGATTGAGACTGTTTGGCAAGCATTTCAAGCAGACGCCGGCCTGCTTCCATCTTTTGCTTCTTCAGCTGCGCGTCCTTGACCTTTTTCTTTGAATACTTGCCGATCTTCTTGCCAAGATCCATTCCCACGAGCACTATTTTTCGGGCGCCAAATTCCTCCGCCAAAAATACGCTCCTGTCCCCGTCAGTGAACCCTCCAAAGTTGTGGACGTTTTCAAATGGCATCACCTGTGTTGACCCTACCAGCTTTCTGAATTTCGGAACGAGCTTTTTGAGCATCGCGGTATTGTCGCTATGCGCGTGGACGACCATCACTGCGCCGCTTTTTTCAGCCTTTTTCAGAGCATTGGGGTCGCCGTCGAGGTCAGTCACAACAATATCAGGCTTGATCTTGTTTTCAATCAAAAACTGGACGGCGCCATCAGCAGCTATCTTGACAAATTTCCTGTTCTTCTTCACGTATTTGAGCGCCTTCCCGTCGGCGAGGCTTGGACCTGCCCCAACAACAATGACATTCTTGCCCTTGATCTTTTTCTTGAGGACCTTTGGGTCAAGTGCTTTTTTCTTTATCATGTCTGATAGAATTTTTGCAGCCTCTTGATCCATTTCGCTGTTGTATCCAAATTCTGCGCGGATGCCCTGATAATACGGGAACCAGTCAGCGAACTTCACAGGAAAAGGGTGAGGTGAGGTTGCTATTAATATCTTCTGGCTTGCAGAATAGTCTTTTGTGTTTCCCTCAATCCTTAATTACGCGAAAAGGTTACCATGAGGAATGGAGTGCGTACCGGTACAAGTCCAAGGGAAGCCTTTCTTTGAAGACCTATGAGCACGTCGAACTCCAGCATAAAGCCCTTCTTATTACCGCAAGCGTTATCGTAAAAACCTTCTTGATGGCGATAGCTTCGAGCTATGTCTTTTGCGGAAGCATTGAGCCAAACACGCTCTTTCTGAAATGCGGTGCTTCCAACGTCATTTACATGGGCGGCAGCGTGGCTGCCGTCGCGATAATGGGAGCGCTTTTCGGCTATTATGTGATCAGGCTCAAGTCGTTTGAGCCGATATTTGCCAGGATGATGAAAGCGGACTTTATCATGACTGCCATGTATTTCGGTGTAGCGTTTTCAGCGCCCGAGATTATCGCAGGAAAGGTCATGATCTGGCTTTTTGGAATTTGGATACTTGGCATGCTGCTCGCCCCTTTCAACAGAGAGATGACGCTTTTGAAAAAGGTGACGGAGTATGGATCGCTGGTTGCTCTTGGAGCACTTTTAACTGCACACTTTATCCCGGCTATTCAGGAGTACGGCTCATCCTATACGCTTGGCATGATGGTCAGCAGCGTGCTCAGCATGTTTGGTGCCGGCAGGACCAAGTAGCTGTTCGTTAACGTTAATATCGGTAGACCAGCTAGACATGACGAAAGCACGGCAATGGAGCCCAAGATCCAGTCGACATCATGGAACCCCGAGATAGAGAAGGCGATCCTCAAAAAGTGGGAAGAGCAAGACGTCTATCGGTTTGCAATAAATGACAATCCTGCATTTGTAATTGATACTCCGCCTCCATACCCTTCCGGTCGCCCTTGGCACATTGGCGCGGCCGCGCACTACGCGCAGATCGACATGATAGCTCGCACCGCCAGGATGAACGGCAAGAATGTCCTATTCCCGATAGGAATAGATAGGAACGGCCTGCCAGTCGAGATCTACACAGAGAAAAAGCATAATGTGCGCATGCGCCAGATGGACAGGGAAAAGTTTCTAGAGCTCTGCAGGTTTGCCCTCGATGACCTCGAGGCCGAAATGATTCAGATAATGAAGGGCATGGGATTGTCCGGCAATTTCCGCGAATACTACAGGACCGATTCTGATGATTACAGGGCATTGACGCAGAGCACGTTTATCGAGCTGTGGAAGCAGGGGCTTGTGTACCTCGCAAACAGGCCCAACAACTACTGCCCGGACTGCGGGACCACGATAGCAGACGCTGAGATAATCTACGATGAGATCCCGACAAAGCTCATTTACATGAAATTCAAGATAAAAGAGACCAATGAGGATGTCATTATCGCATCGACAAGGCCGGAGCTACTGTTTGCTTGCCAAGCAGTTATTGTAAATCCAGCAGATGATAGATACAAAGGTTTGCAGGGTTCGCATGCTATTTTGCCATTGTTCAATCGGGAAGTGCAGATAAAGCCGCACCATTCGGCAAAACCTGAGTTTGGCTCTGGTGCCGTCATGGTGTGCAGCTACGGCGACCAGAACGACGTGCAGGTCTTTAGAGAGTTGGGCCTAAAGGAAATAGTTGCGCTGAACGAGAATGGCGTTACAACGGAAGCAGCAGGTCAGTATTCCGGCCTACGGATAAACCAGGCAAGGACAAAGGTGATCGAAGACCTGAAGAATTCAGGTTTGATGGAAAAAGAAGAGAGCATCATGCACCGCACGCCGCTTTGCGAGCGGAGCAAGACCCCGATAGAGATAATCCCACTGCACGACTATTACGTAAAACAGCTTGACTTTGTGCCGCAATTAAGAGAGCTTGCGTACAAGCTAAAGTTCCACCCCGACATGCACCGGCAAATTTTGCTGAACTGGCTCGACTCGATCGCAATCGACTGGCCGGTCTCTAGACGTAGGTTCTACGGCACCGAAATTCCAATATGGTACTGCAACACTTGCAAGGCGCCAAACTTGCCTGCACCCGGCAGATACTATCGCCCCTGGAAGGAAAGACCACCCTTTGAAAAGTGCGAAAAATGTGGCGGATCTGAATTCAATGGCGAGGAGCGCACCTTTGACACTTGGATGGACTCGAGCATCAGCCCCCTGTACGTCACGAAATTTAGTAAGGATAAACAAATTTTCGATTACACTTATCCCACTACCCTTAGGCCCCAGGCAAAGGACATCATCCGCACCTGGCTTCACTACACGATGCTCCGGTGTGTCCAGCTGACGGGAAAAATGCCGTGGAACGAAGCATGGATAATGGGTTACGGGGTCGACGAAAAGGGGGAAAAGATGAGCAAGAGCAAGGGCAACGTTATCGACCCCTTTCCCGTGATACAGAAGTACGGCGCTGACACGTTCAGATTCTGGTCTGCAAGCGAGGCCAATCTTGGTTACGACTTTAGGTGCTCTGAGCAAAGGATTGCCGGCTCGCAAAAGTTCCTCTCAAAGCTCTGGAATTTGGGGAGGTTTCTGTCTTCGTTCGAATTGGTGGCAAACCAGCCGGTGCTAGAGGCGTCTGATAAATGGATGTTGGCAGAGCTTGCCCGGCTTGTGGACGAATGCAAAAAAGGTTACAAGGATTACAATTTTTTTGTGCCGGCAAACGCAATCCGGGATTTCACGTGGAACCTTTTTGCGGCCCACTATGTCGAAATGGTCAAGGGGCGCGCCTACGCAACAAGCGAAGACATCGGCAGGAGGTCGGCCCTCTACACGCTCCACAGGTGCCTTTCCACCATCCTGCTCTTGATAGCTCCGATTACGCCTTTCATAGCAGAAGAGCTCTGGACAAAGATTTACTCTTCCAACAGCATTCACCTCCAGCCAATGTTCCGGGAAGAAAAGGTAGACCCTGAAATGGTGAAATACACGAAGCAGATAATCGATTTTAACTCGATGGTCTGGAACAAAAAGAAAGAGACGATCAAGGACGGCAAACCACTCTCACTGAAGGACCCTATAAGCGTGACAGTGCCGTCCGAGCTCGCGCAGTTCGGCAGAGACCTGAAGGAAATGCACAATTTGGCATGAAGGCCGTCCCATTTTTCGAGCATGGGCCTGTAGATGTTTTGCAGTACTGCGAATTCCCGGATCCAGTTGCAGGCAAGGGTCAAGTTATTGTTGACGTCGAATACTGCGGGGTAAACCATCTTGACATATGGACAAGGATTGGCATTTCCGGCAAAAAGATCAAGCTTCCGCACATCTGCGGCTGCGACATTGTCGGGACCGCAAAGGGTCAGCGAGTAATGGTATACCCGGGCTTTTCTTGTGGCAAATGCAAGTACTGCCAAAGCGGGCATGAGAACCTCTGCAGCGAGTTTGCAATCATTGGCGGCATGAGCGATTGGAATGGCGCCTACGCGGAAAAGGTAGCGGTGCCGGTGAGGAACGTCATCACGATACCAAAAACGTTGAAGAGCGAAACAGCGGTCACGCTAGCAGTTTCTTACTTGGTGGCATGGAACATGCTCAAAGCGAACGGCGCTGACAAGGGTAAAACGATACTTGTTTATGGCGCAACAAGCGGAGTAGGGATGGCAACGATCCAGCTTGGTAAGGCACTTGGGGCTAGAGTGATAACAACGGTTTCGAACGGAAAAAAGCGTGAATTTGCAGAAAAACTTTGCCCGCACCATATCATAGATAGAACAAGCCAGAATATTGCAGATGAAGTAAAAAAAGTAATTCCTGCCGGTGTCGACATTGTGATTGATCATGTTGGAGCCGCGACTTGGCCTACCAGTATTGCTGCTCTGAGACAAGGAGGAAGGTTGGCCGTTTGTGGCATGACATCGGGCAATGATGCTATGGTTCCAGTGAGGATGTTCTACACCAAGCAGATAGTCATGACCGGCGCGCAACTGGGAACAAATGCGCAATTACAAGAATTGATAAGGTTCATCGTTAGGAAAAAGATCAAGCCTGTGATCGATTCTATATACTCGTTGAAGGATGCCAAACAAGCTCAGAGCAAGATGGAAGCTAATCTGCACTTGGGCAAGATTTTGTTAAAATGCAAATAGTCATAGCTCCATTAAGCTTGTCATAGTGTTCTGAGATGAAATGTGAAAGACCCCCCTTGGATCATTAAAGGCATCAACACTAAACCTGTGCTCTTGAAGCCCGGACTTTAGAATCGCGGTAATGTCCTTCTCATCATCTACAATTAGAATTTTTGGCTTTGTTTGCTGTGTCTGTCATGTCCAAATCGTTGCAGTAACTAAATGGCACCTCTACTACAAAAGCTTGTTGACAAGGATGGAAGACCCTATTGGCTGCGGCCGGGTGAATTGTCAAAAAACGAGCAATGCTCTATTGGGAAGCAGTCGTCCTTGCTCCATCTTCTGTAAGAAATGAAATTTCTTCCTCTAAGATTTCAGGATGGATGTCCGTCGGTATTGTAAATGTAAAGGTAGCGCCCCTTCCGTCATCATTGTTTTTGCCGGTTATCGTACCTCCATGAGCTTCGACAATTTTCTTGGATACAAAGAGTCCTAGACCTGTCCCACCGTCAGACTTTGTAGCGAATTTCTCATAAAGTCGTTTCATTATTTCGGAGTCTATTCCCTTCCCTGAATCTTGTACTTGAACCTTAACTTCGTCGTTGTAAATTGAAGCAGAAATAAGGACTTCGCCTGATTCGGTGAACTTTACAGCATTGTCAAGAAGGTTGTAAAGTGTTTGCCATATCTTTGGTCCGTCGCAATACACCCTTACATCGTTTCCGCCGCTAGAGGCTGTGCGCAGTTCGGAATCAAAGAGTATCCTCAGGTTGTCTCTTTCACCTAGATACTTTTTTTCTATATCTGCTATTACTGTCCTAACAAGCTTTTCTATTTCAACTTCCTCCAAATTTAGAGAGAAGACTCCACTCTCTATCCTGCTTACTTGCAAAATATCCTCAGATAGTTTCATTAATCTTGACGCATTACGCATTACCATAGACGTGCTGGAAAACAATTCTTCAAAATCCTCCTTCCCTAACTTGTCCTTTTGCTTCATTAAGCCTTGCTGTATGAGGTCTGCACCTGTAAGAATAGGCATTATGGGATTTCGAAGTTCGTGCGCGGCGATGTTCACAAATTCCTCTTTTATCCTCTCTGCATCGCGGCTCCTCTCATAAAGATCTGTTTCTCTCCATAGACTTTCAAAGATTGAAGCACAGGGCACTACTGTTGCCTTGCTGTTAGAGTATACGGCAAGCCCTATTGCCTGGCTAAACGTTCCCTTTGAATCATCCTTTGTCTCTACGACAAGTAGAACCTTCTTGTCAACAATTAGCATGTTAAACTTTGTTTCGGTAGGAGTTTCAATTCTTCTAACAACAATGCCACTTGCCCTCAGCTCATCCAGCTTGCTCTTAGTGAAATCGTCTTCTGCAGATAAGATTCTAATTTGCACGCCACGTTTAACTGCCTTTTTTAATTCATCCACGATACCGATATCGCGTTCTCGGTGAATTGTGTTTACAGTCGGGAATGTTAGCAGAATTTCAGATCGAGCAACTCTGACCAAACTAATGTACTGCCGTCTTACCCTGTCTGGTGTTGACAAAACCTGAATTGATTCGTGTTGGGAAACGCCAAACCCTGTCTCTGCGAGAAAACTACTCAATAAGAGAGAGTTAGTTTCCAATGTTAATAAATACACATGAAAAACTCTTCTAGCGATTTGCTATGATAGTATTAAAAGTATTTCTTAGTACTTTTTTCAGACTTATCGACTGACCGCAGTCTATATTACTTGTTAGATCGAAGCAGAACTGCTTATCGGAATATTCCTCTGCAGAAAGTGATTAAAATTAGAGCAACGGTAAGTGTCTTGGGATGAATGATGATATCAAACACGCTATTCATTATCATGAGGAAACTAAACATTCCGAACTAGGTCTGCAAATGTCACGACATTACTTAGATTGGGATGACAAACCCAGACCGTTCAAGGTATATCAGGAGCTATCTTCAATCCCTCTTCCGCAAGACTTTCCGATTCCAACCGCCGACGCTCTAACCTGCATTCGCAGTGTACGCCCATTTTTGCCCGAGTCTCCGCTTGACATCCGAGCATTAGCTCAATTCCTATTCTTCTCAGCAGGCATAACAAGGGAAATGAAATATGACTCTGGCACCTATTACATGCGCGCAGCCTCCGCAACAGGCGCTCTCTATCCAATCGAGCTGTACGTTATTTCCAAGGAGTTCGCAGGCTTACCTGCAGGAGTGTATCACTTTTGCCCAGGCAATTTTTCGCTTGTAGAGCTACGCAGCGGAGACTATAGAAGCAAGTTGGCAGAAATGGCTGGAGGTAACCCCAATATACTGTCTTCTGCAGTAACGGTAGCGCTTACATCCTTTGCTTGGCGAAACGCATGGAAGTACGGCGATCGTTCATACCGTCACTGGTTCTGGGACTCGGGCGTTATCGCTTCTAACCTCCTTGCAGTAGCCATCTCGGCAGGCGTGGAACCAGCTCTGGTGACCGGATTTTTGGACGCAGGGGTCAACAATCTCCTTCGTCTTGAACAAAGAAGTGAAGCTGCCGTGGTACTGGCCCCCTTGGGTTCTTCACTTGTAAAGGGGCCAGAAGTATCGGACTTTAGACCGGATCCCGAGCCCTTGCCGGTTCTTGACATTCCAAGAATTATTCCTATCTCCAAAAGGGAAACAGAACATCCTGAAATCTGGAAGCTCCACGATGCATCTAGCCTCCTAAGTCCAAAGGAGGTCGCGCAATGGCTGAGCTCTAGCAAAAACAAGTTCACCAATGTCGCTTCAGAAGACCTTTCTCAAGAACACATGCAAGATAAGAGGCAAGACCTTGATTCCTTGAGCGATGTTATTTTGCTTCGGGGTTCAACCCGACGGTTCTCGCGCTCGCCAATTTCCAAGAACCATTTATCGACCATCCTATTTAGCTCAACCAGAGGCGTTCCGCTTGATGTTCTTGCTAAAGGGGAGAGTCTAGTTGATATCTATCTCATAGCCAATGCAGTCGAAGGCCTGGCCCCCGGACATTACTTCTATAACCGGCACGCCAAGTCATTAGAACAACTTGATGCAATGAACGAGCTAGCCAGCCGAAACGAGTCTGGATACCTCTGCCTTGGCCAGCCGCTCTTCAGCGACGCCAGCGCGGTCCTTTTCATGATGACTGACATTAATGCGATTTTGAAGACCCTTGGCAACCGAGGCTACAGAGCATGCCAATTTGAAGCGGGAGTAGTTGCAGGCAAGATCTATCTTTCCTCTTACGCGCAAGGCCTGGGAGCCTCCGGATCTACTTTTTACGATGATGCGGTCACTGAATCCTTTGGTCCACATGCTAGAAATAAGGCCGCAATGATTGCAGTCGGCGTTGGAATGCCTGCATACAAAGCTCGGCGAGGGAAAATCCTGGCAGCGAGGTTGACAAAAAGTCAACTTCTATCGAACGGGTGATCGCATGTGCCTGATAGGACCTAATGAGAGGCGAATTAGTATGAAAAGTTTGATCGGATAGCCGCATTCGCAGGCTTTCAGTCATATTCAGCCACGTATCGACAATAAAGATTATCAGCGGGAAAAATCTAATGATATCATCACAATCGACAAACGAATGATGATAATTGGTCAGTGGATCGAGACCCCCAGCTCGCAGTGCTACAAGTATAGAATGTCGTGGCTCAAATGAACACTAGCATCATAAGAAATGCAATCGCCAATAAGGAGGTCATCGAGTTTACCTATCAGGGCTACCCAAGAGTAGCTGAGCCTCACGTTTACGGCATAAAAGCCGGAAAGAGGAAGATCTTGGTTTATCAGATAGGAGGCTTGACATCTTCGGGCAAGATACCTGATTGGCGGCTCGTGAATATTGATGAAATATCTGGCCTGCGTGTGATAAAGGACCAAAAGTTTGCAGGACCGCGAGAATACCATGAAGCAAATTACAAAGATTGGGACACCATTATTGCTTCTGCAAAGTAGATGTTATTCCGCGATCCGCATGAATCACATTTGTGAAAATTTTTGGGCAGGAGATGTCAAGCTAACAGGACCTGCACACGGAAACTGGTAACTCGGGCCCGATACTTCGCAGTGTCCTCGAACACCAGCTATAAATATTCGATGAACGTCTATTTTTTCGGTGCAAAATAGTGACCTCTGGAAAATTCTTCAATAAGGGCGTCATGACGAAGGATACACCGCACGTAGGTTACGTTGTAAGAGAGACAGATGATAAGATTGTTGTTTTTGGGGAAAAGGATACTAGGTATGATATACCCAAGTCTAACGTGAGTTTCGTCAGCAGAAACGTCCTGGTGGACCTTCCTGTTAAGGAATTAGTGGTCTACAAGACGCCTAGGGACGCCCCACTGCCGACCGATAAAGAAGTAATAGGTCCAGATGCTGAACCAATGGATCTAGCAACTTACGAAGGAAAATATCCCAAATCACTGTTCAATAAAGGTGTAAGGACAGAAGATGAAGACCACGTCGGACATATCATGATGGAAACAGACGACAAGATTGTTGTCTACGGACATCATGACTATAGGTTTGACGTACCAAAATCCAGAATAATAGCAGTAGGTCGAAACGTCATTCTTGACATGAAATACAATGATGTTTTCAAATACAAGGTCGACAGGAATGCTCCGTTGCCCACAGGTGATCCCGTGGAAAAAATTGCGGAATACCACTGATGATTGGTGGCTGTGTCCCTAAAAATGACAAACAGCGTTCAGAGCGCGGCCACTACTTTTACCGGTATTATTGCCACAGGCTTTGTGGGTTCTGGAGAAGCAAGGTCTAACGGAGTATTTGAGGATAGCAAGATTGTGTAGTCTCCAGGCGTATCAGGATTCCAGTACAACTCCTGCTCGATGTCGCTTTGCGCCGCAATATCTCCTCTAAAGTAAGCCGCCTGGTCGTTTTGGCCTTGTTCTGTCGTTTCTGACGAATTGCTGTAATCTACCACACCACTTCTAATGCTCAGGCTGATGGTATGATTCTTTACTAATCCGTCGTTCTGATTAGCAAATTTGGCCTGCATAAGCACAGGCTTGTGTACTTCGAATTCCATACCCGGACTTATCTCGCTTGATATCAATCTACTTCGATCCGTTGCCAAGATTGACTCTAATGTTGGCCGCAAATCTAATGAAGACTGCACTTGCTGATTCGAGCTAAGGTTTTCTTGGGGCGAAGCGGGCTGATCGGTGCTCTTGGAAAATAGGGGAGCAGGGCCATTGTTACCAGCCCCTTGGCCAGTAGGCTCGTTTGTCTTTTCTTGCCGACTCTGTTCCAGATTGATAATACCTGAATTTGCACTAAAGATAGAGAGTGCAAAGACAAATCCAATCGCCGCTGCAATGCCAATCCCGGCCATGCCATAGGTCGGAAGCTTGCCCATCGATTATTTGTTCACTCCTGATACGTTATTAACATGACGCATTAGAAGAAAGAAAAAGAGATCGATCCCAATTCTAACAAATCATGGGACCGTTTGGTGGATTCGTGCAGTTTGTGTTATCTTTTGTAGTGGTCGCTCCTGATGGTGCTATAGAGGTCGATGTACCGTTGGTGAAGTAAAAGACCACGCTCACTGTAGTCGTGAGATCTTGCTCTCCTGGTAGTATAGGCGTTGCCGCTTGTCCTGCCACTGCACCTGCATCGTAGCTCTTGGTGAGATACGGGAAGTAGACATCATTGAGGTTTACAGACTGTACGCCGGAGATTTGCATTCCAAGAGCCCCCGCTGCCACATCTGCTCGGTGTCTGGCGTTGAGTATCGCATCCTTCGTCAGGGTGTCTCTTATCTGCTCTTGTTTTTCTGGCGAAACAAAGAAGTATACTCCATTGATGTTGTTTGCTCCTGCCTTAACCGACGCGTCTATGACTTTGCCCGCGTCAACAGCTCCTTGTGCATCAAGAGTCACTGTTACGCTGTTTGAAGCACGGTAGCCCGTCAGTTGTTGACCTGGCTGGCAGTCTGGAGGCGGCGGATAAACCTGTATACACACTTTGGATGGTTCTCTGTATTCGTAGATCGGGTAGACGTTGAAGTTGCTTGTGCCAATTTCGTTTTCCTTCACGCCAAGCTCTTTCAGAGCCGCTATCACTTGAGCCATCAAGTCGGCATTCTTTGATGTTGCTTCTTGAGCTGTTGTGCCATTCGTTTCAACTCCTACTGTAATTGAAAACTTGTCTGGTTTTACCTTGGTCGTAGCTGTGCCGGAAGTTGAAACTGTAGATTGTCCTCCGTAATTGTCATGGTAGTAGGGGCTGTAAGCAATCTTGCTGCCGCTGCTGTCGGTCGTGGTGCCATTACCCGCGGTATAATTGGTCTGCGCTAGTGCTGCATTGAACATCTGGCCTGCTGTGAGTGCTGCGGCCAAAATTCCGACTGCAAGTATGCCTGCGACTACTGCAAACTTTGCATTTTGCTTGTTTTTGTTAATGTTGTTCTTATTCTCGTCGTTTCCTTTCGAATCATAGTTTGTTGACATATTCTGTTACCATAGGTCTAGGTTCGTCTTGTTAGTAAGACTACGTTTCAGAACAGTCTTGTCGTTCCATTCTACCTTTTAGAACGCCCTAACCGCTCCAAAAATACGGCACATGACGACAGGCGGCTAATACCTTTTGTCGTTAAAGGATGTCGCATTATCTGCCATGTTCCTATTACTCTGTCCAACAAGGCCGTTGCGGCTGTTCTTCCTGTGAAATCATGTCGCATTCCTTTATTGAAATCGCGAGAAAAAGAAAATGAGGAACGTAACAATGACGTAGTAATTTCAGCCAGTTCCATGCCGATTGGGGACGGAATGAAAACAGGGAAGCTAAGCAGGCCAGTTAGCGACAACTCACAGAGTGGGATCGTCATAGTCGGGAACATCACAATACCTATCCTTGCAAGAGACCAAAGTCTTGCCTTTCTGACCTTCGATCGTATATAGCGACTTTTGAGGTATTTGCTATTCACTTCATTGTCAGCAGACCGGAGTGGCTGACGCTGAAGAACTAACGGTGTTGCACATACCCTTACGATTTTTTCGCTTTTACTCACTTATTTCCCACCTCGTGCGGAATGTTTTGGTGCACATCTTGACGCGCGTTAAATCAGACCAAGAAGCACTCTGAGCAGTACTATCAGCACTATGACGCCCAGGATAGTCCAGATGATGTACCAAAGCATAAAGCGAATGGTGCAGATTAAAAGATAAGGCCTTTACAGAAGTTTTAGCTTATCAAATACAAGCTAAATGCGGCAGTATGATGTTCTACAATCGCTTTTAGTGATAACGGCGGCTAAAAACATACAATGCCCGATGAATATGAAGTCAAAATCAGGAGAAAGAGCGAAGCAGAAAAAGACCTGGAAGACGTCGCAGACAAGGTTCAGGCGGGAGCAAAAGCAGTGGCGAACAAGGC
>Ga0209236_1001071_pt1 | contig 16378 bp, 13 predicted proteins | sample GraSoi013_1_40cm_FD_185819 | JGI IMG/M metagenome (GOLD analysis project Ga0209236, IMG submission 185819) | Grasslands soil microbial communities from the Angelo Coastal Reserve, California, USA - Sample 09_27_2013_1_40cm (SPAdes) (version 2) | ecosystem: Environmental > Terrestrial > Soil >... | reverse complement strand
CAGCCACAACGGCATTCTTCAAGCCGCCGTCCTTCCCCACCTGCACCTCATGGAGCAACCGCTTCTCACCCTTAGCATCCTTGTTGGGATTCTTCCCGCAGAACTCCGGATTGGTGAACTTCGAGAAGAGGAACTCTTTCGGCGCCGGGGGCTTGCCCGAAAACGTCACCTTCCCGTCTACCTCCCCGCCCGCCCACGAGGTCAGTGGGGCGGCCAGGAGTGCGATCGCCCCTATAGCGATCGCCGTCAACGCTCCAACCTTCTTCATGACACAATCCTCCTTACTTGAATTTGGGGTTCCTTGGCAAAACGTCTGCTCGCCGCTCTTTCGGAGGAGACCGATCGAAGCGAGCGCGTTCATGAGGATTTCGGTGGCCTTGCGGTCGGTCTGTAGGCGGCGGGATACGTCAAGTGAGAGCGTCCGAGCCACGCGGCATTCTTCTCCTCGTCAGAACGGGAATCGATTCTAAGTCATCCGTTGCGGGGAAGGCAAGGCGCAGACAGGCCGCGCGACAGACAAAAAAGAGGCGGCGGAATGGCGATTCCGCCGCCTCTAACTAATGCTCGACACCTATGTGCTTAGGGTTTGAATTCGAACTTGGCCGATGCTGAGGCTCCATCCTTCACTTCGATTTCCTGCTCGATCGGCTTGCCCTTGTTCAGCACCGGATGCCAGGCCACGAGCTTGTACTTGCCGGCCGGCACATCCTTGATTTCAAACTTCCCGTCTTCGCCTACTACGGCGTAGTAAGGATTGGTCACCGGTAATGCCCAGACCTGCATAAACTCGTGCTGATCGCATTGCATCCTGAACACGGACTCACCAGGTTTCGGCGAATTTGGCTTCAAAGGCTTGTCCAGTTTGCTTCCCTTTTCCGGCAAGCCGATGTTGAAGATGGTTGCTGAAGAAGGTCCCTTAACCTTAAATGAGTGTGGATTATGCAGAACACCCCGTACTACGGTGATCTTATCGCCCGGCTTTAAATCTGCCCCACGAACAGTGCCGGTCTCTGTACGGATAGTATCGGATGCGTTGACCTTTGTCTCTTTGAACTTTTTATCTTTGGGGTCCATCTCAAGGTCCTTAAGAATGATCTGGTCCCCCTCCTTTTTGACCTCAACTTTAACTGCCTCTTCATCGTTGTTGACCACTCGAAACGACTTTTGATTCTCGACCACCACCCCCGTATACGGCTTGAATTCGCAAAGTTCTGCCTGAATGTCCTGACCTGTGAAGTCCGCCTGAAACTTCTCGTCGTTGATGCCTGTCACCGCCACGATCGCGTTTTTCAGGCTTCCATCTTTCCCGACCTGGACCTCATGAAGCAGGCGCTTCTCGCCCTTCGCATCCTTGTTGGGATTTTTCACGCAGAACTTCGGATTGGGAAACTTCTCGAAGAGGAATTCCTTCGGCGCCGGGGGCTTACCCGAAAACGACACCTTCCCTTCAACCGTCCCGCCCGCCCACGTCGTCATGGGGGCGGCGAGGAACGCGACCGCGATAACCGCGACCGCTGTCAACACTCCTAGCTTCTTCATGGCCCAAACCTCCTTAAAAAATTGTAAAGTTAGGACTCCGGCAGGAATCATCCTTTTCTTGATTTCGCGGAGAATATCCTACCCAACGTTTAACAAAGAAGTTCATATATAGCACAGGACGGTCAAAAGTTGTCAAGGCCTATGATATTCCATTACAGGCCATTCAGCAACCGGCCAATGGCACCAGCGGCCGTCACACGCACGGCGACATCCGGATCGCTGAGAATCGGCTTCAAAACAGCCACGTTCTTCTCGTTGCCCACATGCCCCAACGCCCGGATGGCCGAAATGCGGGGCCGTGGCGTCTGGTCGTGTAGAAGGTCGAGCAAATAGGGGACGGCTTGGTTCCCCGCCTGGCCAAGGTGCTTCGCCACCGTCGAGCGGACGCCAGGATCGGGCGAATTCATCGCCTCACGCAAGACCGGGTCGGCCGAAGCCGGATTGAAAGGCAGAAGCGCGGCAGCCACTTCGGCGCGAACAGCCGGAACGGTTTCCTGCAGAAGCGGTTCAACGAGGGGAACCGCCTTGGCCCCCTGCAATTTCGTCAGCCCAGTGGCCGCGACACCACGCACGAGTGGGGTAGGGTCTTTCAAAAGTGGGATGAGCGCTTTGGCCGCGCCGGCCTCTTTCCGCTCGGCGAGGATACCGGCTGCCGTCGCCCGAACGGTCGCTTCCCGATCCGACAAGGCACCAAAGAGCGATGGGACAACCCTGTTGTCTTTCAGGTGTCCCAAGATATTGAGCACAGATGCGCGCTCATCAGGGTTGGGATGTTTGACCAACTCCAGAACGCCCGGCAGCGCCTCGCTCCGGCCCAAAGCAACGAGAGCCGCCCCGGCTGCAGCTTTCACCCGAGGTTGTTCGTCTCTTAAGAGGGGCTCGATCTCGGGAATGACCCCGCGATTGCCAGACTCACCGAGTGCGCGTAAGGCGGCAACCCGGACGAGGGCGGCAGGATCATGCACCAGCTCACGCACGCGCTTGGATCTGTCAGCATGGCCATGCCGTGCCATGCCTTCAACCGCTAAGGCTCTGACCAGCCCCGACTGATCGGCCAAGGCCTTTTCCAGCAGCGGAAGGGCCTCGGCTCCACCCATTTCCTTGAGCGCCGTCACAGCCGCCCCGCGCATCTGCTCGCGCATATCAGTGACGGCGGCGCCGATGACCTGGATCGTGAGCTCTCGCAGGAGAACGATGTCATCCGCGCCACGCCGATCCGCCCAGCGCAGGTAGTCTTCAACAGCCTTATCGGTTTGGCCCAACTTGAGGTAGGTTCGGATCCGTAGTTCCAAGGCGCCTGGAGGCCCGACCCCGTTTCCGATCACAGTATCTAGAAGTTTCAAGGCCTGCTCGTACTTCTGTTGCTGGTAGGCGGCGCGCGCTTCGTCTAGAGAATCAGCGGCAATGCTCGCAATCGACGGCGAAAGCCAGACACAAGCCAGAACAGCCATGGCCGTCTGACGGAGAAGCAACCACATTCGCGCCCATGTCTTCACCGCTGTCCTTGACACTCCCGTGACCGGTTGATAGAGATAACTTACCATGAAGATTTGAAGGTAAGGGAGCGTTGATGCCTTTACATTGTTGGATACGCACGTTGCTCTTAGGAGGTTTGATTCTGACTGCGCCTCTGGTCGCCGACCCAAGCGAGCTTCCCCCAACCGTGACAGGCAAGGACGGAGCGCCGATGAGCCTGATCCCAGCAGGTAAATTTCTGATGGGGACAGCCCTCAGCAACCGCGATGGGGGCAGGGACGAGTACCCGGAACGGCGGATCTACCTCGACGCCTTTTACCTGGAAGTCTATGAGGTCACCAACAGCCGGTATCTGGAGTTCGTCCAGGCAACCGGCCACCGAATTCCTGAGCACCCACGAGACAAGACGCTGACGCTTTGGCAGCGAGACACCGTCCCCGATGCCTTCAAGGACCATCCGGTGGTCAACGTCGACTGGTACGACGTAGACGCCTACTGTAAATGGGCGGGAAAGCGCTTGCCGACCGAGGCTGAATGGGAACGCGCTGCGCGTGGTATAACCGGGCGTCGCTTCCCCTGGGGCAATGCCGAGCCCACGCGCAAGCTTGCGAACTATCTCAACCAATGGCGGAACGGCGGAGGGCTTGAACCGGTCGGCAGCCACCCACAAGGAGCGAGTCCGGAAGGAATACAGGACCTTGAGGGTAACGTTTGGGAATGGGTAGCAGACTGGTATGACGCACACTATTACGAGAAGGGCCCAAACCGGAACCCGACAGGCCCGCTTGAAGGAGTCCGGAAGGTCATCCGTGGCTCCGGTTGGGAATCGGAAGCGCCTCTCCTCCGCTCAGCCCATCGCCTCAACAGCGATCCACATAACCGGAATCACAGCCTTGGCTTCCGTTGCGCAACGGACGCCACAGCCATGAGCGTACGGTAGCCAGCTCATTCATACGTTGCCGTCAGGTGGGGGGCTCGCTCCGTTCCTTGCGGTCAGGACTGTCGAACTCTTCCAGCGGTTGAAAATTGACTGGCAGCTGGAACAGGAAGTCCGAGACGTGCCCCATCCGAACACGCCGGTATTCGACGCTCCATGAGCCGTCCTTCCTCACGAGCTTCAGCGGGAAATGAATATCGGTCGCCAGCCATTGGTAGTAGTCCACGGTCGCTTCCCCCTCTTTCACGTGGACTTCGTAAAGCGTAGTCGGGTGCCCGTCCAGAGTTTCCGTGCCGATCACGCTCCGCGAGACCTCCCCGTCAAGCGTTTCCTGCACCTTCGGAGCCTGGCTGGCATCGTACGGGACCTCTTTGAAATGCTTGAGCCGGGATATGAGCAACCAGGTCACCTGCTTGTCTTTACGGACGATCGTCACATTGACCGGGCCAATGTCCTGATGTTCCAGACGCCAGCGATCATCCCGGTAGTACAGATTCGACGCATGCGTCTTGCCATTGGCGTGCATGATGAGGTCGGCGGTGAACTCCAATGCACAGGCGGGGCCTTCTACCATCACGGCGAGGAACAGACCCACGAGAACTGCGAACAGCATTCGGCCATCGACCGGGCGAACGCGTCTTGCTGCATCACCCAGCGTCATTGAGCCTGGAGGCCAGCGGGGGCCGATTCGCCCGTCTGCCCCTTATCGGCAGGATCGCGTGCGCAACGGAAGCCGAGCCAGTTCATGCGAGTCTTGGGGTCCGCTCCATTTCTCTGGGCGGGTCGGACACTTGGCGTGCTATCAACCCACCCACCACCACGGAAAGCCTTGTGGGAACCATGATCCGGGCCTTTCGGATTTCGGTTGGGCCCATATCTGTAATAGTAAGGATCGTACCAATCGGCGGTCCATTCGGCGACATTGCCTGCCATGTTGAAGACTCCGTACGGGCTGACCGCGTTCTCGTACTTGTCCACTGAGACAATCGGCGGATAGAGAAGGAGTCGCTCAGGCCGATCCCGCACCGGCCCGGACAGGCCCGTGCGTCCGAAATTCGCGCGGGACAGGCCAGCCGGCTGATTCCCCCAGGGATATATCCGCCCGTCTGTGCCACGAGCCGCTTTTTCCCATTCGGCCGAAGTGGGGAGTCGCTTGCCGGCCCACTTGCAGTACGCATCCGCCTCGAACCACGAGACATGCATCACAGGATGGCTCGCCATGACTTCTTGAAACGCGCCTCCCCACTTCCAATCCACCAACGGGGGCAGATTGTTGGCTAAGACATATCGCAGGTATTGGACCGTGGTCACCTCGTACTTGTCGATCTCATACGCGTCGAGGTCGACCGTCCGCTGAGGAAGCTCCTGGGGATACGCATTGCGGTCCACCTGGCGGCTACTTCCCATGAGGAACGGCCCCGCAGGGACCAGGACCGTCTCGTCTTTCGGCGGCAAGGTGGCCAGATGCGCGGCGGCCTTCTTGCCCTCGGGCGTCCATTCCGGCACTACATCAGCCACGTCACTGCCGCCGCTGGTGACAGCCAGAGCACCTGTGGCCAAGGTGCTCAAAGCCAAGAGTGTCAACGCACTCACCTCCGCCGTGACGCGGCTACGGACTTTCATGCGCGTTCAGCCTCTACCTAATTCTTAAGGGCTACCTAAAGAGCCGCTGCGTTGCGTTTAGGGCTGCTGCAGCTCAAGAGTGGGCTTGATCTCTTTTTCGCCTAATAAGCCTAACCCAAAATGAGGGTTTTCCTCGACCTCCATACCGGCGCGCGCCCCTTCACGTGGTTGAACTTCGAAATTCACTGTCACCGATCCCTTCGCCGTGACCGTGACCTCCTGCTCCACGAGAGAACGCTCTTGTGGATGCCATGCCACAAGCTTGTAGGTCCCCGGCGGGACATCAGGGATTGTGAACTGGCCCGACTGGTCGGTCTGCGCGTAGTAGGGATTGTCCACCGCATATCCGAAGCTCTCCATATATGCGTGAAACCCACACTGCATCACGAAAATCCGCCGCCCCTTTGTCATGCTAATGTCCAGCGTCTTGGACTCGCCGGGTATGTGCTTGTGATACTCGGCGTTGGCACCCGCCGTTTTGGGATGGTGGGGATTCATAGGCAGCGGAACGTTGAAAAGAACGCGTGGCCCCAACTCCGAGGTTTCGTAAGCCTGAATGTCATGCATGACCGGATCCATATTGACAACCTCAACCCTGCCAAGACTCCGCACAACATTGATGTATGGAAGAAATCGGCAGTCGCGGGCTTCGATGCGAGTCGTGGGAAAGTCGAAGGGTTTTCCTCGCTGAATGCCGATCAGCATGACCAGAACACCTTTGAGGCCGCGGTCCTCCGCGACCGTGAATTCTTTCAGGAGCCGAAACCCTTGGCCGTTTGAGATCCGTCCGCAATAGACCGGATCAGGAAAGATGACGAGATTAAACCCACGGGGAGCCGGTTTGTTTCCTTTCAGCGTCACCTTGCCAGTGATCGTCCCACCGTCGGTCACCGTCACCTCTTGATACGCAAATACGCTCGATGCCGTCAGCAGGCTACCGACACTCAGGCTCACCAACAATGCGAAGGAATATTTCCAGCGCCGACGCTGTAACTGTTTCATGCCAATTACCTCTTACCTCCCAATAAAAAACTATACCACAGCGAGAAAAAGAGCGGGGGAGCCACAAACACGTGTGCGGCTCCCCCACCCAAACGTCCTACTCTGTCGTCACCGCCTTACTTCAAAGCGGTCGGTAACGCCTGCCCCTCGACCGGCTGCGCTTCGGCCTTCTGGCTCCCCACATCACTCTTGGACAGAGGCAGGATATGGGAATTCCCCGTCGGCAGGACCCGGAAATACCCCCACTGTCCTGACTGAGAATACGGCAAGCGCTGGTTGCCCCAGACGTAATCTCCGGGCAGCTTGTAAGGACCGCCGGCCGACGGGATGAAGGCGTCAAGGACTTCCGCCCCTGAGAACTGAACAGCGCTGAGCTGGTCAGCTCCCCCCATGAATGGCTCAATCGGCCACTCATGCTTCTCCAACCCAAAGATCCCGTTCTGCTCGTTGTTGGCTCCAAGGATATGGATCCTCACCGGATCCCCGGCATGGGCTTCGATGATCGGCGTCACTGGATCGTCCGGCTTGTCCACCTTGCAGGGTTGGAACATATGACCCAGGTCACATCCCTGCTCTTCCCTGGCCTTGTACGGCTCATTCCGGTAATTCACTCCGGTGAGCCCCGCCACGTTCTGCACGTAAGGCATGAAGCTCGTGCCGATGATGTTGTCTTCGTCCTGGAAGAACAGGGCCGCATCACGATAGTTCGCGCGACTCTCATTCCCTTCGATCGTCCGATCCACGATCACATCGGCGACCCAACTGTTCTTTTGTGAAATATCCGCGCCGGTCTTGGGATCGCGATACTTGGAGCCCTTCGGCCCCACAACGACCGCGCCGAACAATCCGTTTCTCGGATTGACCATCACATTCCCGAAATCCCAGACCAGTGACGTGATCTCTCCGTTGAACGGATGCGCGTAGTACGTGTAGGTCCGGCTCCCGCCAGGCCCGATCGTCTGGTCGCCAGGATTGTTCCCCACGTTCGCCCCGAGCGAGTCTTTCGGATCAAAGGCCAGCGAGAAGGCCGAGAACGATGCCCGGCTGTTCGCCATCTTGTTCTTGAGATTGACCTTGACGCAATCGCCCACGTTCACATGGAGGGTCAGCGGACTGGGCATCAATCCTGAAGCCACCTTGGTCGCTTCCTCCTCGAGCGCGTAGATCTTGCCGGCCGGATTTCTCGTCATAATCTTCCGCTCGAAGTCTACTTCGATCAAGTCAGGCGCTTTCGGATTGAACTTGAGATCATGGTCCATGGCGACCACGTTGAACGACTTCACTGGCGCGTTTTCCGGACAGACGGACTTCGAGGGCGTCGGGATCTCGTTTCGTCCCGTATACCCAGCCGGCAACTTCTTCAGGTCCGGCACTTCCTTGTCCAGAACCCGGAGTATCCCCCACGCGCCCTCCGAGAAATGGGATGAGCGCCCGTTGAAATGGAGATAGTCCCCCGGCATCAACTGCGGGCCGCCAGCTTGAGGCACCACGAGGTCATATCGCTCTGCAATACCGATATGAATCGCGTTCTTTCGATTCGCATCACCTGCATACCGTTCCGTGAGGAAGGTATGGCCGGACAGGACCCAGTCCATACTCTCGTTCATCAGGGTATGCAGAAGCCGGAAGACAACAGTGTCCCCTAGGTATGCTCTGAGCAACGGTGTAGAGGGGTCGCCGTGGACCAGACTGCTAAAGATCTTCGAAGCATCCGGGTTGTTGGCCAACCGCTTGGCGATCGGCTCGGCCCTGAAGTTCAAGCCACTACCCGTGGTGTGCGTTCCTCCATTAAGGAACGGCATGGGCGTCATGGCGATCTTCTCAGGCATCATGAAAGACACGGTTTTGCCGGCTTCCAACCCCACCTCCACCGGCTGCCCTGGCGGATTGCCGGTCGTCACGATATTGACTGTGTGCGGCACAGTATCATGCACCTGCACGACCAACTCTCTGAAGCTGCCGTTCACACCATAGCCCACCGGTTCCACCGTATGGATATCGGCAATGGGGCCGCTGCGGATCAGCTTGCCGGTCTTGGGATCGTGGTAGGTCGAGCCCGCCGGCTCCACAATAAGAGTCCCGAACCCGCCGTGCGGCCAGGTAGTGGCGCCGAAGGCATGGTCGTGCCAGAACACGGTACCCACATCAGCATCCACCCAGAGCCGCTGACGGACGAATTCCACGGTCACGATGTCGCCATTCGGATGGTCATGCTTTAGAGGATTCTCGAACGTGATCGCGTTGCCGGAAATCGAAGCGATGCGCTGGATCTCATTGCCCTGTACGTTATCCGCGCCCACCAGCAACTCCGTCTTCACGTGATACTGAGCCGCGTTCTTGACCGTAATGCTCTTGCTCCCCTTCTTGGCCGGAGCTGTGAGCACTGTGTTCATCGGAACGGGTAGCCCCTTCTTCTCCTTCTTCTCCAACATCGTGAAGGGACGGATCGATTGCTCATAGGACATGCCCGTGATCACGCCGTCTGTCGACTGGTTATCGAACTGGAGGAAGTGTGGATGGAGATTGATCTTGGAGGACTGAAAGTTCGTAAAGTCGTCGTCCAACCATTCGCTGGTGAGGGTCCAATCCACACAGTCGTACACGCTTGCCCGGAAGACCAGCGGGTATCGGAGATCGTTGTTCTTCCGAACGGCCTCTTCCTCTTCGTGCAAGACATAGATCAACCCCAATTTATCGACGATCGGAGGTTCCTTGCCCTCCCCTTTGCTGATTTCAATCGGTACATTAATGAAGTGGAGGTTGTAGTACTTACGGCCCGCGTTTTCAGGGCAGAGGCTCCAGACGCCGTTCTCTCCCGGCCTGGCTGGATCGACGCTGCGGCTGCCGTCCTCATTTTGATGGATCATCTCCAGCCAGGGAGCTGGGTTATGGTTTGGTGAGAACATCACGCGCTTGCCGAAGTGCGGCCGCAAATGCGGCCACGACACCTTTCCGGTGGTCGGTTCGAAGAGAATCGGCTGCCGTTCCCCTGGCGTCTTGGACTTATATTTGGGGTTGGCGATGGTGCTTTCCTTCTCGGTTGTCGCCGTGTTGCCCTTCCAGGCCCAGTCCAGCACGGTCGCGTCATAGGACTTAATCTGCCCGGCTTCGTCATCCTTGTGACCGGGCTTCCCCTGGGTCGGTAGCTGCATCTCGACCCAATCCTTGATCGTGACGATAGCCGGATTGCCCTTCCAGTTGGTCTTACCCTTCTCGACAATCTGGAAGGTCTTCCCGAACCAGTCCACCGTCTTGCCGATCAGCTTGTCCGAGGTCGCCCCGAACTTCATCCGGCCCTTGCGATCCGGCAACTCACGGAGGTCCGGCATGACATCGGTGTGGAACTCGCCCTGCTGCATGGTGTTGTACACCCGCCAGTATCCCCACATGCCGGACACGTAGTGGTGGGCCACATGGCAGTGAAACAGAAAGTCCCCAGCCAATTGCTGGCACAGGCCGGATCCGCATTCGGTGTCCAGGTCGAAGGCCTCCGATGGTCCGATCACCTGTACATCCACCCGGTCCGACTTGGTGCGCACCACCGGATACTTGACTGGACCGTTCTTCGCCGTGAACCAGAGCGGCATCTCATCGCTGGACCGCGGGCTACGCAGCCAGCGGATCGTCCCGCCGTGCGGATGGTGTGAATGGAAGACTTCGGACCCGCCATGGACCAAGCGGAACTTTGCCGGATCGCCCAGGTATGAGCGAGGGATCGTGGTGGGGGCGTCTCCGAAGGTGTAGGAGCTGTACCCCATGGACTCGTCTTCGAATCCGAAGTATTCATGCTGAACGTGCATGTTGTTGATGCCGAACGGCTCGCTGCGGTAATTGAGCGCGCGACCGCCCGGGCGGTAGGTGTCGGTCAGGGGATCGCGCTGCGGAAGGAAGTCCCCCTTCTTGTTGACCGGACGGAAAGCCTCATCCCCCACCTCATGGTAGATGATGACAAACTCCCGGAAGTCCGGGCCGGCCCCGTTCTGAATGATCGCCTGCCACCCGCTCCGCATCTCGGTGGGCTCGCCGGTTCCGATTGGATCGAGATAGCGCGACCCTTTCGGCTCGACCACAAAGGTGCCGAACATGCCTAAGACCGTCAATTCGCGGTCATTGCTGAAAGAATGAAACTGACGCCCTCCTTCTTGCGTGTTCGGATGGATGTACCACTCCATGTCCACGCTCTTGCCTTTGGCTACGATGGCATCGGGATTGGTGGTCGTCGCCGGCTTGCCGGTCGCGCTGATCACCATACTGGAGCCGTGGATGTGGAGGCTGACGGCCTCCCCGCCTTCCAGTTGGTTCCTTAAGGCAACCTTTACACAGTCCCCTTGGTTTCCACGGATGACGAGGGGTTGAATATAATCGCCCTGTATTCCATTCGTCACGGCTCCAGGGTCGTACTGGTCCTTTTCGTTCTCACGCGCCTTGGCGTTCTTGGCCTCTTCTGCTCGGACCTTTTCAATGTTCTCCGTCAGGACGTACATATACCCAGGATAAAAATCGAGCCACTGGTTCAGCGTGATCTCGACGTTGATGGCGGAGATGTCATACTTCCTCACTGGGGCGGTCGAGGGGCATCGGCCACCGGACGTCGCTACTGGTTCAACACCTGGCTGCGATGCCAGCAAGTAACCCTGGCCATCGTACTGGTGCATCGTGGACATGCCGTTGAACAGGCCGGTGTTGGTGACCTGTCCAGCTTCCACCTGCCTGGCCATCTGTTCCATGAGCCGGTTGTGCTGCAACTCGACCAATGCCGAGCGATTGGCACGGCCCGATATCGCATCTTCCACGATCGTTTGGCCTTTGAGCTGCTGCGCCCATGGCTCGTTCGAGTTGTCGACCATCCCTATGGCGGCATGGCTCACCCCGTGGCCTTGATGGGCGTCAGAGTCGGCGGCTCGTACGACCGTGGGGAAGACGAGCAGCACCGCCAACAAGAAAGCGGTCAAGAACGGGGGGAGAAAACGATGAGGGAAGTCTGACGTATTCATTTACTGGCCTCCTGATGAAACGTCCGCGACGCGTGCTTTCGCTGCGCCGGGGCCGCAAATGCGATCATGATCTACGGTGAAATGATGGGATGTTTGTTCGAAATCACTCCTAGTGAGCGGGAACACGTACGCCCTTATTCTTCCGAGCCGAACTCGTCTATTTTTAGCTCAGCCTCAAATCGTTAGTCAAGTGCCAAAAACGGGCCGATGTCACCCTGGCTGGGAGCGATCGGAGGGGGGGCTAGCAGATCTGGCCGTTGAACAGGCAGGGTTTGTACCGGGACCGATCAAAATCGACGTCCTCCTTGTACACCGTTTCGTTCCCGTTCACACCGTCCTGGTCGCGGTCAGCCCACAGAGTATGGTTCCACCAATAGAACATCGGAAACCGTTCCGTGTCGTACACCGGGTTGCCGTACTCGCTGCGGGCCTGCTCGCGCACGAAGCGGCCGGTGATGTAATCCACCGTGCCGTCACCTTTCAAGGAATACAAAAAAAGATACAGCCGCGATTCACTATCGTACAATTCGTCGACCCGGGTGCTTACATCGGGTTCAAGCGGCAAGGATTCAGCCGCGCCATGACTGGCGGATGTCAACCCCAGCACACAGACGCTCATGAGAACAAGACTGACTAGACGCGTGCGCATCAGCCCTCCTCTTGCTGGGTTCACTCTACTAAGACGAGGCGAGGGATTGCAAGATTCTCCGCGTTTTCCTACCATGCCTCGCTGTCAGAGGAGCTGACGATTGTTCACTCGACGGGACATGCTGGGACGGCTCGTTTGGGGGCTGACCTTCCTGCCAGCCGTGGCTTTCGCGCCGCGGTCAATAGTCAACACGCTGCTGTTTGAACCGGATGGGGCTCTGGTCCCGGCGAAGCCGTTACCCCCTAATCCCTTTATGCGGGACGGGAAAGCCCTGGTCGCTATCGTGCGCGGAGACGATCCGCTTGCTATGCTGCACGCAGGGCTCAACCTGATCGGAGGCATCGGCCGGCTGGGTCTCCACGGCAAGCGGGTCCTGGTCAAGCCCAACGTCGTCAACGACCGGCCTCCACCCTCCACCACCCACCCGAAAGTGGTGGCAGCCGTGGTCCGACTTGTGCGGGAAGCCGGCGCGCAGGCGGTCACAGTCGCCGACAGTTCGGGCATCATCCGGTTCCCTTCCTCGGCCAACCTCGCCGCGACCGGCATCAAGCAGGCCGCCGAGTCGGCCGGCGCGTCGGTACTGGCCTTGGAAGAGGAGCCCTGGGTGCGCGTGGAGGCCGCCAGCGCCAAGGCCCTGCCTCGCTACTATGTGTCGAAGCCGGTCTACGACGCGGATGTGTTCATCAATCTGCCAGTCGTTAAAACTCACAGGTTCGCGCACTACTCCTGCAGCTTGAAGAACCTGGTCGGAATCATCCACCCGCGGTACCGCCCTTCCGTCAGCTTTCTCTCGCCGGACTGGCACGAGCGGATCGCCGAACTGAACCTCGCCGTTCATCCCCACCTGACCATCGCCGACGGCACGACGCTCATGATCGCCGGCGGCCCGACCAGCGGCACGCCGGCCCGGGCCGATATCCTGCTGGTCAGCGGCGATCGCATCGCGCTGGACGCGGTCGCCGTCGCCCTCATCCGCACTTTTGGCGCGTGGCCCCAGGTCACCGAACAGGCCGTCTGGGAGCAACGTCAGATCAAGCGGGCGATCGAGTTAGGGCTCGGCATACGGGGCCCGAGCCAGATCGAGCTCGTGACGCAGTCGCTCGCGGGTCCGGATGCCTCATTCGAGCGCTTGGTCGCGACGATACGCAAGGACCTCGGCGTATGAGCGGCGTCACCTTGCCCGCCTCGTTCTACGCCCGGCCGACCCTGCGGGTCGCACGCAGCCTTCTCGGGAAATACCTGGTGCGGGAGACGGCCGCAGGCTTGCTGGCAGGCCGGATCGTCGAAGTGGAAGCCTACGTCGGACCCGAGGATCGCGCCTCCCACGCGTCGCGCGGGCGGACGGAACGGACCGAGGTGATGTTTGGCCCGCCGGGACTGGCCTACGTCTACATGATCTACGGGATGTACCATTGCCTCAACGTGGTGACGGAACGCATCGACTATCCGGCGGCTGTGCTCATCAGAGCAGTCGAACATGAAGCCGGGCTTGCCGATGGACCGGGACGCGTGTGCCGGCTGTTCGAGATCGACCGGCGACTCAATTATCACGACTTGACGAGTGGCAAGGCCTTATGGATCGAGGATCGCGGGGCCCATATCCGGCATAAGCAGATCGGCGCCTTCCCCCGCATCGGAGTGGCCTACGCCGGACCCTGGGCGGCCAAACCCTGGCGCTTCCGTCTCATCAGGCCATGACCATTCCAGCTCTGCGGGCGATCATCTTCGACTTCAACGGGGTGATTGCCGACGACGAGCCGACCCATTTCCTTGCCTTCCAACAAGCGCTGGCCGAAGACGGACTGGCCCTCACGAAAGAGGAGTACTATGGTGCCTACCTCGGCATGGATGAACGCACCTGTGCCGGCGCGCTTCTGGAAGCGATCACGGGCCGGCACGATCCGGCGCGTGTCCAACGGATCGCCGAAAGAAAGGCCGCGCTCTTCGCATCCCTGACGGAGACGCGCAGGCCCCCTCTTTTCCCGGGAGTCGTGGAGTTCGTCACGCGTGCCTCCGCGCGCTATCGCCTGGCGATCGCGTCAGGAGGGAGACGCCAACAGATCGAGTTCGCGCTTCATGGCAGGCCGATCGAGAAAGCCTTTGCGGTCCTGGTCTCCGCCGAGGACGCTGCGATCGGAAAACCGGACCCCGCCATCTATCGCCTGGCCCTGGCCCGCCTCAACGAGGCGCCGCCACGCCCCATCCCGGCGATCCAGGCCGCAGAATGTCTCGTGATTGAGGATTCGCTGGCCGGTATCCAATCAGCCTTGGCAGCCAAGATGAAAGTGGTCGCCCTCGCTACCACCTACCCGCCAGATCAGCTCGCCGCAGCCCGCCTGGTGCTCCCCAGTCTGGAACACGTGTCGTTGGACAGCCTGGAACGCCTATTCAAGGAAGGGGATCGAACGTGAGGCTTAGACTTTCGCCAACACCGCTTGGTTGATTTCCTCGACCTTCTTCCTGCCCATCAGAATTTCGACAAGGGCCATGGCGAACTCCATCGCCGTCCCAGGCCCACGACTTGTCACCAATCTGCCGTCTATCACCACTCGCTCCTCGTCGTAGACCGCACCGGTGAGTTGTTCTCTCACCGAGGGATGGCTGGTCAGCCTCCGTCCAGCGATCATTCCATGAGCCGCCAGCACGGTCGGGGCAGCGCAGATGGCAGCGATGTACCGCTTTCCTTCTTGGAACAGAGGCAGCAGTCTGGCCACCCGCGGGTCCTTTGCGAGAGTCTGGGTGCCTTTGAGCCCTCCGGGCAGGACAATCATGTCGAAATCAGTCGCTTCCACCTCATCTATGGTCATGTCTGGTACGAGCTTAATGCCAGTGCGCCCCTCGACGGCAGCGGGGGGAGTGCCTCCTTCAACGCCAGCGATAGTCACGGAAATCCCCGCACGGCGCAGGATGTCCACGACTGTCACGGTCTCGATTTCCTCAAACCCATGCGCGAGCGGTATGACTACCCGTTTCATCTTCATCGTTCTTCTCGACCTTTATGGACCATAGAGCGTGATTCTGAGCCTATCTGTCTGTCAAGTCAATGAGACCAATCTTGACATTAGGTAGAGCCTCTGTTAGCGTGGCGCACTAAAAGGAGTCACCGCCATGGCGGACGTACCTGACGTCGAATTGACTCCCGTGCCATTACCAAATGTTGACCTGACCCCCCTCACCACTGCCATCACCAAGGTGGCTGAGGATGTGGTACGGACTATTGCACAAGACATGGTGCCCTATCTGCTCACGCAGCAGGTCGACGAGTCGTTGAAAAAACTAGTCCCCCGCCTTGTCCAAACCGCCGTCTCCGAGGAGAAAGTCCTCATTAAGGAGACCACGCAGGAGACCACTCGCGAGGCTTTGCCGGACCTACTGAGGCCGCTGGTTGAGCAGTTTGCCAAGGAGATCTTCGACATGAAGGACACCGTGCAGGAGACGGCTCGCAAGGCTATGCCGGACTTACTGAAGCCGATAGTTGAGCAGCTTGACAAGGAGATCATCGAAAAGGCTATGCCGAACCTACTGAAGCCGATAGTTGAGCAGCTTGGCAAGGACATCATCGAAAAGGTTGTGCGAGACGTGGTCGGCGCGAAAGCCGAAGCCGAAGTCAAGAAAGAGATCGAGCGCCTGACAGCCGAAGCCTGAACACGCCCCGATTCCTTCCACTCTTATCTTCCCGTCGTTTCCGCTCCGTGTTAGGATAGCTCTCCGTGGAAAAAGCATACAACCCCAAGCAGGTTGAGCGGCGCTGGTACCAGTTCTGGGTCGAACGCGGCTATTTTCATGCCTCCGTGACTGGCCCCGGGTCTCCGTATGCGATCGTGATCCCCCCTCCCAACATCACCGGGTCCCTCCACATGGGGCACGCCCTGAACAACACGCTCCAGGACATCCTGATCCGCTGGCGCCGCATGCAGGGGCGCAACACGCTCTGGGTGCCGGGGACCGACCATGCCGGCATCGCCACCCAGAACGTGGTGGAGAAGCAGCTCCTGGCCGAAGGCACGACACGCGACAAGCTTGGGCGCGACCGGTTCATCCAGAAGGTCTGGGAGTGGAAAGCGCAGTCCGGCGGCGCGATCATCGAGCAGCTCAAGCGCCTCGGTTCGTCGTGCGACTGGGACCGCCTGCGCTTCACGATGGATGAGGGCCTGTCGA
>Ga0209236_1001064_pt1 | contig 16401 bp, 11 predicted proteins | sample GraSoi013_1_40cm_FD_185819 | JGI IMG/M metagenome (GOLD analysis project Ga0209236, IMG submission 185819) | Grasslands soil microbial communities from the Angelo Coastal Reserve, California, USA - Sample 09_27_2013_1_40cm (SPAdes) (version 2) | ecosystem: Environmental > Terrestrial > Soil >... | reverse complement strand
GCAATAGAAACGCCAGGTGCAACGCTCGCTCCGACCATCCCACCACACTGGCCGCCAGCGCCATGTAGTAGGACGCAAGCGGCGGGTTCTGAGTGATCTCCGCCATGCGGACCTTGGTGAGCTCCCAATTCAGCTGGAACCCATACGGATTGAAAGGGTGTTTCGTGATGTTCTGCGCTGCCCAAATGAATAGCGTGTCATCGGTATGAAAGGCGCGACTGGAAAAGGGAACAAGGCAGAGGATTGTGCTTGCCGCCAGCAGTAGGTATGCGACCACTGGTCGAGCGGGCGCAATTGGGCGTTCAACTACGGAAAGAGGCTCAACACTTGCAATCTCTTTTACTTGCGTGTTGGGAATGATGTGCGCTTTCCTCCAATACACCGCCGCACTTCGGGGTGCGAGCGACTTCTGGTTGCAGAGTTCACATTTTAATCTGCGAATGCTCCGGAAGTTTCTTCCGTGTCATGGCAGAATTAGAAAACTTCTGCCACAAGCTGCTGGAACGCGATTTCCACAGCAAACCAAACTCACGAGCCGGGGTCCCACTAATGCACTGGAGTGAAAGAGTCTACAACACAGCGCTCATAAATGTCTGCCTGAGCCGTCACTGGTGAAATCGGCGATTTTTCGCAACGATAGGCAAGGCATTCACCCCCCGTGACGACGGACGATCTAATTGCAGGTCAATGTTGCCGTTCCTGAAACCGACTTATTGTGATTCGCGCTGGCTGGTAAGGTGGCGGTAATAGTAACTGGAACTGCCGTCGAGTTGATGCAACTGGCGGTGCCGAAGGCATTGCCCTGCGTGTTGCTGATTGAAACGTCGATTGGGTCAGACACAGACCAGATTACGTTGATGAGGTTGGATTGAGTGGCGGAGCAGCCAGCTGGCAGGCCGGCGCCGAAGGCAAGGAAGAGTTGCGAATTTGCTGGCGTTGGGGCACTGTGATCAGCAACCGCATTTTGAGGGCTGACATTGAGGGCGCCTGAGGCGCAGACGTGAGAGTTTCCGCAACCAGCGAGAACGGCCGATACCAGCACTATCGCAAACAGCTTGCAATACTGCTTCACACAGGAAAATTCTGCTCGGGCTGTTCTTGGAGCCATCATGATAGCCCCTTGAATATATGGTAATCGATTTACCGCCAGGATCCTAGACTAAGACTTAAGACTAGGGGATGGCCGCCCAGCCTGGGCTAACCGAGATTATAGCTTTGAGTCCCGTTCAGACTGATGCGTTGGGTTGCGATACCACTCAAGAAAACCGCGAAAGGCGGCACCACGATGGCTGAATTGCGCCTTCTGTTCCGCGCTCAACTCGGCAAAGGTTTTTCGAATTTGCGGAAAATAAAACAGCGGATCGTAGCCGAAGCCATTGGAGCCGCGTGGTCTATCGAGGATGATGCCCTCGGCTGTACCGCGGAAGACCGCAAGCGTTTCTCCATCGCGAGCGGCGGCGATGACGCAAACGAAGCGTCCGGTGCGCTGATCGGGTGGAACGCTTTTCAGTTCGCGAATCAGACGGGCATTGTTGGCCTCATCATCTGTGTTGCTTTCCGCCTTGCGGGGATCGTCAGCGGCGTAACGAGCTGAGTGCACGCCAGGAGCTCCGCCGAGCGCGTCGACTTCCAGACCGGAATCATCGGCGAGAACCATCTCGCCCGGAATATAACGGCTGTAGTGTTCGGCTTTCTTTCGGGCATTGGCTTCGAAGGTCGAGCCATCTTCGATTACGGCGGGAAGGAAATTGAAGCCGGGCACGGTTGCGATCTCGATGCCATAGCTCGCTGCTGCGCCGGCAAAGTCGCGGAGCTTGCCGGGATTCGAAGTGGCAATCAGGATTCGGTTCATCGCGTGGTCGGCGAGACTCTCTTGCAGCGAACGGCAACGATTATTATAAGGAGCAGCGTGGCTGCTGAAATGATCCCACCTGCGGTGCGATCCCAAGTGCGGATGAATGTGATTCGCACCTGATTTTGACCAGCTTCAACGGGGATCATGAATTGCCCAGTGATCTCTCGGGTTTCCGGCGCGACAGGGTGGCCGTTCACTTCCACATGCCACGCAGGGTAATCGAACAAGCGCACCACCAGCTTGCCCGGTGAGGTCACATCGGCGATAAAGAATTTTGATTCGGCGTCCCACTGTTTCACTTCGATGCGCGAGTGTCCCGCACCGTCAAACGTAACCCGGCGCGCTTCTTTATTGATTTCGTACGGGTCTGCGCCGGTGGGGACGTACTCGTCGGTTCCCTCGTAGCCGGAGCCGTCCTGCTGATTGTCGAGCATTTCGTTAAGGTCTGCGGAGGTATCCCACCAAGGCGCTTGGATGCGATGCCAGGCAATTACGAGGACGAAGAGCATCGCAGCACAGACCACCGCTCGCGCGGCCCAACGCCGCCACGCCATTGTTGTCAACAAAGCGAACGGCACGTTCAAGCACAGCAACCAACGCCATGGGAGCTGCACAAAACGCAGTTTTGGGAGATGCTGCCACAGGGAAAAGGTAAAGGAAAACATTAACACTGCGGGGAGCACAGACCACGCGGCGATCGTCCACCAGAGCCGCATTGATTCGCGGCGGCGCAAGCGAGACAAAAGAGCAGCGCCCGCGAGCATTACGATCTGCGCCGCTGCCACCAGAGAGACCAGAATATTAAAACGATTGTGATCGGTGTCTTCGAGGATTGTGAATAAAAAATTATCCTGCGGTCGAACCCCTGGCGCGAGCACTTGAGTGATCGCGACCCACTTCTGCTCATACGCAGCGGGAACAATGTAAAAACCAGCAAGACCGGCTCCCAGAATAATTGCCGCCGCCCCATAAAGTAATACTTGAGGTGAACGCCGCAGAATCGCGACCACCGCGATTAGGAACGCCAACGAATAATTGATCATCACAGCCGAAGGCGCGTTGATTAACCAGGCTGCGGCCACGAGAAGCCCGAGCGGGATCACAGCGCGGTGCCGCGTATCCGGCAGCTCTAAGATTTGCAGCAGAAGAAGGGGCAGGAGCGCTCCAGCCAGCAACTCAGCGAAGGCGCTGCGCCAGTAAACAATGACAAGGTAATAGGGGTTGGCAGCATACAAAGCAGCCGCAAAAATGGCGTCCGGGCGGGCGAGGTAACGGCGCGCAGGCAGGAACATTGAGCATCCGGAGAGCGTGAGAGCCACAAATACGAATGCAGCGGGAGCCAGTTTCCATGGCAGCAATGCGCCGAGCAGTGCGCCGAGAAGCCACGAAATTGGCGGATAGAATATGAACCGGGCCTCTCCGTAGCCGAAGTGAGCGAGCGCAGCCCAGCGAGGGTAAATAATCCCTTGTTTCCACTGCCCAAGCACTTCCATCCACGAGTTCACGTGAAACTCGAAGTCGTGGCCGGAGGGAATTCCAAGGAAAAGCCAGGGGACGACAACGGCGATAGCGGTGGCGACGATGATCAGCAGAGGGGCAAAAAGTAGTGATCCGCCGCGAGAAGCTGGATTGGGGCGGGACTGGGGCACGCCGCAAATCGCGGAAATGGTGGTTCTCCTGGTAAAACGACAGCCGTAGGATTCGACCCGGAGATTGATTGTGGCGTAAGCCGAGGAAATGGGCAAACTGCGGTCGGAAATTCTCGAAGATTTAACGTGCGATTAACCTACCTGCGTGCGCAGCTCGCTAGACTGCAAATCATCAATGAGGTGGAACACGCCCCTCTGGGCACTGGAAGGCTCGCACGAGAGACGGCGTGCGGGCCTTTCGGTTTTCTTCAAAACTTTATGAGGACGCCACTTCTTCTGAGCTGCGCTGTTTGCGGAGTTCCAGCAGAAATTCTTCCTGACTCAGCGACTCGTGGCGGCGCAGCAACTCGAGCAAGGTGTCCTCGGGTTCTTCTGCGCGCGGAGCTGGGTAATTGTCGCCGTTGAGTGCCGCGAGAGCGCGCGGAGTGATGAGCAATTGCGGCATCGTTCCAGGGCGGCTGGTAAGAAAATTAATGAAGTTTTCCACCTGCGCCCGTTGTTCATCGGTACGCGCGGCGAATTCGATGCCCATCCCAAAACCAGGGTGCATAACCCGTACCATGCCTTCTGCTTGTACTTCCATGCCTTCAGCTTTCAAGCAAAGGACGATGCCAGACCGCTCAGGAAAAGGCGACTCGGTTTCCACGTAGCATCCGCCAAGGCTCAGGTCGGTCAGCCTACATTGAGAAACCGGCTCGGGATCTTCCGGGGGAAGCTCGCGGGCATTGGCCGTGACCCAGGCGCGAAGGTTGGTTCGCAAATTTTCAGACAGGTCAATGAAGCGCACGCCAGATTCGCCGTTCGGGTTAGCCCAGGCGACTTCTCCACGAACCTCTACTTCCATATAGGGGGCAGTTAGACTAAAGTGCGCGCTGATGCCCGCGAAAGGATAAAGCGGCTGGGCGGCCAGCACGTCCAATCCATCCTCGCTTAAATCGAGAAGAATGCCTTCCATCTGCGTCCCGCTTGGAACGCGGAGCTGTACAGGAACCTGAACAGGGACGCGGAATGAACGGCGGCGTTCGCGCTTGACGAGCGCCGTGGCGGCGCGAAGAGTGGCCAAAGCGTGCTGCTCAGAAACCGGTTTGTACAGCACGAAATTTGCGCCCGCGCCGAATACGCTGCGAACTTTTGCCTTGTCGCTCAGAAGAGCGACAGTCACGGCGTGATTTCCCGAGGCCGCCTGGTATGCGTTCTGTAAAACTAAGGCGGCGCTATGGGGATCGTCGTAATCGACGATCACGGTGTCAAACTTCTGCTCCCCCAGACGGCAGATGCCATCGGGATAGCCGCAACTCTGCACCCCGAGGCCGAAGCCGGCCAGCACCGGCGTGAGTACGGCCACCGCTTGCTCGTCTTTGGAAACCAGAAGTGACTGGAGATTCATACGGCGATCATGTCCCCGCAGATCGAGTTCCAGATTACGGCCAGCGCGGAGCGCGGGCTGCGGGCTTGGCGGCCACCGGGCCTGAAGATGCCGATCCGGCTTTGGCGGCCATGCTATTGGTCTGGTCGTCAATCTCCATGAGAATCGTGCTGTCGTCGTCGTCGTTCTCAGCCAGCAGAGGCGCGACTTCGCGCAGCTTTTCCGCAGCCTGCTGCAGCGCTTCAATCTGCTTCCCCAACTGTGCGTATTTGGCTTGCTTGCGCCGCAAGACCTCGTGAATATCTTTCATACCACCCCCTGGGGCGAATTTAAGGACCAACGCGTGAAGCGTCAATTGGATTTGCCGGCAGTGAGATTACCGGGGTAATCACGGGGCGGGGCAGCGCAGGTCGAATTACGGCTCGAAGCAGATAAGAATAGTGCCAATCAGAGCCTTGGCAGGCGATCAGCAGCGCGGCTAGGCAGGGCCCATTTACCCTGGCCCAAAGTCGTCGGGACTTAAGTTTATGAAAAGCCCCGCTGAAAAAGCGGGGCTCAGAAGGGAGAGATATTTTGGTAACCGAGGTCCTGACTATGCAGCCTTAAATTTCCGCCGGACAAGCCCAGCAATTCCTACCAAACCGGTGCCAAGCAGACCGAGGGTGCCTGGTTCGGGAGTCACGACGATTGTGTCGCCGCTCACGACTCCGTGAGCGATTAGTTGCCCCGTGAAGTTATTGCCCATCACCCCGAGGATGAAAATTCCATTGCCCTTCACCTCAACTTGGCTGCCATTAGTGAAGGTTCCGCTGAAAAGCGTATTGTTATTCGAATCTGTGATAGTAAATGAGCCGCCGGTGAAAGTGAAAACACCCGCTGCTGCGGTTGCGGTCAAAGTGCCAGTGGTGAGGCTTAAGGTTCCGCTCGCCCCCCCCGAAAGAGCAGACGTAAGCGAAAGGGTACCACCTGCGGTCGGTGTCAGCGTGGAAACTGTAGCGGTGCTCCCTATGCTCCCGAGGTTCTGGAAGTCCGTAGTGCTATCCGCAAAAAGGGCGACTGGCAGCGCCAGCAGCAAAGCAGCCAATAAAACTACTCTCCTCATACTGCCTCCCGGGCTTTAACCCGCGCAAACTCAGCGCGAGGCTTTTTCGACAGAGTATCTGATCTTTCTCAGCACCCGAAATTCCAAAAGGGCCAGATTCCTAAGCGGATGATTTCAAAGTAACTTACCTGGAAAATTCCCGCTACGCAATAGCTAACGAGGTGCAAACCTATGCATAGTTTCAACAAGCCTTTGCAGCAACTTGGACTTTCCATGCCCCGGCACCCTAGCCTTTTCGTGGTATGAAATTAGCACGAACGGGGGATTTACAGGTTCTGGTTCCAGAGATATCTTCCTGATCGAGCAGTTCTGGGGGAGGGCTGTTCGGGCGTCCCACGACTCTTAAGAGTCCGGGGCGCTTCTTATTTTGGGAGCCAAAATTTAACCTTGTGTAGTGCTGCAGGCCCCAAGCAGGTGCCGGCGTGACAACGCTAATTTTTTAGATTAGGATGCGAGCTTCACGGCATGTTGGGCGTCCATTGCCGTAGAATTTCTAAGAGGTAGCACCGCCAGGATCGTGGTGCCAGTTCTTCGCGACTGGATTTCCAGGTGTCCGCCAAGCTGCCGGAGTCTTTCCCTCATTCCCTGTATGCCTACGCCAGACCTGCCCGCTCCGGCCAAACCAAGCTGTACCCCAGCGGGTATGCCCTTGCCGCGATCGCTGATTTCAAGTCTGATCGCTTCTGGAGCCTGGGAAATACGAATCGCGGCGGTCGAACTGCCCGAATGACGATGAATGTTGGTCAAACCCTCCTGTACCACACGAAATATCGTGGTCTCGAATTCTGGCGAGAGCCGCCCCAAATTTTGCGGAATTTCCAAAGCCACCGGAATCTTGCTCCGCTCGGCAAATCCCTCGACAAACCAACGAATGGCAGAAGGAAGACCAGCCTCGTCAAGCAACGGCGGATGCAGCAAGTGCGAGATGGTGCGCAACTCCTTCGACAACTGCTGAACCAAATGCAAGCTTTCGGCGCAGGCACGAGCTGCGCCATGGTTAAGATTCGCACCATCGCGTTGAATGGTAGCCAAATTCATGTCCAGCGCCACCAGCATTTGGCCGGCACTGTCGTGCAGTTCACGGGCAATGCGACGGCGTTCTTCGTCCTGCAACTGCAAGAGCCGTCCTGACATGGTGCGGAGGTTTTCTTCCGCGCGTTTCTGCTCTGTGAGGTCGGTATTCAGTTCCAGGAACCCCAAAGGCTTGCCTTGCTTATCCGACCAAACCGACCAGCGGCTGGCGACCGTGATCCGCCGTCTGTCTTTTGTGGAATGGATCAGCTCACCTTGCCAACTGCCGGTGCGCAATATCTCGGACCGGATATCCGCGAAAGGCTGCGGAAACTGAGTTTTGAGATAGTCATCGATAGGCTTGCCTAGAACTTCCGCTCTAGTCCAGCCGTAAAGACGCTCCGCGCCCTGGTTCCAGTAAGTGATCCTAGCGTCCAAATTGCGCACGAAAATCGCATCATTGGCGAGGTCCAGGAGTTCGGCTTGCTCTTGCACCTGCGCGGTGCGCCGCTCGAGTTCAGCAGTGCGCTCGCTCACACGCAGCTCAAGTTCGTCGTAGACCTTTCGAAGCGCTTCCTCAGCTTGCTTGCGCTCTGTGATATCACGGGCAATCTTGGAAGCGCCCAAAACTCTGCCGTCGCTGCCCTTGACTGGCGAAATAGTTAGCGAAACATCGATCTGCTTACCGGATTTGCTCAGCCGGATACTTTCATAGTGATCAATTCGTTCGCCGTTTCTCAGTCGCTGCAAAATTCGGGTCTCTTCATCGTACAGAGCACTCGGAATAATCAATTTGAGCGGCTGTCCTATAGCTTCGGCTTTGGTGTACTCGAACATGCGCTGCGCGCCCGCATTCCAACTGGTGATGATTCCGTCCAAATCCTCCGAGATGATGGCGTCATCGGAGGATTCCACCACAGCGGCGAGCCAGGCGTTCGCCTCTTCAGCTCGCTTCTGCGGGGAGATCTCAATGGCGCTGATCTCACGCTCGTGAGTCTTGGATTCTCCATTCGTTGGTGCCGATCTCTGGATTGGCGTCGAGCCGGAGGCGGTGAGGTGCTGGGTTACTGATTCGACCGCAGTCAGCAAATCGCGGGCGACGTCAGATTTTGTGATGTATTCGCGCGCGCCAGCCTGCAGTGCCGCCGGGCGCATTTCTGTAGCTTCATACTGGCTGAGGATCAGGATTTCTGACTGCGGAACTTCTTTGCGAATGACGCGTGCGGCCTCCAGGCCATTGAGATGGGGCATGCCGATGTCCATTACAATGACGTCCGGCTTTAGCTCCTTTGCTTTTTGCACCGCGTCGCGGCCATCGACGGCCTCGCCGCACACCTCCCAGTCCGCTCGCGATTTCAGCAGCGATCGCACACCGCGCCGAACTACTTCATGATCATCAGCAATGAGAATGCGGACGGGCTGCATGCCCTTTTGGGCCTCCGGTCGTAAGCTCGTTTCCAGGGCGGCGGATAATTCGCAGATGCTAAAGACAGGACAGCTTGTAATGCTAGTCCCGAGTCACGTAGCCAACCAGAAACCATCGCTCAGGAGTAGCTTCTTTGGCTATACAGGATGTTATGTAAGTGGGATGTGAACAGGCTGTAGCCGTGTACAAAACAGCAGCTTGAGTGCAATTTCTTTGCACTTTCACTGGATTGTCAGCTTGTCCTGCGCCCGGTCGTGCAACCAGGAACATACTTTACATTTTTCAGAAATGGGTTATGATGTCGGGCCACAACCGGCCCATGTTACCCGCCGCCACTCGGGTCCATGGCGCAAGGCGGTTGACGCGTTGGACGAAGTAGGACGAGGGGGCTCGTCTAATTCGCGCTTGCCTTGGGGTTCTCCGTGCCTTGGTGCGCGCGGTGGGCTGGTGTGAAAGAAGTAAGGAGAAGTCCATGCACCCAGCCCCTGTTGCTCTCGCCCGCATTTCGCACGTTGTTCTTTTGCTGCTCATCCTCGCCGCATTCGCTTCAGCGCAGGAAAATAATGTGCGGCCCCTGATCGTCCAGGCTGTCGACGACTCGCAACTGACCACTCTCAAGGGCAATACACACCCATTGGCGCGCGCACAATTCGATCGCGGAGTGGCTCCGCCTGATCTGCCCATGCAACGCATGCTGTTGGTCTTGAAGCGCAGTGACGAGCAAGAATCTGCGCTGCGAAAGCTGCTGGATGACCAGCAAGACAAAGCTTCGCCCAACTACCACAAATGGCTTACGCCTGAGCAATTCGGGCGGCAGTTCGGCCCGGCGGATCAGGATATTCAGGCCGTCACATCTTGGCTGCAAACGCACGGCTTTCAGATTGGGCAGGTGACCAAAGGCCGAACGGTGATCGAGTTTTCTGGTACAGCGGCGCAGGTGCAGGAAGCGCTGCATACTTCGATCCACAAATTTGTTGTGGATGGAGAAGAGCACTGGGCCAACGCCAGCGATCCGCAAATTCCGGCGGCGCTGGCGCCAGTGGTGGCGGGGGTGAATACGCTGCACAATTTTTATAAGAAGCCAATGTACCACTTTGTCGGTGTTTACTCAAAGGCGACCAGGCAACTGAAGAGAGCACAGCCGCAGTTTACATTTCCAGGCGGATGCGATCTGGACAACAATTGTTACGCGCTGGTCCCCTATGATTTTGCCACCATCTACAACGTCCTGCCGCTTTGGAATGCTGCCATCGATGGAACGGGGGAGACTATTGCAATCGCGGGCAGGACTAATATCCATATTCAGGATGCGCGGGACTTCCGCAGTCTGTTTGGTCTGCCGGCCAATGATCCCGAGGTTATTCTCAATGGACCCGACCCCGGCATTAACGGAGACGAACCCGAGGCAGATATTGACGTTCAGTGGTCCGGTGCGGTGGCTAAGAACGCAAAAATTAAGTTCGTGACCTCCGAATCAACCGAAAGCACCGACGGCGTCGATCTTTCCGCCGTGTACATCGTGGACAACAATCTTGCTCCGGTCATGAGCGAAAGCTACGGCGCATGCGAACTTGATTTCGGTACTTCTGGCAACCAGTTTTTCGCAGCGCTCTGGGAACAGGCAGCCACCCAGGGGATCACCGTGTTCATCTCCAGCGGAGATAGTGGCTCACCCGGTTGCGACCGCAATCGGGGATTTGTACCGCAACCGGCGCAGTCTGGATTGGCTGTCAACGGCATTGCTTCCACGCCATTCAATGTCGCCGTTGGGGGGACTGACTTCAATGACTTCTTCAATCCGCAGACGTACTGGAACTCGAGCAATGACCCCACCACGCAAGTCTCCGCCAAAGGGTACATCCCTGAAACCACGTGGAACGATTCCTGCACTAACGGCATTTTCGGCGACCCGCGCATCGGAGGAAGCACCAACCCCGAGACTAACTGCAACGATTCAAGGCTAGTGGACTTCGTGTTTACAATTGGCGCGGGCGGTGGTGCCAGCAACTGCACCACAAACAGCCAGCAGCTGGGAACCTGCTCGGGAGGGTACCCCAAACCGTCATGGCAGGTAGGGACGGGCGTTCCCAACGACGGAAAACGCGATCTGCCGGATGTCTCCCTCTTTGCGAGCAACGGGTTTCTAGGCAATTTCTACATTGTTTGCGACTCAGACTTGACTGAGGGCATTTGCAACCTGAATGCGTTTGCAGGCTTTGGCGGCACATCAGTCGGGTCGCCCGCGTTTGCTGGAATTATGGCTTTGGTCAACCAGGAAACGCAATCCCGTCAAGGTAATGCCAATTACGTCTTCTATAAACTTGCAGCGCAGCAGAATAGTTCGAGTTGCAACTCGAGCACTGGGCCAGCGAGCACCTGTGTGTTCAATGACATCACCCAAGGGACTGTTGCAATGCCGTGCGCGAAAGGCAGCCCCAATTGCACTACTTCAAACAGCGCCCATCAGTTTGGAGTGTTGTCCGGATATACCACAACAGCGGGCTACGATCTAGCCACTGGATTGGGCTCAGTGAATGCGGCCAACCTGGTGAATAAATGGAGCTCGGTCATACTGAAACCATCGGTAACGACGTTCACCACGCTTTCTCCGGCGACGATTACGCACGGCCAAGCGGTGAACGTGAGTGTAACGGTCGCTCCGCAATCAGGTTCTGGGGCGGCCCCGACAGGCGATGTCTCCTTGATCGGAGGACCGAACAACAGCAACTTGGGGATCGATGGTTTCCGCTTATCCAATGGCACGGCGTCGGGTACAACGAACCTGCTGCCGGGTGGAACCTACAATGTCACAGCGCACTACGGAGGTGATGGAACGTACGCGGCCAGCGACTCTGCGCCGATGAGCGTCACCGTCAACAAAGAGGGAAGCCAGACCTCGGCCCGGCTAATAATATTAGATTCCAACACCGGCAGAATCGTGATCCCTAATGCCACAACCACAGTCTACGGATCATTTTATCGGGTGCGAGTGGATGTTACCAATTCTTCAGGAACCGCATGTGCTCCGAACCCAATCGGAGAGTCTGCTTGCCCGACCGGTACAATCAGCTTAACCGACAACGGCGCAGCCCTCGATGGTGGCACGTTCGCGTTGAACAGCTTTGGCTACAGCGAAGACCAACGAATCCAACTGACTGGTGGATCCCATAATTTGCAGGCCGCATACCCCGGAGACAATAGCTTCAACCCCAGCACTGCCAGTGATGCGGTAACCATCACTCCCGCAGTCACGAGCATGGCAGCTCCTTCGAGCGTCGGCTCTATAACTGTGGGAGTGCCTTTCAGCGTTTCAGTGGCTGTAAATTCAGGAGGTTTTGGTGCAGCCCCAGGAGGGACGGTCCAGTTTTTTGCCAATGGGAATCCACTGAGTGGCAACGTTGCCTATTCACCGGTCGCAGGCTCGTCAAATTATTCTTTCCCTTCCTTGGGTGCCTCTCTCACGACGACTGTTTCTACGCCTGGAAGCTACAGCCTTACGGCTACGTACAGCGGTGATGCGAACTACACAGGCTCAACGTCGCCGCCAACGACTGTGAAAGCGCAATTCCCAACTCCGACGGTCGTTGTGGCGCCGTCATCCTTCAACATAGCCGCAGGCACAAGCTTGACGCTCACTGCCACAGTCATGGGCAGCAGCAAGACTCTGGCCCCCACAGGGACAGTGGCTTTCAGCGGCGGCACGGCGGGAGCGATCTCAGGCACAGTTTCCTACGCCACAGTCACCGACGCGAACGGCAATCTCGATCTGCAGGCAAAAATCACGTTCAATCCGACGGTCAATGACAGCTTCGTAGCCGCATATAGCGGAGATGCGAACTATCCCTTAAGTCAAGGCTCTTCCGGCAACGTTACGGTTACTGGAAGCGACTTCGCGCTGTTTGCCACCGCCTCATCCGTGACTGTCATCCGCGGCGGGCAGGGAGGTGAGCAGCTACAGATCGGTGGGCAGTCTAACTACACGGGGACCATCAATTTTACCTCTGCTTCCTGTTCCGGCTTGCCACGTGAAAGTAGCTGCACCTTTAGTCCACCCTCAGTTACCGGAACGGGTTCGACCTTTGTAACAATCAGTACTATGGCGCCGCATGCGGCCCTGATACTTGATGCCTCCACGAATCATCAATGGGTAGCAACCTTAGGATTCCTTTTCGCCGGAATGTTGTTGCTACCGGGCATTCCCGTGAAAAAACGGGTGAGCATCTTTCTCACAGTTGCGATGAGCGCATTGTTAGCTGTGGTGCTCGGCTGCGGTGGTGGAGGCGGCGGTGGTGGCGGAGGCGGTGACCCTGGAACGCCGCAAGGAAGTTACAACGTGACTGTAACTGCGATCAGTGGATCGCTGACGCATACCGCAACCTTCACGCTCAAAGTGCAGTAGCGTAGGCTGAGAACACGTTTGGCGGCTCCGCTCAACTGGCGAGTGCTCGCGACGGTAGTTGGTCGAGGCTCTGCACGGGTTTTTTGGTAATTGCCCTCACCTGCTCGAACGTGCACTGCCGCGGCTTCTTCTCCGGACGCCAGCGCAGAAATTTCGTCCCGTGGCGGAAGCGGCCGCCGGAGAAGTGGTCGTACTGCACTTCGCAAACTAGTTTTGCCTTGAGCGGCTGCCACTCGGCGGAGCGACGTGTGCTCCAGCGGCTGGGGCCTCCGGGAGCGCGTCCGGTGAATCCGGGCGGACCGATCAGCGGCTTAACGATTTTCTTCAGCTCGCGGCGTTGCGCTGCATTGAAGCTCGAGGTGAATCCCACATGATCGAGTTGCCCCTGTTCGTTGTACAAGCCGAGCAGGAGTGAGCCGATGCCTCCGCCTTTTTCGGCGTAACGGAATCCTCCGACTACACAGTCAGCAGTGCGAATGCGTTTGATTTTGACCATGGCTGTGCGTTCACCGCTGCGATAAGGCTCATCGAGTCGCTTGGCGATGATTCCATCCAAGCCCATGGCGCCCAGTTCGCGCATCCAGTTTTCTGCTTGGTCTCGATCGTGCGAGGCTGGGGAAAGGCGAAGCACGCCTTCTGCGGGCAAGTTTTTTACCGGCAAATCATGGAAAAATTCCTCTAGCTTTGCGCGACGTTCTGCCAGAGACAATTCGGTGAGCAACTTGCCATTGTGATCAACCAACAGATCGAAGCACATCAGCGTCGCTGGCGATTCGTTCGACAGCTTGCGAATGCGCGACTCGGCAGGGTGAATACGCATCAGCAGATCATCGAAGGCAAGCTGCTCGCCCGAGTAGATGACAATTTCGCTGTCGACTACAAAGCGTGAGTGCGGCAACTTGCGAAGAGCGGTGACGAGTTCAGGAAAATATCGCCCTAACGGCTGTCCGGCTTTCGATTGCAGCAGTACCTGGTCGCCGCTGCGAAACGCCAAACAGCGAAAGCCATCCCACTTGGGCTCGTAGAGCCAGCCTTCACCGCTGGGAATCTCAGCCACAGATTTTGCCTCAGCGGGTGGATAAGGTGGATGAATCGGCAGTCGAATGGACGGAAAGCTCTGTTCCAACGCTTCTGCGGGCAAGGCTCCGGAGGCGACGCTTGCCGCCGCCTTGATTTTGTCCTTCTTCTTGCGCATCACCGTTTCGATGCCGGCGCCAAGCCGCCCGCTGCACCGGGGACAAGGGCACGATTGCCGTAGACAAAAGCTGTCACCTGCCATTGTGGAAACAGGTTCCACGGCTGCATTTGGCTTTGACAGTCGAAGCAAACGTTGTGAGACTCTGCATAGCGATTCTCGACAGAGCTATGAAGATCACCTTCGCCGGTTGCGTCCTATTAACGATATTTTCCCTTTCGGCTCCGTCACGCCCGTCAGATTCCTGGATCCACGAAAGCAAGCTGCTGGCTTTGGAGAATGCCTGGAACCAGGCGCAACTGCACCATGACTCGAAGGCTCTCGACAGCTTGGTCAGCGACACATTTGTGTACACCGACTACGACGGGACGGTGATGAACAAGGCCCAATTCCTCGCGGACTTAAAGGATCCCACATATCGCGCCACGCTGATCACCAACGAGGGGATGAAAGTTTTTTCTTATCAGGACATGGCCATTGTCATTGGCCGTTATCACACCAAGGGTTCGTATAAGCGCAAGCCCTTTGAGCACTATGGCCGTTTCACCGATACCTGGGTTTACCAGGATACGATGTGGCGGTGTGTGGCAAGCCATACCAGCTTGATCGAGAAGAAGTAGAAGGCGAGTTGCTGCGGTTCTAGTTAAGCACTGGCAGGGTGCACGAGCGCGTCGATGGCGCCATCAATGCTGGGGAAAATCAGGAAGAGCGGCTCTACTCCGGTAATTTCAAATAGCTTCCGGACGCGATCATTTACTCCGGTCAAAATCATCTGCTTTCCTGCTTTGTGCCTGGATACGTGAGCCCTGACGATTGATCCCAGGCCGGCGGAATCTACGTATGGCACCTCGGCGAAATCAATGATCACAATAGGGGCCTCTTCAACCTGTAGCGCAGTTTGAAACGAGGCCAGGTTTTGCAGTGTCAGCGGTCCGCGAAAACTGAGCACACGCTGGCCGTGGATTTCTCCTGCAAAGCGCGCTATGGTCGAGTCGTTCGGCGACATGGAGCCGGATTCTATTGCACATCTCCGAGGATAATCAAGCGTTTTTACATTTGCTAGGCACGATTTGTGACGCTTACCTGTGAGCGATACCGAAGGACGTCTGCGGCGGTATCGAGGCCCTTAAGGAGGCGGCTACTAATGCGGTGTCGGTTTCCTCGGTTTCCGCTATACTCAAATTGCCGCACCGAAGTATCCTCTATAGCGCCCTTATATAGCGTCCTTAGCTGAGGTGAATAGAGCGTCTGGCTACGGAGCACACGAAAATCCAATCGGTAAAAATTTAACCCGTTGGTTTGGATTCGCTTGCCGATTTCGTTGATCGGTTCAACTTCCTTTCCGTCGTACCCAAGTTTGCAGCCAAAAGACACGGATATGGATTTCGCGGGCCTTGTCTCTGATGATCTCCGTTCCGGTAGTGCTGTTTTTCGTGATTTCCTCTTCCGCTTCGTGCGCCGTCGTTCGCACTCGAAGGACCGCAGCGCGAACACTCCGCTGTATAGCTCTTTCAGACTTTGGATCGAGCTGTTGATTTTCGCGCTATCTAATTGTGATCCAGACATGGCTTACACCCTCCCGGGCGTCCGCAGCAGCGCATGCCCTTTTCCCATCCGCCCTGCAGGTGGATGGCGGCTCGGAGTTCGCGCCGAGCTCGAGCAGGCCTGCCAGCAGCGCGGCCTGCGCTTGTTCGTTCTGCCCCCGCGCTCCCCCAGACTCAATGGCTGGGTCGAACGCGCCCGGCGCACCCACTCCGAGGAGTTCTACCAGGTCTGAACTTCCATTCCTTGTCTCGCAGGGCCAGCAGCTTTGGTTCTGCTGCAGCACGGCCGTTCGTCGCGGCTGGAATGCTAATCTGAGCGATGGTGTTCCTGATTCCCAAGAACGTCAGGCAGTTTGCGCTGATTGTCCCCTGTCTGCTCGCTGGCATGTTCGTACAAGCCAGTCAGAAACCGCCGGTTGAGTCATCGCACAATGCCTGGTCGATCCGCTGGCAGCCTGTCATCATCGTCAACGGCGCGCCTGTGCTTTTCCTGGTGAATCCGCCGGCGCGGCTCGCGACTCTTTCTGGAACGTGGTTAGACCACGAGGTCTCTTTCAGTTTCGATAAAGTCACCAGGAAATGGTTCGGACTCGCAGGGGCGAGCCTGGAGACACATCCTGGCACCTATACATTGGAGCTAAAGGGCACAATGGCCAGCGGCAGGGAAGTGTCTTTTCAGCGAAAAGTAACCGTTCGGGCGGCAAAATATCCCAGCATCGCCGTAACGGTTGCGAAAAAATTTACCGAGCCAAGTCCGGAACAGCTACAGCAAATCAAACAAGATCAGGCCGTCAAACAGGAAAATTTTCGAAGTGTTGATCCAGAACGCGAATGGTCGGGCCGCTTCCGTCCAC
>Ga0209236_1001063_pt1 | contig 16407 bp, 16 predicted proteins | sample GraSoi013_1_40cm_FD_185819 | JGI IMG/M metagenome (GOLD analysis project Ga0209236, IMG submission 185819) | Grasslands soil microbial communities from the Angelo Coastal Reserve, California, USA - Sample 09_27_2013_1_40cm (SPAdes) (version 2) | ecosystem: Environmental > Terrestrial > Soil >... | reverse complement strand
CTCGAGTCGCTGCGCGCGCGCGGCCGCGGGGTACGGCGGCAGGGGCGTCTTCCGATACGCGGCCGGCACGAGCGGCTGCGGTGAGGCCCGGATCTCCATCGGTGCGAGAAGAATGACGTCGGCGGCGACCGCCGCGGACGCAAACGCCGTGAGACCGAGCGCGAGGCACGCCACCGCTCGGAGAGTCGTCAACGGTTGGACCCCACAGGGCGAGGATGCTACACCACGGGTGGCCGGCTTGACAAACCGAAAGCCCGCGACGTATCGTCCGGGCCGCGCAGGGTCCGCGGACCCTTGAAGGGGAGGCTCACCATGCGGCAGATCACCCTGACATCGCTAGCGCTGGCCCTCGGCGTCGTCCTCGCGCTTGCTCCGCTGGTCCTGGCTCAGCAGCCACCGCCAGCCTGGAAGCAGGGCCAGTCGCCCGAGCTGGCGGACTCGCCGCTCGCGCCCGTTCCTTTGCCTCCGACTCCGACTCCGGCGAAGGACATCCCAGTCGACAAGATCAAGCTGCCGCCGGGATTCACGATCAGCGTCTGGGCCGACGGACTCCACAACGCCCGGCAGATGGCGTGGGGGACCCGGGGCACGCTGTTCGTCGGCACCCGTGTCGCCGGCAGCGTTTACGCGGTCGTCGACCGCGGCGACCGGCGCGAGGTCAAGGTGATCGCCAAGGGCCTCGCCCAGCCCAGTGGCGTGGCGTTCAAGGACGGAGCGCTCTACGTCGCCGAGATCCCGCGCCTGCTCAAGTACGAGAACATCGAGGCCAGCCTCGACAACCCGCCGGCTCCCAAGGTCGTCTACGAGTTCCCGAAGGACGCACACCACAACTGGCGGTTCCTCCTCTGGGGGCCGGACGGAAAGCTCTACTTCAACATGGGCGCGCCCTGCAACATCTGCATGCCCCCTGACACCCACGCGAACATCTCGCGGGTGAACCCCGACGGGACCGGCTTCGAGTACTACGCCCGCGGCGTGCGCAACAGCACGGGCGCCGACTTCCACCCGGTGACGAAGGAGCTCTACTTCGTCAGCCACGGCCGCGACTGGATGGGCGACGAGATCCCGAACGACACGCTCCACCACGCCCCGAGGCCCGGGTTCCACTTCGGCTATCCCTACTGCCACCAGGGCGACATCGTCGACCCCGACTTCGGCCGCGGGCGCTCCTGCAGCGAGTTCGCGCCCCCGCTGCTCAAGCTCGGGCCCCACGTCGCCCCCATCGGATTCCGGTTCTACACGGGCAGCCTGTTCCCGCCGCAGTATCGGAACGTCGCCTTCAGCGCGCAAAAGGGCTCCTGGAACCGCACCGTGAAGATCGGCTACCGGGTGATGACGGTCGAGCTCAAGCCCGGCCAGCCGCCGAAGTACGAGGTCTTCGCCGACGGATTCCACCAGGGTGACAAGGTCCTGGGCCGCCCGACGCACATCGAGTGGATGCCCGACGGGTCGATGCTGCTCTCCGACGACTACCACGGGGCCATCTACCACATCACGTACAAGCGCTGAGCAGGGGGGCGCTCCGCCTTTCAGTGGTGATCGTCGCCGCCATGGTGGCGGCGACGGTCGCCCTGCCCGCACTGGCCGCCGACCTCGAGGCCGGCCGGCGCAAGTCCGAGCCGTGCGCGCGCTGCCACGGCGACGGCGGAAACGCGACCGTTCCGGGCACGCCCTCGCTCGCGGGGCAGCCAGCCTGGTTCACCCACTGGGCGCTCGTCAAGTTCCGGGACGGGCGCCGCAAGGATCCGATGATGTCCCCCGTCGCCGCGAACCTGAGCGACGCGGACATGGCCGACTTGGCCGCCTACTACGCGACCCTTCCGCCGCGCCCACGACCCCAGACCTTGGACGCGGCGAAGGCCGCCGCGGGGCAGCGGCTGGCGGTCTCCCACCACTGCACCTCATGTCACCGGCCGGACCTCGGCGGCCAGCACCAGGTCCCACGCCTCGCCGGCCAGGACCTCGACTACCTCCTGAGGCTACTCCGCGCCTACAGGGCCGGGACGGCAGGGGACCTCGAAGGCCTGATGACGCTGGCGGCGCAGCCGCTGAGCGACGCCGACATCGAGAATCTCGCCCACTATATCGCCGGCCTCACACCCGCGCCGTAGCGGCGAGGTGGACGGTCTGCCGGGCGTCCCAGCGCCGGAGCCACTGGAGCCAGTCGACCGCGCCCGCGTGGCTCATCCCTGGACGGCGACGCCCCGACCGAGGAAGTCCCGGATCTGAGGATCCGTGTAGCCGAGGCCGGTGAGCACCTCACGCGTGTGCTGGCCGAGGTCGGGCGCCGCACGCGGCGGCGCCTTCGGGACGCCCGCGACGCTGATCGGGCTGTCGACTGTCACGAGCCGGCCGAAGCGCGGGTGGTCGAAGTCGACGAGCATGCCGTTGGCGCGCATCTGCGGGTCGCGCGCCACTTCGTCGTACGTGGGGAGGACGGCGAAGGGGATGTCGTGCGCCTCGAGCCGCGCCTTCCAGTGCGCCGCGTCCTCCGTCGCGAAGATCGCGTCGAGGATGGCGATCAGCTCCTGGGCGTGGGCACGGCGGGCGCCGGCGTCGGCGAAGCGCGCGTCCTTCGTGAGGTCCAGGCGCCCCACCGCGTGAGCGAAGCGGGGCCACAGCCGCTCCGGGTTCACGAGGGCGAATTTGAGCATGCGGCCGTCGCGCGTCCTGTAGTAGACCGAGCCGAAGCCGCGCGCCTGCGCGCGCGGGAGCTTGGGCGGGAACGTCGCGCCGCAGAGCTGGGCCTGGATGTTCCAGGAGTTCGCCCAGGCCCCGGCGGCGAGGAGCGAGGTGGCCACCTTCAGCCCACGGCCGGAGCGCTCGCGCGCGAAGAGGGCGAGCGCAACGGCGCCGAAGAGCGCGAGCGCGGTCGGGTGATCGCCCGCGCCCCCCGCGAGCTGGCCCAGCGTGCCCTCCGGCGTCAAGAGGCTCGACTCGAGCCCCGAGCGCGCCCAGTAGACGACGGTGTCGTAGCCAGGCTTGTCCGCCTCCGGCCCCGACTCGCCGAACGCCGAGGCGCTCGCGTAGACGAGGCGCGGGTTGAGGGGGGCGAGGTCGTCCCAGCGAAGCCTGAGCCGCGCGAGCGCCGGCGCGCGGTAGTTGGTCAGGAACACGTCGGTGGTGCTCACGAGCCTGTGGAGGATCGCGACGCCGTCGGTCGCCTTCAGATCCAGCACGATGGACTGCTTCGAGCGCCCGTCCACCAGGAAGCAGTAGGGCGCCTCCGACTGCGGCAGCGTGGGCAGCTCGTGCATCTTTCGGTTGTAGTCGCCCTCGGGCGGCTCCACCTTGATGACTTCGGCGCCAAAGTCGGCGAGCATGGCGGCCGCCGACGGTACCAGCACCATCGAGGCCGCCTCGACCACGCGGATCCCCTGGAGCAGCACGGGCGCATTCCCCCTTCCGCGGTGCCGCCCGATTCTAGTACGATGGCGGCCGTGAGCGTCGAACGACCGAGTGTCTGCCCGCTCGATTGCCCCGACACCTGCAGCCTCACGGTCACGGTCGAGGAGGACCGGATCGTCGAGATCCGCGGCTCGCACGCCAACCCGTACACCGGTGGCGTGCTCTGCGCGAAGGTGCCGCAGGCGTACCCGGAGTTCGTCCACGGGGCCGGACGCCTCCGCACGCCGCTCCGGCGCGTGGGCGCCCGAGGCGAGGGGCGCTTCGAGCGTATCACGTGGGGGGAGGCGCTCGACGCGATCCACGCGCGGTTCAGCGCGATCATCGCCGCGCACGGCCCCGAGGCGATCCTGCCGCTCAACTACGCGGGCCCGCACGGCATGCTCGCGGGCGGCTCGATGGACCTTCGGTTCTTCCACAAGCTCGGCGCGAGCCTGCTCGATCGGCGACCGCTCTGCGGCGGAATCCGCACCGAGGCGTGGGTGGGGACCTTCGGCCCGGTCCCCGGCATCCGGCCCGAGCAGGTCGCCGACGCCCGGCTCATCGTCGTCTGGGGCAACAACGTCACCTGGTCGAACCTCCACCTCATGCCCTGGATCAACCGCGCGCGGAAGGCGGGCGCGAGGCTCGTCGTCGTCGACCCGCGGCGCACCGTGATCGCGCGGCGCGCCGACCTCCATCTGGCACTCCGGCCGGGGACGGACGTGGTGCTGGCCTGGGCGGTCGCCGCCGAGCTCGAGCGTCGCGGCGGGATCGACCGCGCGTTCGTCGGGCGCCACGTGGAGGGCGTCGACGAGTTCATGGCGCTCGCCCGTCGCTGGAGCGTTTCGGACGCCGCGCGCGTGTGCGGCGTGTCCCAGGAGGACGTCCGCGCGTTCGCCGAGTGGTACCACACGCTCTCCCCCGCGGCGATCAGCGTGGGCAACGGGCTCGAGCGAAACCAGAACGGCGGCAGCGGCATCCGCGCGATCTTCGCGCTGCCCGCGCTCGCCGGGAAGTTCGGCGTGCCGGGCGGCGGGCTCGTCAACGGCGCGTCCTTCGCGTTCCCGAAGACGCCCGGGCGGCTCGCGCGGCCGGACCTCGTGCCCGAGGGCACGCGCACGCTCAACATCATCGACGTCGGGCGCCACCTGCTCGACGCCTCGCTGGTCCCGCCGATCAAGGCCGTGTTCATCTACAACCACAACCCCGTGGTCGTCCACCCGGACGCGACCCGGCTCCAGCGGGGGCTCGCGCGCGAGGACCTCTTCGTCGTGGGCGCGGACGTCGTGATGACCGACAGCATGACATACGCGGACGTGGTCCTGCCCGCGGCGAGCCACTTCGAGCACGCCGATCTCTACCCGGCGTACGGCCAGCACTGGCTCCAGCGGGCCGAGCCCGCGATCCGGCCCCAGGGGGAGGCGCTGCCGAACACCGAGATCTTCCGCCGGCTCGCGGCGCGCTTCGGCCTCACCGACCCGATCTTCCGCGCGAGCGACGCCGAGCTGATGGACGACGCCCTCGACCCCGACGACCCGCGCCTCGGGGGGGTGCGGCCGAGCCGCCTGTCCACCGAGCGGGCGCTCGCGATGTCCGTGGCGGGCGAGGACGCGATCCTCTTCAAGAACGTTTTTCCGAAGACGCCCTCGGGAAAGGTGGAGCTCGCGTCCGCGTACCTCGAGCGCAAGTACCACGCCCGGCTGCCGGGCTGGCGGCCCGTGGAGTCGCGGTACGCGCTGGCCCTGATCTCGCCGGCGTCCGACCAGCGCATCACCTCCACGTTCGGCGGGCTCCACGTGGCCGACGGCGCGCCCCCGCTCGAGATGCATCCCGACGACGCTCTCGCCAGGGGCTTGCGCGAAGGCATGCGGGTGCGCGTCTTCAACGAGCTCGGCGAGATCCACCTGCCGCTCAAGATCAGCGACGCGGTGCCGCGCGGCGTCGTCTCGACGCTCAAGGGCGCCTGGCTCGCCACCAGCGACAACGGCCAGACCGTGTCTGCGCTCTGCCCGGCGCACCACGCGGACATCTCGGAAGGGGCGTGCTTCAACGACGCGCGCGTGGAGGTCGCGGCGACATGACGCCGCCCGTCGATCCCAACGACGTCCTGATGACCGGCGAGAACTCCTTCGTCCGTCTGAGCCACGACGGCGGCAAGACCCAGTCCGACCGCTTCAGCCACTGGCGCGTGCTCTGGTGCCCCGCGGGAACGGGCCACGCGCTCTTCGCCCAGGGCGAGCTGACGGGCGGCCAGGTGCGGATCTACAGCGACAACCTCGCCGTGGCGCGCTGGCTCCAGCGCACGATCGAGACGCTGCTCTTCAACGCGTTCGCCGACACGAGCCAGCCGGTGGTCGCGGCCGAGTTCGGCCGCGCGGGCGACCCGCGCGCGGCGGCCGTCGAGACGGTCGTCTCGGTGACCGATCGAATCCGCCTCACGTGGTACGACTGCATCGAGCCCTTCGTCCTCACCATGCCGCCCGGCTTCAACAACCGCCCGATCGGTGTCTTCAGCACGTTCTTCCCCGCGCGCGCGGCGCAGGTCGAGCTGAACGGACGCTTCGCCGCCGGCCGGCCGTGGCCGGAGATGCGCGGCGACCGTCAGGGGTCGAGCGCGTGTTTGGCGTGGTCGGAGACGTGGGTGAAGCCGCGCGCGTAGCGGCGCGTCGGACTCACGGCTCTTCGAGCGCGGGCTTCGCCCGCGCAACCGATCCTGGGGTGGCTCGGAGGGGGCCATCGAGGCCCCCTCCGATGACGTAGCGTAGACTGGGCCCCATGGCCCCCGATCATCCGTGGACGGAGCCGCCCCGACCGGGCGCGGCCATCGACGTGCTCCCGGGCATCAAGTGGCTCCGCATGCCGCTCCCGTTCCGCCTCGACCACATCAATCTCTGGCTCCTCGACGACGGTCCGGGATGGACGGTCGTCGACACGGGCATCGGGCTCGAGGAGACGCGCGCCCTGTGGGAGCGCGTGTTCGCCGAGACGCTCGACGGCCGGCCGCTCACGCGTGTCGTCGTCACCCACTTCCATCCCGACCACATGGGGAACGCGGGCTGGCTCACCGAGCGCTGGCGGGCAGCGCTCTGGTGCACGCAGGCCGAGTGGCTCTACGCGCAGTGGGCGTGGCTTTCCCGCGACGCGGCGACTCGGGAGCGACGGCTCGCGCATTATCGGCGCCACGGCTGCGTGGAGGCGGCGCTCGCGCAGCTCGCGGGCCCGCTGAACCCGTATCCGAAGCTGGTCCCGACGCTCGCCCATGAGTTTCACGGGATCCGCGACGGTGACACGCTCGTGGTCGGCGGCAGGCGGTGGGAGGTCGTAACCGCGTACGGCCACGCGCCGGAGCACGCGTGTCTCTACTGCCCGACTGCCGGGGTGCTGATCTCGGGTGACCAGGTCCTGCCGAAGATCACCACCAACGTGAGCGTGTGGCCGGAGCAGCCGATGGCCAACCCGCTCCGGCTCTACCTCGACTCGCTCGACCGCTTCCAGCCGCTGCCCGCGACCACGCTCGTCCTGCCGTCGCACGGCCTGCCGTTCCGTGGTCTTCACGCCCGCCTGGGCCAGCTCCGTGACCACCACGCGGCGCGGCTGGGCGAGGCGGTGGACGCGCTCGTCGAGCCGCGGAGCGCCGCCCAGCTCGTCCCCATCCTGTTCCGCCGCGAGCTCGATCCCCACCAGCTCGGCTTCGCGCTCGGCGAGGCGCTCGCCCACCTGCGCTTCCTCGAGGAGGCCAGCCGCGTCGTGCGCCAGGTCGGCGACGACGGCGTCCACCGCTTCCTCAAGGCGTGACGGCGCCGCGACAGCTCAAGAGCTCGCCGCGAGCGTCGCGAGCGTGTCCTCGAGACCGGGAAAGCTCGGCTCGGCGCGGAGTGCCTGGAAGTCCTCTAGGACCTGCCGCAGATCGGCGGCGAGCCGCTCGCGGCGGGCCCGGTAGGCGTCGAGGTCGGCGCGACGAGGGGTCGCCGGTCACTCACCTGAGCGCGGGGAGCCCCCAGAAGACCGGCTCGGGCGTGAGCCGAACGCCGAACCGCTCGAGGACGCGCGCCTGGAGCTTCGCGGCGAAGGCGACGATGTCGCGCGCCTGCGCGCCCTCGTGCGCGACGACGGCGAGCGTGTGGCGGGTGGAGAGGCCGACCGACCCGTCGGCGTCGCCGCGCCTGAAGCCGGCGCGTTCGATGAGCCAGGCGGCGGAGAGCTTCACGCGCGCGTCCGGCTGGACCCAGCGCGGCATCGCGGGATCGCGCGCGAGGGCTTCGACGCGCGCGCAGTCGGCGGCGCCGACGATCGGGTTGGTGAAGAAGGACCCGCAGCTCCGGCGGTTCGGGTCGCGTGGGTCGAGCACCATCGATTTCGAGCGGCGGATGGCGAGCACGGTCTCGCGCACCTGCGCGAGCGTTGGGGTGGCCACGTCGCGGGCCGCCAGGTGACGCTCGACGTCGGCGTAGCGCACGGTGGGCGTGCCGCCGGGCCGGAGCCGGTAGGTGACGGCCAGCACGACCCAGCGCTCCGGCTCGACGCTCCGGAAGCGGCTGTCGCGGTAGCCGAAGCCGCACTCCGCGGCGGTGAGCGTGCGGAGCTCGCCGCTCTCCGTGTCGAGGACGCGCACCGTCGTCACCGTGTCGCTCACCTCCTGACCGTAGGCCCCGACGTTCTGGATGGGCGTCGCGCCGACGAGGCCGGGGATGCCGCTCAGGCACTCGAGCCCCGCCCAGCCGCGCTCGACGCTCGCGCGCACGAAATCGTCCCACGGCTCGCCGGCCGCCGCCGTCAGCTCCACCGCGCCGTTCACCGGGCGCGACGCGACCCCGCGGAGCGCGATCCGCGCGACGACCGCCGCGACCCCCTCGTCGGCGACGACGAGGTTCGAGCCGCCGCCGAGGACGCGGAAGGGGAGCCCGCGACGCCGCGCCCACGCGCGCGCGTCCAGGAGCCCGGCCTCGTCGCGCACCTCGATGAAGTAGCGCGCCGGGCCGCCGACACCCAGCGTGCAGTACGGCCCGAGCGGGACGTTCTCGGCGGGCGTCGGCGTGGCCTGGGGCCGCGGAGAGGTCACGGCTGGGCTAGAGTCGGAGGCGGTCGACGAGCGCGCGAAGCCGCTGGACCTCGTTGGGTAACAGGTCGAGGAACCAGAGCGCCGCTCCGCTCTTGTCCGCGCGCACCACGAGCGCGACCGCGTCGAGCGGCGTGTCGCTGCCCGGCGGCGCGAACGCGATCTTCACCGCGTGGCCGGGCCGGAGACGCGCCCGCGTGACGACCTTCATCCCGGAGGCGCTGAGCTCGGTGCACGTGCTCTCCCAGGGCACGCCCTTCTCGGTGAGCAGGCGCACCGGGAGGTCGACGGCCGCGCGCGGCGCCGGCCGGCGGTCGAGGCCGCGCTCCTGCTCGCTCTCCGCCCGCGCGCGGGCGAAGGGCTCGACGTACGCGAGCACCGCGCTCAGGCGATCGAGCGTGACGGGCTTGCGGATGAAGTCGAGGGCGCCGCGCTTGAGGCACTCGCGCGCCTGCCCCTCGGTGGCGACGCCGGAGACGGCGACGATGGGCACCCCCGAGTCGCGGACCGCGGGGAGCTCGAGGAAGTCGAGGCCGCTCATCCCCGGCAGGCGGATGTCGAGCAGGATCGCGTGCGGCTGCTCGCTCACGAGCTTTTCGAGCGCGTCCTCCGCGCTCGCGACGGCGATGGGCTCGTGCCCGAGGCCGGCGACGAAGTCGCGGAAGACGTCGCGGAGGGCCTGCTCGTCCTCGACGATCAGCACCCGCAGGCCACGCTGGACCGTGTCCTTGGTCGTCATTTCGCCGAGAGCTTCCGTCCGATCCGCTTCTCGATCACGTGGGTGACGGCGGAGAAGTCCTCCGCACCGCACCCGTCGGCGACGGCCTCGTCGTACGTCCGCTTCGTCTCCTCCAGGATCGGTACCTGCACCTTGACGGCGCGCGCCAGATCGAGCGCGAGCCCCGCGTCCTTGCGCATCAGCTCCAGCGCGAAGGTCGGCGCGAAGTCGCCGTCCAGGACTCGCTTGGCGCGGCGCTCGAAGTACGTGCCGTAGGCCATCCCGCCCCCGTTGCGCACGACCTCGTAGAAGATCGCCGGGTCCACGCCCGACTGGACGCAGACTGCGAGCGCCTCGGCGACGGCGACCGAGGTGACTGCGCCGAGGCCGTTGTGGATCAGCTTCACGCGGTTGGCCATGCCGGCGCCGCCCGCGTACATGTGGCGCCGGCCCATGCGCTCCAGGTAGGGCGCGACCGTCTGGACCTTCGCCGGGTCGCCGCCGACGATGAAGAAGATGTCGCCCGAGACCGCCTGCGGCGCGGAGCCGAGCATCGGCGTGTCCATATGGGACACCCCCTTCGTCGCGAGGGCCTGTCCCACAGCGAGCGTGGTCTCCGGGCTCACCGTCGACGCGTCGCAGGTGACGAGGCCCGCCCTGGCCTCCGTCGCGATCCCGGCAGGCCCGAGGTAGACGTCACGCACGATCGCGTCGTTCGGCAGGCAGGTGAAGAGAACCGTGCTCCGCGCCGCGACGACCGCCGGTGAGCCGGCCACGCCGATGCCGGGGACCTTCGCCGCCGCCGCGGCGGCCGCGGGGTTCACGTCGTGGACGACGAGCGGTACGCCTGCCCTGGCGAGGTTCGTCGCCATCGGCATTCCCATCGTTCCCAATCCGATGAAGCCGACCGTGTCCATGGGCTCCTCTCGTGTGGCGAATGGGAAATTGTAGCGCGCTTTGCCCGCCGCTACACCAGGGGCCAGGGATAGCGGACCCCGCTCGCGTCGGTCGGGAAGCGGCCGCCCTTGACGAGGGCGTGGGCCCGTCCCTCGAGCGCCGCGCGCTCGGCGGGGGCCAAGAGCGCGGCGAGCTCCGCGGGAAGCGGCGCGGCGAGGAAGCCTCGCAGGTCGGCGAGGAACCCCTCGGGGATCGGCTCGCCGCCGAAGTCCCAGATGACGGTGCGGAGCTTCGGCTCCGCGTGGAAGCAGAGACCGTTGTCGACGGCGTAGACCACACCCTCGGGTGCCAACAGGCAGTGGCCGGCCTTCCGGTCGGCGTTGTTGGCGACGAGGTCGAAGACGCAGATCCGCTTGAGCCACTCGTGGTGCGTGGGATTCTCGCGGAGGGTGAAGTAATGCTGCTCGAAATCGGCGGGGACGAAGAGCTGGACCGAGCCTTCGCCGTAGGGTCCCTCGCGCCGCACCGTCGAAGGGACGAGCCCCCAGCCGAGCGCTTCCGACAGGAGGTACGCCGCCAGCTCTCGCGTGAAGAGGCCCGGCGGGAAGTCCCAGAGCGGCCGCTCGCCGCGCGCGGGCTTGTAGACGGCGAGCCCGGAGGCGCCGTCGAGGTCGAGCTCGGCGAGGAACGTCGCATTCGAGCTGTTGGGCATCCGGCCGCGGAGCGTGATCCGACCGCGCGTGAGCAGGGCGTTAGTGGACGTTGTAGCCATTCGTCCTCGCGCAGACGTGGCCGCCCGGGTCCCTGGGCGCGCTGCAGAACGGGCAGACCGGCCGGCCCGCCTTCATGAGCGCTCGCGCGTGGTCGACGAACGCCGCCGCCTGGACACGGCTGATCTGGAAGCGCGCCGTCGCCGGCTCCTCCGCCCCCTCCGCCCCCTCCTGGACCTGCTCGTTCGCCACGACGACGACGCGGTCCCGGCGCTCGTCGTACCCGACGCCGATTGCGCCGACGGCCCAGGCTGGCTCGGCCGGCTCAAGAAACGCGGCCTCGGGCAGCGCCTCCGTGCCGGAGCCGCCGAGCTGGGTGAGCAGGCCCGAGAGGTAGTCGGCGAGGGCGCCGATGTGCTCCTTCTCGCACTTGAGCGTGACCACCTGACGAGCCGCTCGGGACTGGAGATAGAAGACGCGCTCGCCGGGCGTGCCGACGGCGCCCGCGGTGAAGTGGTCGGGCGCCTCGAAGTCGAACGACGGGCTCTTCACGCGACGAGCCCTGCGAGGTCGCCGTCCATCGAATTGATCGTGAGGACCAGGGGGCCCTCCAGCCGGTACGCGATCGCGGTGATCGAGGCCGGCGCGATCGCGATGCGTTGGAAGAGGTCGAGGGGGGTGCCGAGGGCCTGGGCGACCGCTGCCTTGATCGGATCGGCGTGCGACACCGCGACGAGGACGGCGCCCGCATGACGCTCGACGAGTCGCGCCAACGCGGACACGATCCGCGCCTGCATCTCGGTGAACGACTCGCCACCGGGGAAGCGGAAGCCGCTGGGATGGCGCTGAACGGCCCGCCACTCGGGCCTGCGCGCGACCCGTTTCAGCGACCGGCCGGTCCAGGCGCCGACGTCGAGCTCGATGAGCCCGCGCTCGATGCGGATGGCGAGACCGCGCGCCCGGGCGATGGCGACCGCGGTCTCACGCGCGCGCTCGAGCGGCGAGGCGTAGATCGCCGCGATCTTCGGGAGCGCGGCGAGGCGCCGCGCGACGGCGTCCGCCTGGCGCCGCCCCTCGTCCGAGAGGTGCAGCCCCTGCGCTCGACCCGGGAGGATCGCCCCCGTCGTCGGGGTGAGCGCGTGGCGGACGAGGAGCACGATCGTCGGCGGCGTCATCCCGCGCCGTTCAGCGGGTCGCGGCGCGGTGGTGGTCGGCGAGAACCTGTGCGACGCACGCGGTCACCCGGACGCCCGTGGGCAGATGCAGGAACTCGTTCGGCCCGTGGGCGTTGGAGCCGGGGCCCATCGCACCCGTGATCAGGAACTGCGCCCGGGGGAACCGCTCGCCCAGCATGCTCATGAACGGGATCGAGCCGCCGAGACCGTGGAACACGGCCGGCTTCCCGAAGTACGCCGTGGACGCCCGGTCCACGGACTCGAGAAGCCACGGGCTCGTCGCCGGCGCGTCCCAGCCGCTGCCGCCCTCGCCGTAGGTCTCCAGCGTGACGCGGGCACCGTAGGGCGGGTCGGCCTCGAGGATCTCCTTGAGCCGGCTCACGGCGCGCCGCGCGTCGCACGTCGGAGGGGTCCGGAGTGACAATTTGAAGGACGTAACTGGGCGCAGGACGTTGCCGCCGTCCACGGGCAGCGGGAGCCCCGCGGCTCCGGTGATCGCGAGGGCAGGTCGCCAGGTGTTGTTCAGGATCAGCTCGAGCGGGTCCACGGTCACGGGCCGCAGGCCGGGGACGAGCGGGAAACGGGCGAAGACGTCGTCGCCCAACACCTTCGCGACCTCGCGCGCCTCGGCGACACGCTCACGCGGGATCTCGACGTGGAAGTCGCGCGGGAGGATCTCGCCCGTGCGCTCGTCCTCGAGGCGCGACAGGAGCTGGCGCGCGATGCGGAAGCTCGAGGGCACGATGCCGCTCGCCGACCCGGAGTGGACGCCCTCGGTCAGGACCTCCACGGTCAGCACCCCGCCCACGACGCCGCGCAGCGAGGTCGTCCCCCAGAGCTGCTCATAGTTGCCGCAGCCGGAGTCGAGGCACACGACGAGGCTCGGCGTGCCCAGGCGCTCGGCGAGCGCGTCCACGTAGAAGGGCAGGTCGTAGCTCCCGCTCTCCTCGCACGCCTCGATCAGCACCACGCACCGCGCGTGCTCCACCCGCTGCGCCTGGAGCGCTTCGATCGCGGTCAGCGCGGCGAAGGCGGCGTACCCGTCGTCGCCGACCCCGCGTCCGTAGAGCTTGTCGCCGCGGCGCACGGGCGTCCACGGGCCGGACTCCGGTGCCCAGCCCACCATCTCCGGCTGCTTGTCGCAGTGGCCGTAGAGGAGCACGGTCTCGCCGCCTGCTCCGGGGGCCTCCAGAAGGAGGACGGGGGTACGCCCGTCGAGACGGACGACCTCCACTCGCAGCCCTTCGATCGGGCGCGACCGCGCCCACGTCTCGATCAGGCCTACCGCGCGGTCGAGGTGGCCGTGCTCCGCCCACTCCCGGTCAAACATCGGCGACTTGGCGGGGATGCGGACGTATTCCGTGAGCGCGGGGACGATCGCCGCATCCCACGTGCGCTGGACGAACTCGCCGAGCTTCTTCCCCTCGATGGTCATGATGCCGGATGGTAGCATCGTTGCGAAGGAGGATGCCATGAAGGTGCCCCGTCAGCACTACGTCAACGGCCACCCGCTCGTCCCGCCGTTTCCGGAGGGGCTCGAGCTGGCGATGTTCGGGATGGGCTGCTTCTGGGGCGCCGAGCGGGTGTTCTGGAAGACGCCGGGCGTCTTCTCGACGGCAGTCGGCTACGCGGCCGGCGTCACGCCCGACCCCGACTACGAGCGAGTCTGCAGCGGCCTCACCGGCCACGCCGAGGTCGTGCGTGCCGTCTTCGACCCCGCGCGCGTCAGCTACGCGACGCTGCTCCGGCTCTTCTGGGAGAGCCACGACCCGACGCAGGGCATGCGCCAGGGCAACGACGTCGGCACGCAGTACCGGTCGGGGATCTACGTCTACACCACCGAGCAGCGGAGGCTCGCCGAGGCGTCACGCGACGCCTATCAGCCCGCGCTCGTGAAGGCTGGCCACGGTCGCATCACCACCGAGATCCTCGACGCACCCGAGTTCTACTACGCCGAGGAGTATCACCAGCAGTACCTCGCCAAGAACCCGGGCGGCTACTGCGGCCTCGGCGGGACGGGCGTCGCGTGCCCGACCGGAGTCCTGGCCTCGGCCGGCGACACGCGCTAGGGTCGATGGTCGGCGGCACCCTGACCACGAACGTTCTCGACACGGCGCGAGGCCGCCCGGCCGCCGGGCTTCGCATCGACCTCGCCGTGATCGGGCCCGACGGGCGCCCGCGCCGGGTCAAGACGATGACCACCGACGCCGACGGCCGCACCGAGACGCCGCTCCTCGCCGCGGGCGAGCTGCAGCCGGGCCGCTACGAGCTCACGTTCCACGTGGGCGCGTATTTCAAGGCCGTGGGCGCGGCCGTCACCGACCCGCCGTTCATCGACCAGATCCCGGTGCGCGTCGCGATCACCGACCCGGCGGCGCACTACAGCGTCCCGCTGTTCGTCTCGCCGTGGGGCTACGCCGTCTACCGGGGGAGCTAGAAGAGTGGCGGACCAACCGCGGCTCGAGCGCCGGCTTCCGCCGCCGCAATCGATTGCGAGTGAGGCCGCGGCCGGTGACCGGTGGGGGGCGACGGGGGGAGCGATGCCGCTCCCCCCGTCGTGAGTCGACGGGCGCGCCTCACGCCGTCGCACTCGGGCGGCGTGGGACCGCCCGCCAGATGCGCTCGGGGCGCAGCGGCATGTCGAGGTGCCGCACGCCGAACGGCCGGAGCGCGTCGACGACGGCGTTGACGATCGCCGGCGTCGAGCCGATCGTCGCCGCCTCGCCAATGCCCTTGGCGCCCATCGGATTGTGGGGAGTGGGCGTCACGGTCGCGTCGGTTGTGAACGAGGGCAGGTCGTCGGCGCGGGGTATCGCGTAATCCATGAGGGTGCCCGTCGCGAGCTGGCCGTCCTCATCGTAGACGAGCTCCTCGAGGAGCGCCTGCGCGATTCCCTGGGCGATCCCGCCGTGGACCTGGCCCGCGACGATGAGAGGGCTGATGCGCACCCCGCAGTCGTCCACCGACACGAAGTCGCGGACCCGCACGCGTCCGGTCTCGGTGTCGAGCTCGAGCACCGCCACGTGGGCGCCGAAGGGATAGACGAGCTGGGGCGGCCGGAAGAACTCCGTCGCCTCGAGCCCGGCGTCGAGGTCGGGGGGGAGCTCGCCCGAGTAGGCGCGGGCGGCGATCTCGGCGAAGCCGAGCGCGCGATCGGGCACGCCCTTCACCTGGTAGCGGCCGTCGGCGTAGACGACGTCCACGGGCGCCGCCTCGAGCATGTGGGCGGCGATGCGCCGCGCCTTGTCCTGGACTCGGAGGGCGGCCTGGAGGATGGCGGATCCGCCGACCGCGAGGCTGCGGCTCCCGCCCGTGCCGTTGCCCATCGGCGTGTTGAGGGTATCGCCGTGGCGGACGACGATTTTGTCGAAGTCCACCCCGAGGTGGTCGGCGATGATCTGGGCGAACGTCGTCTCGTGCCCCTGACCGTGCGCCGAGGTGCCCGTGGTCGCGGTCACCGTGCCGCCGGGCTCGGCACGCACGACGGCGCTCTCGAACGGGCCGAAGCCGCACATCTCCACGTAGCACGACGCGCCGATGCCGAGCAGGTGGCGGTCGCCGCGCGCGATCCGCTCGCGCTGCTCTTTGCGGAGGTCGGTGTAGCGCGCGAGCTGGAGGGCTTTCGTCAGGGCGCGGTCGTACTCCCCGCTGTCGTAGTTCTGGCCGGTGGGCGCCTTGTAGGGGAACGCGCTGGGCGGGATGAAGTTCTTGCGGCGCACTTCCTCGGGCGCCTTCCCGAGCTCCAGCGCCACGATGTCCATGAGACGCTCGAGGTAATACGCGGCCTCGGGGCGGCCGGCGCCGCGGTAGGCGGCGACGGTCGTCGTGTTGGTGAAAACACACGTGGACTGGAGATCGATGTTCGGGATCTTGTAGACCCCGACCCCCATCATGAGCGTGAGGTCGGGGATGAAGGTGAAGACCGCGTAGGCGCCGATGTTGGCCGTGACGCGCATGCGGAGCGCCGTGATCGTGCCGTCGTCCTCGACCGCGGCCTCGAGGTCGGCGACCTGGGCGCGCCCGTGCGTCGTCGCCAGCATGTGCTCGACGCGCGTCTCGACCCAGCGGAGCGGCATCCGGTAGAGGCGGGCGAGCACGGCGAGCGTCGCGTCCTCGGGGTAGAGGCCGAACTTCACCCCGAAGCCACCGCCGACCTCGGGCGCGATCACGCGGACGAGGTTCTGCGGCAGGCGGAGCGCCGTCGCGAGATCGTTCCTGAGGCTGTGGGGCGCCTGGGTCGTCGCCCACAGGACGACGCCGCCCGTGGTCGAATCGAGCGCCGCGACCGTGGCGCGCGGCTCGAGCGGCACGCCGCAAAGCCGCTGGCTCACCATGCGCTGCGTGACGACCCGGCGGGCGCGCGCGAAGGCGCCGTCGGAATCACCCGCCTTGATCGCGTTCTTGTGCTCGACGTTCCCGGGCGCGTCGTCGTGGACCTGCGGCGCGCCCCCCGCCATCGCCGCG
>Ga0209236_1001061_pt1 | contig 16422 bp, 12 predicted proteins | sample GraSoi013_1_40cm_FD_185819 | JGI IMG/M metagenome (GOLD analysis project Ga0209236, IMG submission 185819) | Grasslands soil microbial communities from the Angelo Coastal Reserve, California, USA - Sample 09_27_2013_1_40cm (SPAdes) (version 2) | ecosystem: Environmental > Terrestrial > Soil >... | reverse complement strand
ATCGCCGGTGCGCACGCGCTCCCACCAGCCGCGGTTCTGCAGGTACCACTCGACGGTACCCTTCAGGCCGTCCGGGAATGCGATGTGCGGCGACCACCCAAGCTCTGCTCGCGCCTTGGCCGCATCGATGGCGTAGCGGCGATCGTGCCCCGGGCGGTCCTTCACGTGCTCGATCAGCTCGCGCGGCTTCTGCAAGATCTCCAGCAGCCGCCCGACGATCTGGATGTTCGGCCACTCGTTGTCGGATCCGATGTTGTAGATCTCGCCCCCGCGGCCCATCTCCAGGGCGGCGAGCAGCGCGCGGCAGTGGTCCTCCACGTGGATCCAGTCGCGCACCTGCATGCCGTCGCCGTAGACGGGCAACCTGCGGCCTTCGAGCGCGTTGGCGATCATCAGCGGGATCAACTTTTCCGGGAACTGGTACGGTCCGTAGTTGTTCGAGCAGCGGGTCACCACCACGTCGAGGCCAAACGTATGCCCGTACGCGAGCACGAGCAGGTCCGCCGCCGCCTTCGAGGCGCTGTAGGGGCTGGAGGGCCGCAGCGTGCTCGCCTCGGTGAACTTGCCGCTCGCGCCGAGCGAGCCGTACACCTCGTCGGTGGAGATCTGCAGGAAACGCTTCACCCGCGCCTGTCGCGCCGCTTCCAGCAGCACCTGCGTGCCGGAGACGTTCGTCTGCACGAAGATCCCCGGCCCGAGGATGCTGCGATCGACGTGGCTCTCCGCCGCCAGGTTCAGGATGGCATCGACGGCGTGGTGGCGGATCAGGTGCTCGACCAGCTCGGCGTTGGCGATGTCTCCGCGGACGAAAACGTGTCCGGGGTCCTGCCGCAGGTCGGCGACCGACTCCGCGTTGCCCGCGTAGGTGAGCTTGTCGAGGTTGACGACCTTCCATTCCGGACGCTCGCGCCGCAAGAACCGCGCGAGATTGCTGCCGATGAAGCCCGCGCCGCCGGTGACCAGGACCGTCCGAGTCACTTGCGCCTCACGAGCTCGTTCGCCGCCGCCAGCGAGTCGAATGTGCCGGCGTCCGTCCACCAACCCGTGAGACGGTCACACTGCAGGGTCCCGGCGCGCAGGTAGTGGTTGTTGACGTCCGTGATCTCCAGCTCCCCGCGGGCGCTCGGTTTGAGGGTGCGGATGATGTCGAAGACCTGCGAGTCGTAGAAATAGATCCCCACCACCGCCAGATCGCTCTTCGGCTTCTTCGGCTTCTCCACGATGCGGACGACCCGCGAACCATCCACCTCGGCGACGCCGTAACGCTGGGGGTCGTGGACCTGCTTGAGCAGGAGCCGCGCGCCGCGCCCCTGCTCGCGGAACGCCTTCACGTAGGCGCGGATATCGTCCGCGAAGATGTTGTCGCCGAGGATCGCGCAGATCAACTCCTGGCCGGCGAAATTCTCGGCGAGCCCGAGCGCCTGCGCGATTCCGCCCGCCTCGTCCTGGACCTTGTAGGTGAAGCGGCAGCCGAAGTCCTTGCCGGACCCGAGCAGCGTCACCACGTCGCCCATGTGCTCCACGCCGGTGACGACGAGGATCTCTTCGATCCCGGCCGCGGTGAGCTTGCGGACGGGATGGAAGATCATCGGCTCGCGTCCCACCGGAAGGAGGTGCTTGTTCGTCACCTTGGTGAGCGGAAACAGGCGCGACCCGGTTCCGCCGGCGAGGATGATGCCCTTCATCGCGGCTCCTTGACGGGGCGCGTTGTGCCAGAAAGCGCGGGTAAAGCCAAGAAAGACCACCGGGTTCTCCAGGGTCACGCGCGCAGCAGCGCGATCGCCGCGATCGCGGCGCTGACGAGGCCGGGGATGGCCGCCCCGACCCAGGGCGAGATCGCGCCCGAGACGGCGATGGCGTGCGAGATCACCGAGGCTGCCCAGAGGATCAGCGAAAGCGCCATCCCCAGGGCGACCGCGCCGGCGAGCGGCATCCGGCGCCGCGGCCGCTGCAGCGTGAACGTCAACCCGACCGCGGCCAGCGCCGCCGGAATCACGTGGACCGGGGTCGCGACCCGCTCGGCGAGGGCCACCTCGTACTCGCGGGTGGGCTGGCCGGCCTTCTCGCGCAAGCGCACTTGCTCCCGGAGCTGCCGCCAGGGAAGCTGGCGGGGCCGGCCGCTGCGCAGTTGCAGGTCGGCGGGGGTCTCCGGAAACAGCTCGATGAGCACTTCGGCACGGCGCTCGAAGATGGTGCCGCCCGGACCGCCGTACAGCTCATAGCGGGTCTCGACCGCGTCGAACAAGCGCCACCTGCCCGGTCCGGCGGACTCGATCCGGCGCGCGTCGATGCGACGGGAAAGCCGGAACGGCTGCTCGATCTCGAGCACCGTGGCCGGCTCCCAGCCACCGTCGCGCTGGGGGCCGAGATGGTAGATGCGCCCGAACTTCCCCCGGACCCATGACGACCCGGTGTGATACGTCGCCCAGTCCCCCCAGCGGTTGAAGCGCTTCACCTGGATCTCCTCCGCCCGGGCATCGGCGCCTACGACCACCCGCTCCCCCAACAAGACGAGCGCGAGCCCGAGGATCGCGGCGAAGACCGCGATCGGGGCGGCCAGTCGCAGCGGCCGGACGCCGAGAGCGAACAGGGCCGTCAGCTCCCCGCGGCGCGAGAGCAGCGTCACCAGCAGCGAGGCGGAGATGATCAACGCCACCGGTGCGAGCTGGTAGGCGACCACGGCGGCCTTGTTGGCGTACAACTCGGCGGCCGCAAGCCCCCAGGCGCGCCCCGTGTAGGTGTGTGCGCGATCGGCGAAGTCGATCACCAGGTAGACGAGGACGACGCCTCCGAGCGTCGCGAGGAACAGGCGCGAGAGCTCGCCGAGGAGCAGGCGGTCGAGTTGCCCTCCGGGTCTTTGCCGGCCCCGCGCCAGTTACATCTCCGCCGCGGCGATGTCGGCGCGGCTCTGCATCCCGGCAAACGAGATGCGGGCCGCGGCGCCGTACGCGCGCGCCCGCGCCTGCGCAGGGCCGGTGCCGAGCGCGGCGACGGTGAGCACGCGCCCGCCGCCGGTGACGACCTTCCCCGATTGCAGTTTCGTCCCGGCGTGCAGCACCCAGAGATCCTCGCCCTCCTCGGCGGCCAGCGCTTCCAGGCCGCGGATCTCGTCCATCGATCGGGGGGCCCCCGGATACCCGTGCGCCGCGAGCACGACCGCCACCGCGGTCCGCGAATCCCAGACGGGCCTCTGCCCGGCGAGACGCCGCTGCGCCGCCGCGAAGAAGAGCGGCAACGGATCGCTGCGCAGCCGCAGCAGGATGGCCTGCGCCTCCGGATCGCCGAGCCGGCAGTTGAACTCGAGCACCCGGGGCCCCTGCGTCGTCAGCATCAGCCCGGCGTAGAGCGCTCCGACGAACGGGGCGCCGCGCCGGGCGAGCTCGCGCGCCGTCGGCTCGAGGATGGTGCGCACGGTCAAGTCGACCAGCTCCTCCGTCGCGTCGGACGGGGGGCAGACCGCGCCCATCCCGCCGGTGTTCGGGCCCAGGTCCCCGTCCAGGAGGCGCTTGTGGTCGCGGGCCGGCGGCAGGGGGACCACGGTCTCGCCGTCGCACAGGGCGATGATCGAGACCTCGCGGCCGGAGAGGCGCTCCTCGATCAGGAGCCTCGCGCCGGGCTTCCACAGCTCGTCGACCGCCGCCGCAGCCGCGGCGCCATCGTCCGCCACGATCACGCCCTTTCCGGCAGCGAGCCCGTCGAGTTTCACGACGCAAGCTCCCCGGGCCCGCGCATGCTGACGCGCCGCCGCCGCATCCTCGAAGACGGCTGCGTGCGCCGTGGGCACCCCGGCGGCGAGCATGATCTCCTTCGCGAACGCCTTCGACGACTCGATCCGGGCAGCGGCCTGCAGCGGTCCGAAGCAGGGCACGCCCCGCTGCGCCATCCGATCGGCGAACCCTTCCGCGAGCGGCGCCTCGGGGCCGACGATGACCAGATCGGGCGACTCTGCAAGCGCCGCATCCGACAGCGACGGCTGCGCGGGAACGCAGCGCTCTTCCCGCGCGATGCCGGGATTTCCGGGGATGGCCACGATCTCCCGCGCGCCCCCGCCGCGCCGCAGGGCGCGCACCAGCGCGTGCTCCCGCGCGCCGCTCCCGATGACGACGACCCTGATCACCTTGGAATGCATTTCATGACCTGACTGGCGGGCGTTCGGGCCCAAGAGCAGTCGCCAAGCCGCCTTCGGCGGGCGCGATCAGGACCCATTTCATAACCTGCCTGCGAGTGTTTGCGCTCAAGAGTAGCCGCCAACCGGCCTTCGGCCGGCGCGGCTAATGCCGGAAATGCCGGACGCCGGTGAACACCATGGCGACGCCGGCGCCGTCGGCGGCGGCGATCACCTCGTCGTCGCGCACCGATCCGCCGGGCTGCGCGATGGCGGTGACCCCTGCGCGCGCCGCCTCCTCGACGCCGTCCGGAAAGGGGAAGAACGCATCCGATCCAAGGACCGCGCCGCGCGCCTTCTCCCCCGCGCGTTGGGCGGCGATGCGGACCGAATCGACGCGGTTCGTCTGCCCCATGCCGATGCCCACGGTGACGTCGCGACGGGCGAGCACGATCGCGTTGGACTTCACGTGCTTCACCACGCTCCAGGCGAACGACAGCGCCTCGATCTCGTCCGGCGTGGGCGCCCTGTGCGTGACCACTTTCCAGCCTCGTGGGTCGGCGTCCGCCAGGTCGCGCGACTGGACGAGAAGTCCGCCGGGAATGCTGCGCACCTCGCGCGGCTCGGGAGCCCACGAGTCGCGGCCCTGGGCGAGAAGCGAGACCTGAAGGAGCCGCAGCGACTTCTTCGCCTTGAGGACCTCCAGCGCGCCGCGCTCGAATTCCGGCGCGATCACCGCCTCGAGAAAAGTCTCCGCGAGCGCCGTCCCGGTCGCGGCATCGACCGGATGGGTGAGGGCCACGATCCCTCCGAATGCGCTGACCGGGTCGGAATCGCGCGCCATCCGGTACGCGTCCAGCACGGTGGGCGCCTTGGCCACGCCGCACGGGTTCGTGTGCTTCACGATCACGACCGCCGCCTGCCCTTGCGGGCCCATCGCATGCTCTTTCAGGGCTTCCAGCGCCGCCGACCCGTCGAGAAGGTTGTTGTAGGAGAGCTCCTTTCCCTGCAGCTGCCGGGCGGACGCCAGCGTCGGCTCGCGAGGTTGGGGCACGGCCACGTAGAACGCTGCCCGCTGGTGAGGATTCTCCCCGTAGCGGAGCGACTGCCGGCGCCGGTACTCGGGAAGGGGTGGCGATTCCGCGAAGCCGCCGCCTTCCTCCGGATGGGCCCTCGCCAGCTGCTCCGCAAGCCAGCCGGAGATCGCGGCGTCATACGCCGCCGTGTGGGCGTACGCCCGCGCCTGCAGCCGCCGCCGGGTGCTCTCGTGCACCTCGCGCTTCTGCTGCAGCTCGGCCAGGACGACTCCGTAATCGGCGGGATCCACCACCACCGTGACGTAGTCCGCATTCTTCGCGGCGGAGCGGACCATCGACGGGCCGCCGATGTCGATGTTCTCGATGACTTCCTCGTACGGCAGCCCTTTCGCGACCGCCTCCCGGAACGGATAGAGATTGACGACGACCAGATCGATGGGCTGGATGCCCTGCCTCTGCATGTCCGCCTGATCCCCGGCGAGCTTGCGGCGGGCGAGGATGCCTCCGTGCACTTTCGGGTGCAGCGTCTTCACCCGCCCGCCGAACATCTCCGGGGCGCCGGTGAAGTCCGTGACTTGGAGGACCTTGATGCCTTCCTTCACCAACAGGGAGGCGGTGCCGCCGGTCGAGAGGATCTCGATGCCCAGCGCCGAGAGCCCGCGGGCGAACTCCACCAGGCCCGTCTTGTCGGAGACGCTGATCAGGGCGCGCGCAACGGTCATGACGCGGCTCCATACCACAGGTGGGATGAAGCGCTGCGCTCGCCGTCGTGACTACTCGTCGTCGTTGTCCGCCGGCGGGCGCGGCTCGTCGTCCGCGATCACCCGCAGCTTCGCCAGGCCGCGCATCTCCAGCTGGCGGACGCGCTCGCGCGTGAGGTTCATGATCACGCCCACCTCCTCCAACGTGATCCCCGCCCGATCGGCGACGTCCAGCGCGCAGGTCTCCGCCAGCTCCCACAGCTCCTTGTCCGGGAAGTTCATCTTCACGGATCCGGTGCGCGGGTTCACGTCGACGTACAGGTTGTACTTGCACGAGACGTAGGGGCAGGGCCGCTCGCCCTCGGCGCAGTCGCCGCGGGTCTTGGGACGGCTCGCGTCCAGCTCCGCCATCAGCGTCTGCAACTCGGGCTCGAGGCCGCCGGCGGCGGCCTGCTGGCGGAAGAGCCGCGCCATCTCCTTGCGGCTCATCGTCCGCGCCCGTTGGCGTGGTTTGTCGTCCGGGTCGTCGACGACGGGGAGAACGTTCCTCTTCGGCTCGCTCATGAAAGCCTCATCCCTTCCCGGGCTCTTCCCGTGCGGTGATTTCGGAGACCGTGCGCTCCATATCCTTGACGAACTGGTCCGCGTGCTTGCGGCTCTCGGCGAGGAGACGGTCCAGCTCCTTGCGCCGCGAAGGGCGCAGCTCGCCCTTGTCCGCGATGGCCTTCTCCAGCGCGGCGAAGAGCTCGTCGAGCGACCGCTCCACGCCGTCGAGCTGCCCGCGGAAGAAGATGAAGGAGTGCCGGATGTCCTCGAGGGTCATCCCCTCGTCCATGAGCGACTTGATCACGTGGATGCGACGCACCGCGCTCGCGGGATAGAGCCCCTTCGAGCCGCGGTGCTTCCCCTTCTCGCCCACGCGCCGGCTGCGCGGGAGGAGGCCGAGCTGCACGTACTTGCGGAAGGTCGCCTGCGCGAGCTTCACGCCCCGCGGCGCGAAGAAGTCGACGATCTCGGCGGCGGAGATCCCTTGCGGGTGCTCCTGCTCGAGCATGTCGAAGTCGTCGCGTTCCCGCTGCGCCACCAACACCTCGCTCAAGGTGCCGCCCCCTCGTACGCCCCCGCCCCAACGGCGATGCTTTGAGTAGCATCGCGTGAATGCATTCGCAGGAGTAGCGTATCTTGAGTAGCGTGTCAACACGGGGGAAGCAAGCGAGCGCACGCTTGCGAATTCGCCATTCCACGAGGCCACCTGTCAATCGGGTAGGGAGAGGGATTCCGGGAGGAGCAGCGGCACTCACACTGCACCGCGGCCGCCACGTTACCGCGAGAGATCGACCTCCACGCGGTACTCGATTCCGTCCTTCACGCGCACGTCCATCCCCCGCCACCGCCCGAGCGGCACCGACCCTACCCGCACGGAATGATTGCCAGAAGGGACCTCGACCAGCACCGGCGTCATCCCCCGGAAAGCCCCGTCCACGTACACTTCCGCCTCCCCCGGCGACGCCGTGATCCGGATCCGTCCGTGCGCCGGCTCCAGCGCGCCCGTGATGGCGGTGTGCAGGAACCTTTGCGCCCGGCGCGGCGCAGCGAAGAGCAGCGCCACGGGCAGAAGCAAGAAGAGCAGCGCCGCGGTCGCGGCCACCGCCTTGAGCACCCGGCGCCGTGGCGGCGGCACCGCCGCGAAAAGCGGCTCCGCGCGTTCCAGGCGGCGCGGATCGCCGGCGGACGGCCGCCCCGCCGGCGGAGGATCCGATCGCGGCACCGGCGCCGCCGAGCTTCTCGCCGGAAGCAGCGCCGAAGCCGCATACGTCTGTACCCACTCCGCGAGCGCGCGGTCCGGATCGTTCGGCGGCGGGCAGGCGTGCAGCAGCGCGGCGGCCATCTCCGAGGCGTCGGCGAAGCGGTCTCGCGGATCCTCCGCGGTCGCGCGCTCGATGACGGCGCGCAGGGCCGGCCCGCAATCGACGTCGGCGGCTTCCGCGATCACGCGCCCGAGCGAGAAGATGTCGGCGTGCGGACCGACCTTCCCGCCGCGCGCCTGCTCCGGCGCCATGTACCCGCGCTTGCCCTTCGGGCCCGCGTCCCGCAGCTCGATCTCGGCGCTGCCGGCGGCGCGCGCCACGCCGAAGTCGCCGAGGTAGACGGCGCCGGCGCGGGAGAGCAGCACGTTGTCCGGCGTCACGTCGCGGTGAACGACATCCAGGGGCCGGCCGTCGCGGCCGAGCGCGGTATGCGCCGCGTGCAGCGCGTGGGCAACCTGCGCGCCGATGTGCGCCGCGAGCACTTCCGGCATCACGGCGTTCTGGCGGCGGCCGAGCTTCAGCACGGTTCGCAGCGAGGCGCCGTCCACGAACTCCAGGACGAAGACGGGTCCGTGCTCCTCCGTCTCCAGGTAGTCGAGCGCGGCGACGATTCCGGGGTGGTGCAGTGCCCCGACCACGCGCGCCTCGTCGGCGAGCATCGCGGCGATCGGCGCGTCTCCCCGCCTCTCGGGTGCGAGCATCTTCAGCACCACGCGCCGCCGGAACGCGCCCGCCCCTTCGAGCTCCGCGAGCCAGACCTCGCCCATTCCGCCGAGCCCGAGGCGCTGCTCGAGGACATACCTGCCGCCGATGCGATCGCCTGGCTGCAGCACGGCCTATGCTCCGCCTTCGGGTCTCGCCCGAGGGCCCGGGCCTGCGGGCACGGCGGGCGTTCCTTGACAGGCCCCTTCGCGTACTTACTCTAACGCCGCACTGCGGCAGACCCTAACCGCCGCGAAAAGTTTCGAGGGAGAGCACACGAAATGGCGAAGAAGATCATTGGAATCGACCTGGGAACGACGAACTCCGTGGTCGCGATCATGGAAGGCCGCGACCCGAAGGTGATCGAGAACGAGGAGGGCAACCGGCTCACCCCGTCCGTCGTCGGCTTCAGCAAGGACGGCGAGATCCTCGTCGGCCAGGTCGCCCGCCGCCAGGCGATCACCAATCCGGAGAACACCGTCTACTCGATCAAGCGCTTCATGGGGCGCAAGTTCGAGGAGACGGCCGACGAGCGCAGGCGCGTTCCTTTCAAGGTGGTCAGGGCAGACAACGGCGACGCCGTGGTGGAGATCCAGGGAAAGAAGTGGAGCCCGCCGGAGATCAGCGCGAAGGTCCTGCAGAAGTTGAAGAGGGCCGCCGAGAACTACCTCGGCGAGACCGTGGGCGAGGCGGTCATCACCGTGCCCGCGTACTTCAACGACGCCCAGCGCCAGGCGACCAAGGACGCCGGCCGCATCGCGGGGCTGGAAGTGCGCCGCATCATCAACGAGCCCACGGCGGCCGCGCTGGCCTACGGACTGGACAAGAAGAAGGACGAGGTCGTTGCCGTCTTCGACTACGGCGGCGGCACCTTCGACATCTCCGTCCTGGAGGTCGGCGAGAACGTGGTCGAGGTGGTCGCCACCAACGGCGACACGCACCTCGGCGGCGACGACATGGATCAGAAGATCATGGACTGGCTGATCCAGGAGTTCCGCGCCGAGACCGGCATCGACGTGAGCAAGGACAAGATGGTCCTCCAGCGCCTGAAGGAGGCGTCCGAGAAGGCGAAGATCGAGCTCTCCAGCACGATGGAGACGGAGATCAATCTCCCGTTCCTCACCGCCGACCAGACGGGCCCCAAGCACCTCGTCAAGCGGCTCTCCCGCGCGAAGTTCGAGCAGATGTGCGAGGACCTGTTCCAGCGCGCGCTGGAGCCGACGAAGAAGTGCCTCGCGGACGCGAAGAAGAACCCGAAGGAGATCGACGAAGTCATCCTGGTAGGCGGCGCGACCCGCGTGCCGAAGCTGCAGCAGATCGTCAAGGACTTCTTCGGCAAGGAGCCGAACCGGTCGGTGAACCCGGACGAGGTGGTCGCGATCGGCGCGGCCGTGCAGGGTGGCGTGCTGACCGGCGAGGTCAAGGACATCCTGCTTCTCGACGTCACCCCGCTGACCCTCTCCATCGAGACGCTGGGAGGCGTGGCCACGCAGCTGATCCAGCGCAACACCACGATTCCGACGAAGAAGTCGGAGGTGTTCAGCACGGCGGCTGACGGGCAGACCAGCGTCGAGGTGCACGTGCTCCAGGGCGAGCGGCCGATGGCGCGCGACAACAAGACGCTGGGCAAGTTCCATCTCGACGGGATCCCGCCCGCTCCGCGCGGCGTCCCGCAGATCGAGGTGACCTTCGACATCGACGCGAACGGCATCGTGCACGTGACCGCGAGGGACCGCGCCACGGGCAAGGAGAACAAGATCACCATCACCGCCAGCTCCGGTCTCTCGAAGGACGACGTGGAACGCGCCGTCAAGGAGGCGCAGGCCCACGAGGCCGAGGACAAGCAGCGGCGCGAGGAGATCGAGGTCCGCAACCGCGCCGACAACCTCGCCTACGCGACGGAGAAGTCCCTCAAGGACCTGGGCGACAAGATCCCGGCGGCGACGAAGAGCGAGTTGGAAGCGAAGGTGAAGGCGGTCCGCGACGCGCTGGCCGGCTCCGACATCGAGGCCGTCAAGAGCGCCAGCGAGACGCTCATGCAGGCCTCGCACCGGATGGCGGAGGAGGCGTACAAGGCCGCCGGTGGAGCGCCGGGCGAGGCAGGCGGCGCGGCCGGCCCCGAGGCGGGTAGCCAGCCCGGCGGACAGGCGGGCGGGGCGAAAAAGGATGACGTGGTGGATGCTGAATTCGAGGAGCAGAAGTAACGTCCAACCATCCGCGGCGTCTGCGAATCCCCCCCTTCGTCGGCGCTGCGCCGTGAGGCGGAACCCTTCGGGGTTCCGCCTTTCGTTCCAAGGGCCTCGGTGACCCTGAAGATCGCCACCTGGAACGTCAACGGCATCCGCGCCCGCGCCCCGGAAGTGGTCCAGTACATCGAGCGCGAATCGCCGGACGTTCTCTGTCTGCAGGAGATCAAGGCTTCCCCCGAGCACGTCCCCGCTCCCCTCTGCGATCTGGGCGACTACTGGTTCTTCTGGCACGGCTTCAAGGGCTACTCGGGCGTTTCCTTGCACCTGCGCAAGGCCACCTTCCCCGGCCGCCCGCGCTTCACGCATCCGGAGTTCGATCACGAGACGCGCATCGTGACCGCGCGCTTGGGAGATCTGCTGCTCGCCTCGGTCTACGTCCCGAACGGCGCGAAGGACCTACCGGCCAAGATCCGATTCCTCGAGGGGCTGGAGAAGTTCGCCGCGGCCGCGCAGGCCGAGGGCGTCAGGCTGCTGCTCTGCGGAGACTTGAACGTGGCGCGCGAGGAGCGCGACGTGCACCCGAAGCTGCGCAAGCAGGACCAGATCGGAACCACTCCGCTCGAACGCGAGCTGCTCGCGAAGCTCCTCTCGCGCGGGCTGGTCGACCTCGGCCGGCAGTTCGCCCCGGACGACGACCGCCTCTTCACCTGGTGGGCGCCGTGGCGCAACCTGCGCGAGCGGAACATCGGCTGGCGCATCGACTACGTTCTCGCCAGCGCCTCGCTCGCGGAAAAAGCAACTTCTTGCAGCGGCTTCCGCGAGTTCGGCACGAGCGACCATAGTCCGCTCCTGGCGCTGTTCGAAGTGTCCGCTCCGCAGTACGAAGCGGCGCCGGAGCCACCGAGCAGGCCTGCTGCACCTTCACCGGGCCAGATTCCGCTGCTTTAGTCGCGGCCGCCGAAGGCGGCTTGGCGACTACGCCTTTTAGACTGTACAGGGAGGGGCGATGAATGCGCGCTTGGCGCGTGCCGCGCACATGCGGGGCGGGCTGCGCACGCGCAGCCCCTTACGACCTTCACGCAGAAATCTCTAGGTTGCTCTTCGTGTTCTGGCGAAGGAGCTACGATCGCGGCAAGACGCTGGCCGCGGCGGAGAAAGCGCGCTCGCGCGGCCGCGTGCGAAAGGCCGTCCGCTGCTACCTCAAGGTGCTCGAGCACGATCCAGCCGACCATGTCGTGCGCTCCAAGGTCGCGCCGCTGCTCGCGCGCGCCGGGCGCTGGGACGAGTCGCGCCAGAACTTCGACAAGGCCGCCGCGGGGTATCTGGGCGCGGGGTTCACGCCCAAGGCGATCGCGGTCTGGACGGTCGCAGCGCAAACCTTTCCCGAGCAGGTCGAATACTGGGAGCGGATCGCCAACGAGCAGGTGAAAAGCGGCAAGCGGCAGGACGCCGTCCTCGTGCTGCTGCAGGGGCGCTCGATGCTGCGCAACAAGCGCCAGCGGCCCCTCGCGGTCCTGCTGCTGCGCCAGGTGCTGGAGCTGGAGCCGGGGCACGTCGACGCGACGATCGATCTCGCCGACCAGCTCCGCCGCGACGGCACCCATGACGAGGCGAAGCGGCTGCTGGCGGGTCTGCTCGTCCGGATCGGAAAGGTCCGCAGCCTGCGGCGCAGGGTCCGGTTCGCACAGTTCAGGCTCGAGCCGTCGATCCGCGGCGTGCTCGACTGGGCCTTGGCCCGCTGACGCTTTCAACGAGGGAAGGAGAAACGATGGAGCGCTTTTACTTCTGGCCGACGAATCCCGCGGCGTCGATCTTCACGCTGTGGATTCTGTCGCAGATCTTCCTCTACGCGGCCCGCGTGCCGATGCACCGCGCGCTGCGCGAGGTGGGCCGCCTGCTGGGCGGGGTGTTCCGCGTCGGAGCGCGCTGGTGCCGCGGGCTCGCCGCAGCCGCCGCCCGGCGCGACCACGAGATGATCGTCGAGATGGGCAAGGGCGACACCGAGGCCAAGATCGGCCGCGAGTTCCACCGCATCGAGGGCGCCTTCGCCAAGGAGCTGGCCCGCTATCCCGACCTGCACCGCAAGCTCGACGACGTGGTCACCAAGATCGACGCGGACTTCCAGGAATGCGCGACCGCCGCCCCGGCGGCGCCCGGCTGGACCGAGGCGGTCGCCGCGGTGGCGAAGATGCCGCCCAACATGGACGGGACGGTGAAGAAGGTGCTGGAGGAGATCCAGAAGTCGGCGGCGGCCGGCGAGAAGAAAGCGCTGAACGAGTTTCGCGAGACCACCGCCAAGCGGCACAAGATCCTCTCCAGCATGGCGCCCGCGTGGAAGGAAGTGCAGAAGACCGCCACGGACGTCTCGCGCGCGGTCTCCGGAGCGCTGGAGGCGACCAAGCGCATCGACGGCTACATGACCTCGTACGAGCAGGTGCGCGCCGACGACAAGAATGCCACTCGCGCCATCGGTTGGAACGCCACCCAGCTCTTCGTCGTCTCCCTCCTGGTGATGGCGGTGGCGATGGGCGGCGCGTTCGTGAACTTCAACTTGATCGCGCTTCCGATGAGCGAGCTCGTGCCGTCCGGCAGCCGCATCGCAGGCATGCCGGTGGCCACAGTCGCCGCGCTGGTGATCGTCCTGATGGAGATCGCCGCCGGCGTCTTCGCCATGGAGATGCTGGGCATCACCAGCTTCTTCCCCAAGCTGGAGCTGATCCCGAGATCACGCCGCCGGATCATCCTGGTGGTGGCGGTGAGCGGACTTCTGATGCTGGCCTGCATCGAGGCGTCGCTGGCCATCCTCCGCGAGCAGATCGTCGAGTCGTCCACCGCGCTGAAGGCGTCGCTCGCGGGAGTGAAGGAGCACCCGGTAGCGCAGACGGCGACCTCCCGCATCCCGGTGATCGGCCAGGCCGTTCTGGGCTTCATCCTCCCCTGGATCCTGGCGATGGTGGCCGTTCCGCTGGAGACGATGATCTCGACCGGCGGCCACATCGTGCTCAGCGCGGTGACGGGCGGGATGCACCTGGGCAGCATGGTCTGCCGACTGGGCGGCCACGGCATGCGCTATCTCTGCGAGGCCGCCCGCCACGTGTACGACATCTACATCGTCATTCCGCTGCAGATCGAGCGGGTGGTGACCAACGGCTCACGCCAGAGCCCCGTGGCTTCGGTCGGGGTGCGCGGACAGGGAGCGCGGCCATGAACCGGACGTCCGTCCTCGCGGCGGCGCTCCTGGCGAGCTCCTGCTCGAGCGGCGCGCAATACGCCCAGGCCATCGTCGCGCTCGTGGACGTCTCGGGGACTTACGCGGACCAGCGTCCTGAAGTGGTCGGGGTGATCCGCAAGGGCCTGCTCCCGAAGCTTACGCCGGGGGACACGCTGATCGTCATCCGGATCGGCAGCGAGAGCTACACCAGAGCGAACGTCGAGGCCAGCGTGACGCTGGACGTGCGCCCCTCGAGGGCCAACGCCCAGAAGCTGGCCCTGGCGAGCGCGCTCGACGCCTTCAGCCACAAGCCCATGCGCACCGCGCACACCGACATCCGCGGGGCCATGATGCTGGGAGCGGAGTACCTGCGCGAGACCAACGCGGGCCGCCGCACGATGGTGATCTTCAGCGACATGGAGGAGGACCTGCCGCGCGGGGTGAAGCGGGACATGGCGCCCGACGAGCTGAGGGGCGTGCGCGTGCTGGCGATGAACGTGAAGCGGCTCGGCCCCGACAACGCGAATCCGATGGCGTACCGCGCACGGCTCGCCAACTGGGAGAAGCAGCTCACCTCGCACGGAGCGCGCGAGTTCAAGATCGTGCTGGAGCCGGAGAAGCTGGCAGACCTGCTCGACGAAGGCTAACGGCTTCGTGGGCCGGACGACGGCTGCTCGTCCGGCTGGGTCTGAGCGCCCTTCCCTGCGCTGCCCTCCGGTGAGGCTCCCCCGGGCGCATCCGCGGCGCCGCGCTCGGCGCCCTCGAGGTAGTTGCGGCGTTTCCGCGGGTCGCTCCAGCGAGCCCTTCCTGTTGCGCCGCCGGGCTTGCGAATTGGCGCGAGCCCGCGCGCGCTCGCGCTCGATGCGCGTAGCGCCCTCGCGGATACCGGTCCCACAGTCTAAAGCAATGGTCGCTAAGCCGCCTTCGGCGGCCGCGACCAGGCACTACCGCGTCTTGCCGGGCGCCCCGAGCAGCGGTGCCGCCTGGCTGGTCTCCGACGAGCCGGGCGCTCCGATGAGGTCGGTGCGGAGCGAGGGCGCGACGCCGAGCTTCGCGCGCAGGTCCGAATCCAGAGCGAGGATGATCGACTCGAGCCGCTGCACGCGTGCTTCCAGGGCCTGGCCCGCCGTCTTGCGCATCTCCGCGTCGAGCTGGAGCTCCTTGTCCTTGAACTTGAACCATTTCCAGATGAACACCAGCGCGACCGGAAAGCCGAAGACGGCGAGGATCGCGACGATCGGGATGAATATCTGCATCATCTCGGCGTTCATGGTCCGCAACCTACGCACGAGCGCGGAGTTGTTTTCAAGGGCCGGATCCGAGCGACTGCGAAAACGAGCGCGCCCCCGAGTCCATGGGCCCGGGGGCGCGCCTTCAACGAGTGCATCGCGCCTCGACCTAGTTCGCCGGGACCGCCGGGGTCGCGGGGTTGACGGTCGGCTCGGCGGGCGTGGCCGGCGTCGCGGCGTGCGCGCTGGCCTTGCGCTGCTCGAGCGCATCGGCGCGGTGCTCCAGCCGCTCCCCGCGCTTCTCGCGCCGTTCGCCCTGCCGCTCCATGCGCTCGCCCTGGCGCTCCAGCCGTTCGCCGCGGCGCTCCTGCCGGTCCGCGCTGCGCTCGAGCGCGTTGGCCGCCTTCACGTGGCCCTCGGCGCGCAGGTCCCCGGCGCGCTGATCCTTGGCCTCCGCCTTCTGGATCAACTTCTCGCCGCGCTCGTCGCGCCGCTCCCCGCGCTTCTCGCGCCGTTCGCCCTGCCGCTCCATCCGCTCAGCGCGCTTCTCCATTCGCTCCGCTCGATCCGCGCGCGCCATCGCGGGGACGAGCATCAGTGCCGCCACCATTCCGCTCCACAAGGTTTTCATCGTGCCCCCTCCGGGTTCCTTCCATCAACCCGTGAACACCGGAGGCGGTAAAAGGGACCTTAGCCGGAGGCCCGGGTAGGCTCGCGGCGCAGATGTCGTCGTTCCTCCACCCGTGGAAGTAACGAGAGCACACGCGCGCGCTCGTCGGGATCGGCGGCCAGCGCGAGCGACGCTTTCGCCGCGAAGAGATCGAAGAACGCCCGCAGCGCCCCCTGCGCCTCGAGCAGCTGCGCCTGCTCGTCGGAAACGGTGGCCGGCGCTCCGGCGATCTCGCCCAGGTCGCGCGCGAGGTCCTGCATGGTCTGCACGTCTTCCGGCAAGAGCCCGATGTCGTCGCGGACTTCCCGGTGCACCTCGAGCGCCGCGAGGATGCGGGTGAGCGCGCGTGCGACATGCGCCGGCTGACGCGTCGAGAACGGATCGCCGAGCCCGAAATCGCGCGCCACGCGCCGGCCGTCCGAGCTCCGCGTCACCCGCAGCACCGCCGTGCGCACGGCCTGCGCCGTGGCGGCCGCGTCGGCGAGCAGCTCGGCCGCGTCCTGCGAGCGCACGCGAGCGCTCACCGCCGCCGCCGGCATCGCCTGCAGGTGGTGTTCGATCTCGCGCGCGAGTTGCAGCGCGGCCTCGCAGAACGCGCCGTCGAGCCCGCGCCGCGAGAGCTCCGCCGCGTGGTCCTCGACCGCGCGCACCACCGCGGCGACGGCCTGCGCGTCCGCGAGCGGGTCGGAACGACAGAGCGTGGCGCCTTCCGCGTTGCGCGCCGCGCGCGCGACCAGATCTGCGCGCGCTTCCGATGCGGAGCGCGCGGA
>Ga0209236_1001055_pt1 | contig 16452 bp, 13 predicted proteins | sample GraSoi013_1_40cm_FD_185819 | JGI IMG/M metagenome (GOLD analysis project Ga0209236, IMG submission 185819) | Grasslands soil microbial communities from the Angelo Coastal Reserve, California, USA - Sample 09_27_2013_1_40cm (SPAdes) (version 2) | ecosystem: Environmental > Terrestrial > Soil >... | reverse complement strand
TGCGTCGTCAGCGCACCAAAACCCAGGAAACGAAAAAGCGTCGAGCGGATCGCTCGACGCCTCGTTGGTCGCTTTCCGAACGGACGCCGCGGGGAGTGGCGTGCGGTCCACCCCCCGCGGGCATGGTGTTTCGCTCAGTTGCCTACCTCCTTGGGTTACGACGCTCGTCTGCCCGGTCAGCGCGACCGGTGCACCATCTCGATGTCCGCATGATGTGCTATTTGTCGGGTCGGAGCCTTTCTGGGGTATCCCGCTGCTGGAATCCAAGACGCTTGCATAACTCGCACCGGCGCCGGCGCTCGGCGACCGCGTTGTGCCGGCGAGAGATGCGGCCCTCCCACCCGACGTCCGTGTCGCGGCCCCGCTACAGCCAGCGCCGCAGCCGCTCAGCTCGCGGCCAGCGGCTGGGGCATGGCCATCGCACGGCGCGGTAGATGCGCCGGCGCCGCCGGTGCGCTGTCCAGGTCGAGCAGCTCACCGTCGCACAGCACCCGCACGATCCGCTCCGCGGCGCGACCGTCCCACCGCTCGATCACCGGCCGCACGGGGGAGCGTCGCGTCACGGCCCGGTCGACCGCGTTGAGCATCACGTCGCGCCGCGGCGCGACCAGCCGGTTGGTCCCGTGGGTGCACGTGACTGGGCGCTCGGTGTTGGGCCGCACCGTCACGCACGGCACGCCGAGGAAGGTCGTCTCCTCCTGAAGGCCGCCGGAATCGGTGATGACGAGCTGCGCCCCCGCGACGAGGCCGAGCATATCGAGGTAGCCGAGCGGTTCGAGCAGGCGCAACCCGCCGCTCCGGTCCCGCTGGAAGCCCAGCGTGTGCACGCGCTCGCGCGTCCGCGGGTGGACGGGGAAGAGCACGGTCAGCTTGCGGCCGATCTGATCGAGCGTTTCCAGGAGCTCGCGCAGCACGGCGGGATCGTCGACGTTCGCGGGGCGGTGCAGCGTGACGACGGCGTAGCCGGCTCCCGCGACGTCGTAGTGCGCCGGGACGTCGCGCTTCACGGCCTGCGGCAGGGCCCAACACAGCGAGTCGATCATGACGTTCCCGACGAAGTGCACGCGGTCGGCGGGAATGCCTTCGGCAGCAGGTCGGCCAGCCGGTCCGTGACCACGCGGTTGATCTCCTCGGGCATGGTCCAGTCGCCGCTGCGCAGCCCTGCTTCCACGTGCCCGACGCGCCTGCCGAGCTTCGCCGCCACCAGCGCCGCGGCGAGAGTGGAGTTCACGTCGCCGTACACCAGCACGAGGTCGGGGCGGAGCTCGGTCAGGATCGGCTCGAGCCGCTGCATCACGGCCGCCGTCTGCTGCGCGTGCGAGCCCGAGCCGACCCCGAGGTGGTAGTCGGGCGCGGGAATCCACAGTTCCTCGAAGAAGAGGTCCGACATGTCCGGGTCGTAGTGCTGACCGGTGTGCACGATGACGTGCTCGAGGTCGCGACGCTTGGCCAGCTCGCGATCGACCGGCGCGAGCTTCATGAAATTGGGGCGCGCCCCGACGACGGAGAGGATGCGCACTAGTGCCCCAGCCGCGTGAGCCCGTAGATGGCGACCGGCAGCGTCACGAGGATGCCGATGATGCGCCACGTCGACTCCGAGTCTTTCCGAATCTCCCGCGGCACGAAGATCTGATCTCCCGTGTGCAGGTTCATTTGATCGATCGTCAAGCCCTTCGCCACCGCCTCGCGCAGCGTGTCGCCGATCCACACCTGCTGGCCGTCGCGCTCGATGCGCGCGTCGCGGAATTTCGCGTCGCGCGTCGGCCCGCCCGCCACCATGAGCGCGTCGCCGATCACCACATCCGCGGGGACGGCGTAGAACCCCGGGCGCTCCACCTCGCCGAGGATCGAGAGCCGGACCAGCGCTTTGGCGTGCACCGACGGGTTCTTCAGGTACCGCCCCAGCTGCTGGGTGAAATAGCTCTCCACGTCGGCGCGCTGCACGCCGGCGAGCGGGATCGCGCCGATCACGGGGAGCATCAGCGCAGGTCCTTGCGCCACGGTGAACGTGTGGGTGAACTGCGTATCTCCTTCCACCTGGAGCCAGATCTGGTCACCCACGAGGAACCCGCTCGCCGGGGTCGGCTTGGCACTCTGGGCGGCGAGCGGGCTCGCGAGCACCGCCAGCGCCACGCAGCGCAGCAGCAATCGTCGCATCATCATTCCACCGTCACGCTCTTCGCCAGGTTGCGGGGGCGATCCACGTCGCACCCCCGCCGCACGGCGATGTGATAGGCCAGTAGCTGGAGCGGGATCACCGTCAGCAGCGGCGAGAGCAGCGGCGCGCTGGCGGGGACGCACAACTGGTGGTCGACCAGATGCCGCAGGTCCCCGTTGCCCTCGCTCGTGACCGCGATGATGCGCCCGCCGCGTGCCCGCACCTCCTGCATGTTGGACACCACCTTGGTGTACACCTCGTCCTTGGGTGCGAGAAACACGACCGGCATGTTCGCGTCGATCAGCGCGATCGGGCCGTGCTTCATTTCCGCCGCCGGATAGCCCTCGGCGTGGATGTAGGAAATTTCCTTGAGCTTGAGCGCTCCCTCGAGGGCCACCGGAAAGTTCACGCCCCGGCCGAGGTAGAGGGCGTTCGTCGCGTCGGCGTAGCGCTCGGCGAGCTGGGCCACTTCCCGCTCCAGCTCGAGCGTGCGCGCCACCAGGTCGGGGAGCCCGGCGAGCTGCTCCACCAGGTGTCGCCCCTGCTCCACCGGCAGCCCGCGCTGGCGCCCCAGATACAGGCCGAGCAGCACCAGCGCGACGAGCTGGGACGTGAACGCCTTGGTGGAGGCGACGCCGATCTCGGGCCCGGCGTGCAGGTAGACGCCGCCGTCGGCCTCGCGCGCGATGGTCGAGCCAACGACGTTCACGAGGCCGAGGACGGTCGAGCCGGCCGCCTTCGCCGCGCGCAGCGCCTCGAGCGTGTCCGCCGTCTCGCCCGACTGCGAGATGGCGATGGTCAGCGTCCCCGGCACGCGCAGCTGACGGCGGTAGCGGAACTCGGAGGCGTACTCCACCGACACCGGGATTCCCGCGAGCTCCTCGATGACGTGCCGGCCCACCAGACCGGCGTGCCAGGACGTGCCGCACGCCAGGACCACGATACGGCGGATGCGGGCGCACTGCGCCGACGTGAGGTTGAGCCCGTTCAACCGCGCGGTGCCTTCGGTGAACAGCAGGCGCCCGCGCAGCGTGCTACGCACCGTCTCGGACTGCTCGCAGATCTCTTTGAGCATGAAGTGCGCGTAGCCGCCCAGGGCGAGCGCTTCGAGATCCCACTCGATGTCGTCCACGGCGCGGTCCTGCTCGTGCGCATCGCGGTCGAGGACGCGGTAGCCGGCGGGCGTCACGACCGCGACGTCGCCGTCGTTGAGGTAGACGACGGAGCGCGTGTGCGCCAGCACCGCGCTGGCGTCCGAGGCGACCAGGTACTCGCCGTCACCGACCCCGAGCAAGACCGGCGAGCCACGCCGCGCCACGACGATCTTTCCAGGCTCGGTCTCGGCGATCACGGCGACGCCGTACGTGCCTTCCACGTGCCCCAGGGCCGCGATCACCCGTTCCTCCAGGGTCGCGCCTGCCGAGTCCTCGATCAGGTGTGCCAGCGTCTCGGTGTCAGTCTCGGTCGCAAAGCGATGGCCCTGCTGCGCGAGCCGGGCGCGCAACACGTCCGCGTTCTCGATGATCCCGTTGTGCACCAGCGCGAGCGTGCCGGTGCAGTCGAGGTGCGGGTGCGCATTACGGTCGTTCGGCGCGCCGTGCGTTGCCCAGCGCGTGTGCCCGATGCCGCACCTGCCGTGGACCGGCGAGCGCCCCAGCAGCTCGCGCAGCCCCTGGACGCGCCCGGCGAGCTTGCGCGCCTCCACGCCGCGACCGTTCAACACCGCCACCCCCGCGGAGTCGTAGCCGCGATACTCCAGGCGCGCCAAGCCCTCCAGCAGGACCGGAACGGCGTTTTTAGGTCCGACATATCCGACGATGCCACACATCGCTCAGATGCCCCCGCGCTTGAGTTCGAGCAACGGCTCTCCCGTAACGGCCAGACCGAAGCGGGCGAGCTGTGCGAGCGTGGCGTTCCCCACGCCTAGCGTCACGCCCTTCAGCGTGACGATCGCTGCGCCGCACTGCTCGCAGAGCTGGACGGGGGAAGCCGTCGCGCTTCGTCGCGGCATTGAGCCGCGCGGTGTCTGCGCTGCGCAGGGTTGGCACAACATGCAGGGTCCTCGAGCCTCACCATGCGCCCCGGCTGCTTCAAGTTTGAGGCCCGGAGGCTTCCACCGGTCACGGCACCGCGGTCCAGCGCTCGGCGCGACAACGCGTTAGCTCCCTCGGCTGTGGTCGTGGAACCGCCCGGCGAGTTCGGGGTCGCGTTGCGCCCGCGCGGCACTTCCGGCGCGCCGACTCGTCGCATCCCACTCCGGCCGTTCGCTGCCGCCTCGGGGCCGCTCGCGGCCCCGGGTTTGCAGAGGGGAACAGGTGCGCCCTTGCGCCGACGGATTGGGAGGAAACCGCATGAGCGAACAGACGCCACGGGGCGGCTTGCCCTTGGTGCTTCTCGCCGGTGATCACCAAGAGGATACACACTGGCTACGGGGTCTCCTCGAGCCGGCGGGGTATGCCGTGCTGCGGGAGCCCTCGGGTCGATACGCGCTCGAGCGCGCTCGTGGCACCGAGCCGGACGTGATCATCGTGGACGCCGACCTCCCCGACATGCCGGGGGTCGAGTTGTGCCGCTTGCTGCGCGCCGATCCCCGCGTCCTCAGCAGCACGCCGCTGCTGCTGGCCTTCCGGGACCACGCGTCGCGCGAGCAGCGGATCGCCGCGCTCCGCGCCGGCGCGTGGGAGTGCATCGCCCCGCCACACGAGGCGGATGAAATCCTGTTGAAGATCGGTGCCTACGTGCGTGCCAAGCTCGACGCCGACCGGGCACGCGCCGAAGGATTGCTGGACCCGATGACGGGGCTCTACAACCGTCAGGGTCTCGCACGCCGCGCCCGCGAGCTCGGCTCGCAGGCGTTCCGCGAGCACGGCGCGCTCGCCTGCGTCGTGCTCGCCCTCGATGTGGAGGCCCCGGCGCCGGGGAGCGAGGGCGCCGCCAACGTCGTTGTCCGCTGCGTCCATGCCCTCAAGTCGTCGGCGCGACTGTCCGACGTGGTCGGCCGGCTCAGCCTCACGGAATTCGCGGTGCTCGCCCCCGGGACCGACGCAGCGGGGGCTCGCCGGCTGGCGGAGCGCCTCGCGAGCAGCGTGCAGACCAGTGCCACCGCTCCCTCGGCGGCCGACGAGCGGCCGTTGGCGCCGCTGCGCGTGCGCTGCGGCTACGAGGCCGTCGCCAACGTCGGCTACGCGCCGATCGAGCCCGTCGATCTGCTGGTGCGGGCGTCCACCGCCTTGCGCACGGGGCGCGCGGAAAGCGGCAGCTGGCTGCGCCGCTTCGACGACGGCGTCAGCACCCCTCCTCCTTAAATCACGAACGGCTGCTTGTTCCCGCCGCTCGTCCGCTCAGCCTCTTCATCCACGGCTTCGTAGCCCGGCAGGTAGTACGAGTAGTAGCGGTACGCGGCGCCCGCTGGCACCGCGTTGAGGATCGCTCCGAGCAGCCGCACCGGCAGCCGTTGCAGCACCTCGAGTTTGGCGGCCGCCACGTCGCGGTGGCTGTACCCCGTCCGGAGCACCACCACCAGGTGACCGGTCAGCGTACCCAGGATGAGGGGGTCGACCCCGGCGCCGAGCGGCGGGCTGTCGACCAGGATGACGTCGTAGCTCGGGCGTAGCGCGGTCACGAGCTGCGACATCGTCTGCGAGCCCAGCAGCTCGGGCGCGTTGTAGGCACGGGTCCCGCAGCCGATCAGCGAGAACGACGGATACGGCGTCGCCTGCACGATCGCCTCGAGCGGGACCTCCCCACGCAGGAAGTCGGTGAGTCCGGGACGGCGCCGGGCGCCCAGGCGGCGGTGGAGCACGCCGCGCCGGAGGTCACCATCGATCAGCAGCGTGCGGTGCCCGGCCTCCGCGAAAGTGTGCCCGAGATTAGCGGCGAGGAAGGACTTGCCGTCGCCCGCCCCCGGGCTGGTGATGGTGACGAGCATGGGCGACTCGGCGCCGTGGGTGTACACCAGGTTGAGGCACACGCCGCGCAGCGCTTCGACCACGACGGCGACGTCTTCGGGCGGCCGGACGCGCCGCCCGTTGCGCGGCGTGGGCCGCGCGCCGGGTCGCACGTGCGGCACGGCGCCCAGAATGGTGAGTCCCATCTCGCGCGACACCTGATCGGGGTAGCGGACGCGTGGGTCTATCCGATCGATCAGGACGGCTCCCATGACGGCCAGCGCGAAGCTGCCGACGAACGCCATGAGAATCACCCGCGGTGCGGTATTCTTCACCGGCCGTCGCGGCACGACCGCGGAATCGAGGACCCGGACGTCCGCCAGGGTGCTCGCCTCCGCCAGGCGCGCCTCGTCGTACTTCTGCTGGAGACTCGTGTACAGATTCTCCGCGAGGCTCGCGTCCCGGCGGAGCCGCGCTTCTTCGATGGTGCGCCCCGGGATCTGCCGCAGACTGCGCGAGTCGGCATCGACCCGACGGCCCAGCTCCGATTCCTTCCCCGCAAGCTGACCGGCGAGCGCACGCGCCAGTCCCGGGATCGTCTGACGCTGCAACGTCGCGATCTCCCCCAACAGCCGCTGCACCGGAGGGTACTCGTCGGAGTACTTGTAGCGATAGGCGCGCAGCTGGGCCTGCTTGTCCGTCAACTCCTTCAGCGCCTCCGACAACTCGGGATTCTGCTGGACCGAGCCGACCACCGAAAGCGCCTCGGCCGAGAGCCCTGAGTCGCCGGCCTGCGCCAGCAGCCGGCCCAGGGCCTCCCGGTCGCGGCGCGCCTCCTCCCGCGTGAGCTGCATATCGAAGAAGCCGCCGAACACCGGATCCCGCGTCCCTCCGGCAGCCCCCCCCCCCCCCCCCCCCCCCCCCGCGACCGACGCGCCCGCCGCCGCGCGGTCGCTCGGCAGCGTGATCGTCTCCTCCCGAAAGCGTTGCAGGGCGGCCTCCGCGTTGCGGAGGTTCTCCTGCGAGTGCTGCACCTGCTCCCCCAGGATTTTCGTGAGCTCCATGACCTTTTGGCGCTTCAGGTCGGCGTACACCTGGACGTAGCGCTGCGCCACGGCGTTGACGATGGCGGTAATGCGCGTCGGATACACGCCGCGCAGTTCGACACGCAGGAAGTTTCCGTCCATGTCCATCCGCGTGTCCAGCGCCTCGCCTAGGCCTGTGGCGGCATCCCGCAGCGTCGTCAAAGTGAATTCAACCGTGCGCCCCGGAGCGACCGTGCCCGCATCGGGCGCCCACTGCAACCCATACCGCGTCCCGACCGAATCGCCCAGCGTGCCACGCTCGAGCTCGATGCCGTCCGCCGTTCCGAGGGTGTAGCCTTGTCCCGAGCGGTCCACGGTGAAGCGATACGCGCCGGGCCGGTACTGATCGGCGACGCGCAGCCCCTCGACCGCCTGCGCGTCCGCGGGCGAGCTGGGGGCCACAAAGAGGCGTTCGTCGCGCACCACCTGGTCAAGCACAACGTATGACTTGAGCAAATCCACCCACGACTCGGCATCGAGCAGTTGGCCTGGGCGAATCGGCGCGGGCCCACGGTCCGGACCGCGCCGGCCCTCGACGTCGATCCAGATTTTGGCCTGGGCAGAGTACTCGGGCTTGAGGAAGCGCGTGGCGCCGAAGCCGGCCGCCGTTCCGACCAGTGTAAAGCCGGCGATGAGCCACTTGAAGCGCAGCAGCGCACTCAGGATCCGGCGCCAATCAAGCCCGCTGTCGGAGCCGGCAAGGTCAAACTCTGTCACGCCGCGGTGCGACGTCCCGGGCGCGACGACCGGCGGTGAGACGAGCGGTGCGGCCGGCAGGTTGCTGAGCGTCATCGGGCCGTTCCCTATCAATACGTTGCGTCACGTTGCGTCCATCCGGTCGCGTGGCGTCGTGCCGCGCACCAGCGTCGCGCCGTCACGACAGCAAGTCCGATACCGCGCACGGCCTCACGCCCTCCCCGCCCACCGCGACGTCATGCCGCAAATCGGTGCAGCATGGGGGCGGCGTTGGATGCAGGTTGGTGCGCCATCCAGCTCCGCGCGCGGGGCCGCCGGGCCGTACGTGCCGCAATCGCTTGAGAATCCGGTCGCTGCGAGGTCGCGACAGGTCTGGCCCGAACCCTGCGTAGGGGGAGGCCAAACCCGAGCTGGAACGAACCCGATGTCCATGCCACTTGCACAGAACGGCGTCTCCCGGCCCGGGGCGCGTGACGAGACCAACGTCACGTCCCTGCTCTCGATCGGGGCCGATGCGAAGGCGCGGATCCGCATCCTCGTGGTGGACGACGAGCACACGCTGCGCGAAAGCTGCGCGACGGTGCTACGTCAAGACGGCTACGACGTAACCGTCTGCAGCCGCGGCCAGGAAGCGTTCGAGCTGCTGAAGCGCCGCGCGTTCGACATCGTGCTCGCGGATCTGTACATGACGCAGGTCGATGGCCTGACGCTGCTGCGCACGGCGCTCACGACCAATCACGACACCATCGTGATCGTGATGACGGGAAACCCGAGCGTGGAGTCGAGCGTCGAGGCGCTGCGGCAGGGCGCGTTCGACTACCTCCCGAAGCCGTTTTCCGCCTCCCACCTCCAGGTCCTGATCGGCCGCGCGGTGCACACGCTGGTCGTGGCACGCGAGACCCGCGAGCAGCAAGAGGAGCTGGAGCGGCGGCATGCGCACAGCGACAAGATCACGCTGCTCGGCACCGCGCCATCGTTTCGCCGGGCGATCGAGCTGGCGCGCAAGGTGGCTCCCACGGATGCCTCGGTGTTCATCACCGGGGAAAGCGGAAGCGGCAAGGAGATGATCGCCCAATTCATCCACCACCACAGCCGGCGCTCGAGCCGGCCGTTCGTGGCGATCAACTGTGCCGCCCTCCCCGAGGGACTGCTCGAGTCGGAGATGTTCGGCCACCGCAAGGGCGCATTCACGGGGGCCGTCCGCGACAAGCCCGGCTTGCTTGAGGCGGCGCACGGCGGGACCCTGTTCCTGGACGAGCTGATCGAGATGTCGAAGCCGATTCAGGCGAAGCTGCTGCGCGTCATCCAGGACGGCGTGGTACGTCGCGTGGGGAGCGAGTCGAACGACGCCGTCGTGAACGTGCGATTCATCGCAGCCACGAACAGCGACGCCGAAGCCGCCGTCAAGGCGGGCACCCTGCGGGAGGACCTGTACTACCGCCTGCGGGTGGTGCCCATCCATGTGCCGCCGCTGCGGGAGCGGCCGGAGGACATCCCACTGCTCGCGGAGTACTTCCTCTCCACGTACTGGATCCGGCACCGCAACAAGGGCGCGCCCTTCCCGAAGCTCGGCGACGCCGCGATCCGGGGGCTGTGCGCCCACAACTGGCGTGGCAACGTGCGCGAGCTGCAAAACGCGATCGAGCACGTGGCGGTGATCGTGGAGCCCGGCACGGAGATCCGGCCGGAGGACTTGCAGCTCACCACGTCCGAGGGGGAATCCCCCGCGACGGCGAATCCGGCCTCGCTGATCTCGACGCTGCTCGAGGAGAGCTACCACGCGGCCCGCGACCGCGTCATCGCCCAGTTCGAGCGGCAGTACCTCACGTGGCTCGTGAACCGGGCGGGGGGGAACATGTCCAAGGCGGCGCGCATCGCCGGCGTGGACCGCACGACCCTGTATCGCCTGATGGAGCGCCACGGCCTGCAGCGCAGCCCCAGCACGGGCTGGGTAATCGAGCGGGAGCCCGCCACTGATGAGGCGAGCCCGCCGACCGTCGAAACCGCCGAGCCAATCGCGTGAGTGCCGAGGAGCGAGCGCATGAAGACGAGCACCGCCGAACGGCGCGAGTGGCAGGCACCGACCACCGCATCCCTTCCCGAGGTCGCGGCCGAGCCTCAGGACCTGGCGTCCTGCCTGGCGGGCCCGAATGGACAGGAGCTAGTGGTGGAGATGGCGCACGACCTGCGTTCACCGCTCACGGCAGTCCTGTTCCTGGCGGAATCGCTGCAGAACGCGGAGAGCGGACCGATCACCGCGGCGCAGCGCCGCCAGTTGGGCCTCATCTACAGCGCGGCGCTGGGTCTCTGTGCGACCGCGAGCGACGTGCTCGAGCTCGCCCGCGGGGGCGACCGGCTCAGCGAGCGCGGGCCAGCACCCTTCTCGGTTGTCGAAATCCTCACCTCGGTGCGGACCATGATCCTGCCGCTCGCCGAGGAGAAGCGACTCGAGGTACAGCTGGTGCATCCCGTCCCCGAGCGACGCATCGGCCACGCCCGGGCGCTGGGACGGGTGCTGCTGAACCTCGCGACTAACGCCGTGAAGTTCACCGACGCGGGGTTCGTCGAGATCGCCGCTCGGCCGCTCGGGGCGACGCGCCTCGAGCTCTCGGTCCGGGACAGTGGCGAGGGCATCGACGCAGCCGAGATGCGGACGCTGTACGAGCCGTTCCGGAAGGCGTCGGCGGGGCCGCGCTACTACTTCTCCAGCTCGGGCCTCGGGCTGGCGATTTGCCGCAAGCTGGTCCGCGCCATGGGCTCGGAGCTGCGAGTGGAAACGCGCCCGCACTGGGGGACGCGGTTCTCCTTCGAGCTCGATCTCCCGCCGGCGACCGCCGCGATCTGACCGATGCCGCGTAGCGTCGCAACCGCTCCACACGCGCCGACCGAGCGCGACAGCGCCGCGTCACGGTACGACGACCGGCTCGACTCCAACCGCTGGCGCTCCTCGAGGTTAGCCCCGGTCGCCGCCGCCACGGCCCGCGCACACGGATTGCCCAGCGGGTCGGTGATGGCAACGTCCGTCGGTTTCGAAACGCGACGTACCAGCCTCGCGCTCGTCCACGCGGTGCCGCTTCGCGCGCGCGACCGGGAGCGACAGGCCCGGCGCTGGCTCAACTTCGCTGTGGCGGCCGCCGGGATCTTGGTGACGTCGCCGCTCATGCTGTTGATCACGGTGCTGATCAGGCTCACCTCGCGTGGTCCTGTACTCTTCACCCAGGCGCGGATCGGGCTGGACCGGCGGGCGCTATCGCGCGCCGGCGGCAACACGCGGCGGCGCCTCGACCTGGGCGGCAACCCGTTCACCATGTTCAAATTCCGCACGATGCACGTCGCGCCGGACAGCGACGACCAGGAGGTCTGGGCCCAGCCGGATGACGCGCGCGTGACACCCCTCGGGCGGGTGCTGCGGAAGTTCCGGTTCGACGAGCTGCCCCAGCTCTTCAACGTGCTGCGCGGCGATATGAACATCGTCGGCCCCCGCCCCGAGCAACCGGCGATCTTTGTGTACCTGCGCGAGCAGATCGAGGGGTACCAGCGCCGCCAGCGGGTGCGGCCCGGCATCACGGGCTGGGCCCAGGTGAACCAGGGATACGATCAGTCGGTGGAAGACGTCCGGCGCAAGCTCGCCTTAGACCTCGAGTACATCCGGCGCCAATCGGCGGTCGAAGACCTGAAGATCATGGTCCGCACCATCCCGGTCATGGTCTTCCGTCGCGGCGGCTGGTGAGGACGCTGCTGATCTGTCACCACGACGAGCCCATCAACCGGCTCGGCGTGGCGCGGTGGCTTGCGTCCTTCTCGCAGCTGAGCGGCATCATCGAGATTCACGAACCTGCGGGGCGGCTGTGGCGGCGCATCCGGCGCGAACTCCGCCGCGTCGGCCCAATCCGCTTCCTGGACGTCCTGGCGTTCCGTCTCTATTCCCGACTGTTCCTCTCCGCCCGGGATCGGGCCTTCGAGGCTGCGGCACTGGAGCGCCTGAGCATCACCTATCCGCCGCTCGATCCGCAGACGCCCGTGTTGGCGACGCCCAGCTCGAACAGTGCCGAGGCCGTGGCCTTCATGCGCCGGCTCGCACCCGACGTCGTGCTCGCCCGGTGCAAGACCCTGCTCAAGAAGGACGTGTACTCGCTCGCGGCGCGGGGAACGTTTGTGCTGCACACCGGTATCTGCCCCGAGTACCGCAACGCCCACGGCTGCTTCTGGGCGCTCACGCACGACGACCTGTCCAAGGTAGGCGCCACGCTGCTGCAGATCGACGACGGGGTCGATACCGGACCGATCTACGGCTACTTCAGCTACCGGTACGACGAAGTGGCGGAGTCCCCCGGCATGATCTACGACCGTGTCGTGCTCGACAACCTCGACGCCATTCGCCAGCGGCTCGTCGACGTGCTGGCGGGGCGCGTCCGACCTCTGGACACGTCGGGTCGGCGGTCTGCCACGTGGGGCCAACCGTGGCTGACCAGGTATCTGCGCTGGAAGCTGCGCGCGCGGAGACGGCGGCGTGAGAGCGCTTGCGTTAGCGTATCATGACGTCGTAGACGGCGGCGCCTGGGACGCGAGCGGCTTTCCCGGCCCCACCCACGCGACCTATAAGCTCGACCGCCGCGCCTTCGAGCAGCACCTCGTCGCCATCTCGGGCGCGGCGCGACGGCGCGGCACCGTGAGCGACCTGCTGGACGCCCGCGCCCCAGCGTCGCATCGGCCCCCAGTCTTGCTGACCTTCGACGACGGGGGCTCGAGCGCATACTCTTGCATCGCCGATCTGCTGGAGCGCGCGGGATGGCGCGGCCATTTCTTCATCATTACCGACTACCTCGATCGGCCCGGGTTCGTCACCACCGCCCAGGTGCGCGAGCTCGCCGCCCGGGGACACATGATCGGTACGCACTCCTGCAGCCACCCCACCCGCATGGCGTCGTGCACCTGGGACCGGCTGATGCAGGAGTGGACGAAGAGTGCCGCGATCCTGTCCGAGCTGCTCGGTGAGCCGATGCGGATCGCGTCCGTGCCGGGTGGCGCCTACTCGCGCCGGGTGGCGGAGGCCGCCGCCGTCGCCGGTATCACGGCGCTGTTCACGTCCGAGCCGACGTCTCGGTGCCGTCAGGTCGATGGCTGTCTCGTCGTCGGCCGCTACTCGGTGCGGCGTGGGACGCCCGCGCGCGTCGCCGCCGCGCTCGCGTCCGGCCGCCTGCTACCGCGGCTCGCTCAGCTGTGCTTCTGGAATTGTAAGAAACTGGCGAAGGCCGTGGGGGGCGAGCGCTACTTGGCGCTCCGGCGCATGGTGTACGGCGTCGCGTCAGCCCGGGTGGACAGCGCTCCGGCGCGTGGGCTCCCAGACCGCGGTCCGCACACCCTGGAGGGCCAGCAGCCAGGCGTGCAACGCAGCCGCGTTCCCCGCGAACAGGTACGCCGCTAGGGCGAGCAACCGAGGCGGCCGCTTCCCCTCGGGCCACCACCACCCCGCAGCTCCCAGCCCGGCGAGTACGGCCAGCCCCGCGAGCGCACCGCGGGACCACCCCCACGCCTCTCCCGTCGCCAGTCCCGCGAGCGCAGCCACCGCGCCGAGCAGCGCCCAGGGCACCACCCAACGACACAGCTTGTGGCTGGCCAGCATCCAGGCGAAGCGACCCCAGCGCAGCGGGTCGAGCAGCCCCCGCAGCCACCACAGGGTGCGCAGGCCACGCGCCATCGTGCGCACCTTGCGCCGGTACTCCTGGCGCAGTGAAGCGCCACGCGGCACGAAGCAGATCGCCTCAGGAACCGACACCGCCCGATAGCCGCGCCGGCGGGCGAGGAGCGCCGCCCCGAAGTCGCGGCTCAGATCCTCGGGAACCAGCTGGCGGTGGAGCTCCGCCCGAATCGCGTACAGGCACCCCGACGCTCCCACGATCCCCGACACCCGCGTCTCGAGATCCCGCACCCACATCTCGTAGCCAACGTAGGTCGACTCCCCCGCGTTCGCTTCCGCGCCGACGCGCGCCACGCTCACGTCGCGGCCCGAGGCCACTCCCACCGTCGGGTCCGCGAACGCAGCGACGAGCGGCTTGAGCGCCTGTGGCGCGATCCGAACCGAGGCGTCGGTGTTGACGATGATGGCGCCGCGCAGGTGCGCTCGCGCCGCATTCTCCGCCGCCGTCTTGCCGCACCGCTCGGGCAGGCGCAGCAGCTCGACCCCGCGATCGGCGAGCCCCGACACGATCGCATCGGTGCCGTCGCTCGAGGCATCCGACACGACGAGGATCTGGCGTCGCTCGGCCGGGTAGTCGAGCTCGAGGATCCGCGCCAGCGTGCCGGCGATCACCTCGACCTCGTTGTGAACCGGGATCGTAATGCTGATGGAGGGCCACTGCTGGGGCGGGGCCGCCCGCCGGGACGCGCGCCGCAGCGAGCCCGCGAGCTTGAGGAGCGCGGGGTAGCCGATGTACGTGTACAAGCAGAATCCCAGCGCGACGGCGAGCAGCTCGGCAGGCGTGACGATCATCCCACTAGCGCGGCGGGCGCGGCCCGGCAGACCTGCTGGTAGACGCGCTCGTAGCGCGCCAGCCACGGCTCGAGGCTGAACTCACGCCGCAGCCGCTCCCGCGCGCGCCGAGCGCGCTCGCGCGCCTGCGCCGGGTCACGGTACACCAGGCGCAGCTCCGCCGCGAGCGCCATTGGATCGGCGGGCGGGACCAGCGCCGCCTCGTCCGGCGACAGGATGTCCGGGACGCCCCCGACCCGCGCAGCGATCACCGGGACCTCCGCCGCCATCGCCTCGAACAGCACAATCGGGGTGCCCTCCGTGCGCGAGCTGAGCACGAATACATCGAACGCCCGGAACAGCCGCCCCGCGTCGGGGACTGCGCCGTGCCACACAATCCGGTCCAGTCGCAGGTCCGTGGCTCGGGCTTGCAGCTCGGCCCTTGCAGTGCCGCTTCCCAGCACCGAGACAATGAGCGGCAGGTCCGTCGCGTGCGGCACCGCGTCCAACAACACGTCCAGACCCTTCTCGTGGCTCAAGCGCCCGACCCAGCCGACCACGAAGCCGTCCGACGGGATCCCCAACGCGAGCCGCGCGGCCGCGCGATCGAGTGGCGGATCGATCTCGTGCCACGCGTTCGGCACGGCGTGGAGGCGCGCCGTGGGGACGCCCGCCCCCGCCAAGCGCTCGACCAGCGGCCGGGACACCGCCACGACGGCGTCGAAGCGACGGAACGCGCGGCACTGCAGCCACTCATAGCCGTGGTTCTTCCAACCACCGCCAGTGAAGCCGTGCACGGTGGTGACGATCGGAATCCCGAGCCCGCGCGCCACCCCCGCGTCCACCACGTCCGGCCGGTACCCGTGCGTATGGACGACATCCGGCCGGAGACTGCGGCACAGCCCCGCGACCGCCCGTCGCTCCCGCAAATAGGCACGCCCGGGCAGCACGAGCGGATGGGTCGGAATCCCGCTGTGGTCGAGCCCGGCTAGGAAGGGATGCGCCCCCGGGGCGTCCAGCATGACCGCGACATGCACATCATGACCCAGCCCCCGGAGCCCCGACGCGAGGGCTTGGGCCACGCGCTCCAGACCACCGATTTCACCCGGTGCGACGACCTGCAGGACGACCATTCTAGGCGAGCACGGCGTCCGCTGCGGTCTCGGCTTCTCTCGCGATGCCGCAGCCGACCCGCTCGTCCCGTATGAGCGCATCTGCAAAGAACTTCGTCGCCCAGTTGAGGGTCTGGAACGGGCCGTACTCCGCGCCGAGCGGGAAGGAGCCCTTCACGCCGCCCCGGAGGCCGGGGTCTCGGCTCGTGCGGTTCTGGGTCGACTTGAGGAAGCGGAGCACCGGTCCGAGCCACTTGCGCTCCCCGGTGATCTCGAACAGGCGCAACCAGATATTCGCCATCTGCGCCTCACCGGTCAGGCAGCTCCACGGCGCCGCCGGCGACCAGCCAGCAGCGAAGCGCCCCGGAAGCCGGCCGTCGGGCCCCACCGCTGCGGCGATCCGCTCCGCGGCGAGGGCGGCGTGGGCGACGAGCCGCGCGTCCTCCAGCACGCCCCCGCCCTCGAGCAGACCGCGGATGCCGTAGGCGACCGTATGCAGCAACGGCCGCATGCGGTCGGTGAGGCAGCAGTCCGGCAACCAGCCATCGTCGTGCTGCAGCCGGGCGACGGCGCGCAGGTTTCGGGCCGCGGCCGCCGTGAACTCGGGTGCGCCGAGCCGCCGGCCCGCTTCCGCCAGACCCCACGCGGTGCGCGTGTTGTAGAGCGTCGCCTGGGAATCGGCGAAACGCGAATTGCCACGCCGCCACAGACCATCCGCGTCGAGCATGGCGAGCAGAAAGCACGCCGCACGCCGTGCCGCACCCGCGAACACCCCGGAGCCGCTGTGCGCGAACGCGGCGAGCCAGCCGAACAGCACCTGGCCCGTGTTGAACACTGCGGGCGACGTGCGCTCGCCCATCACTCCGCCTCGCACCGCCCCGGACGGCAGCTGGATCTCGACCTCCCAGCGGGCGGCGCGCTCGGCGCGGCTCGCGAGGTCGGGCCGGTTCAAGTACCGCGCCGCCTCGTACAGCGTCGGGATGATGTAGCCCGTCGTCTCGGGATAGGCGGGCTGCCAGCCGCGCGACTTGAAGTACGGACTCCA
>Ga0209236_1001051_pt1 | contig 16472 bp, 14 predicted proteins | sample GraSoi013_1_40cm_FD_185819 | JGI IMG/M metagenome (GOLD analysis project Ga0209236, IMG submission 185819) | Grasslands soil microbial communities from the Angelo Coastal Reserve, California, USA - Sample 09_27_2013_1_40cm (SPAdes) (version 2) | ecosystem: Environmental > Terrestrial > Soil >... | reverse complement strand
CTGGGATGGATATTTCTCCTGCGACCAATGAGCCGGGACCAAGACGGACTCCTGTTCCTAGTCGAACACGTTCTCCTACGATTGCGCCTTCAATCTGGCATTTCTCTTCTACAAGGGTTTCTTCGAATACTATCGAATCTCTGATTCTCGACCCGGACTTCACTGTTACTTTGTCCGACAATATGCTGTATGCACCGATTTGAGCGCTCTGCTCGATGACTGACCCTCTGCCAACATAGGTCGGGCCTTCCTTTCCTGCTCTATTTGTGGTGTGAGATTGTTCGAGCAACTCTCTATTTACGCGAACATAATCAGGAATTTTGCCAACATCGTACCAGTATCCTCCCCGGTGTTCCCAGCCTTGCATGAGATTGTCCTTCGCGAGCTTTGGAAAGACCTGCCGTTCGATACTCACCATTCCACTACTCGGTATCTTTTCTAGTACTTCCGGGCTAAGTATGTACACTCCAGCATTCACCACTCCAGATCCATCGACGTTCTTGGTCTTCTCATCAAACTGTTTGATCCTCCGATCCTTATCCATCCGCACAAGGCCATAATGGGAGGGGTCAGGTACTTCCACAAGCGCAATAGTTGCTTCGATGTGGTCGTTGTCCTCGTGCGCCTTGACTATCTTGCGAAGGTCAAGATTGCTGACGATGTCTCCATTGATTACTAGAAATGGCTCGTCGGAACCGAGGAGGTTCTTAGCCAATCTTAGTGGGCCCCCAGTTCCAAGAGGTTCGGGTTCGATCGAATATAGAACGTCGAGTCCTCTTCTTTTCTCACCGATCTCTTTTCGCATACGGTCGGCGAGGTGGTTGACTGCAAGGATAACTTCGGTGATACCAGCCGGCTTCATCCAGTCCAGCATTACGTCGATTAGGGGTACACCCACTATAGGGAAGAGCAGTTTGGGCTTTGAACAGCTTAAGGGCCGGAGTCTAGTTGCAAATCCTCCAGCTAGTATCAGGCCCTTCACTGTTTGTTATCGCGTCCCTGCCCAGTGATTGAAAAAGGAGGGGCAAGGACAGGCTAAATAGCCTTGAGTCGGTTCTAATCGCCTAAGCTAGAAATCGGCCCAAAATTCTGCAGTCATACTAAGGAAATCGTCTTCAGACAAGACATGGTTTGACGGATTGAGCATGAGTCATGACTGTACGCCGACAGCCTGCATGCCAGAGATTACCGACTCCACTTCAGTGGTCACCTGACTCACTCTGCCATCATCGAGCACCAGAATCATATTACAATCCCTCAGAGTGCTTGGACGATGGGCGATCATCAAGGTAGTTCTGCCCTTCATCAGCTCTTGAATCGTATCGAGGATCGCTGATTCAGTATGAATGTCCAATGAGCTGGTAGGCTCGTCGAGTACGAGGATGGGAGCGTTCTTGAGAAATGCGCGAGCTAGTGATATGCGCTGACGCTCTCCTCCCGACAGTTTCATTCCCCGCTCACCGACCAGGGTGTCATACCCGTTCGGTAGACTTGTAATGAAGTCGTCAGCTTTCGCAGCTTTTGCTGCTGCAATAACCTCGTCGATGGTTGCGTTGGGCTTTGAGAAGCGAATGTTCTCAGCCACCGTCGTCGAGAAGAGAACCGTCTCCTGGTGAACCACTGCATATTGGTTTCGAAGATCGGCCAGCTTGTAGTCTTTCAAGTCAATATCGTCCAGAGTGATCACGCCTTCGGTCGGGTCAAAGAGGCGAAGGAGTAGGGTGGACAGCGTGGTCTTGCCTGAGCCAGTGGGACCGACAACGCCGAGACGATTGCCGGATGGTAGTTCGAAGGATACGTCGTGGAGTACACCATGATCCTTTGTGTATTCGAATGATACTTTCTGGAAGGCGATTTTGCCCTTAGCTCTGACGAGTGGAAGCGCATTCGGTGACTCAGGCACGTCGGGTTTCTCGTCTAGTACGACGTGATATCTCTCAATTCCGGTCATGGACATCTGAATGTCCAGTATTGACTGTCCCACATTCCTGAGGGGACCATAGAGCTGAGTCACGTAGTAGTTCACAACCAGAAGGCTACCGAGGGACAGGACGCCTGCTTGAACGTGCCCGATGCCTATGTAGAGCACAGCCGCTAGACCGGCCGCTGTCACAACGCCCACAAGTAGACTGTAGAACGCGACGTCCACCTGGACCTTGAGCTGCGCAGAGAGACTCTCGTTATAGTGAGAGACGAGCTGCTCGTTCTTCCGCTCCTCCTGACCGTACGACTTCACCAGTCTGGACGCGCCCAGGCTCTCTTGAGCAACTGCCATGGCCGCACTTTCCGAGGCCCTAAACCTTCGCCAACCGGCCCGAATACGGGGCCGAAAGACAAACGTGAGAACGAACATCAAAGGAGACACGAGCAAAGCGATCAGAGCAAGCTGCCAGTCCAGGTAAACCATAACAAGAATCATTGCGGCAAGTGTCAGGATAGAAGTGGTCAGGGGAATGATGCTATCGATTCCGAACGAGCGCAGCATCGGCGCGTCGTTTAGAGTGCGGTACGCTGAGTCTGCAGCCCCCATAGTATCATGGTAAGCGATCGAGAGACGCTGCATCTGTCGAAACAGGCGGGCGCGAACGTCAAGCGTCATCCGATTTCCAACTTTGTTGCTGTACCAGACATTCACCAGGTTCAGCAGCCAAGTCAGAACTGCGGTACCCAGAAGCATACTGATTGCCAGCCATATCGCGAAGCTTTTGGAGAATTGCGATCCTACAAGAATTGTGAGATATCCGGGCAATGACTGAGAACCCAGAACGCTGTCAACCAAGATCTTGATGGGAAGAGGAACGATCAGCGTTATCGGAATGGCCAACAGTGATACTAGTAGTAGGACAATGAGTGGCGCAAGGTAGGGTCGAAGGTCCTCGAGAGTTCGTTGGACATGGCGAGACCTCAACATACTACTAATCTGCCAGATCTGTTGGATAAACCCTCGTGACTAGTATCAAATCAGAATGGAATTGTATTTTGAGGGGGGAGACTCAATGGGGTCAGCGGGATATACAAGCCAGAGAAATGATAACAGAAGAGTTCCTCCGGGCGGTCATAAGGGTAGATACGTAGTCTTTAGAGTCAAACTGAGAATAGCCGGGAAGCTATGAAGTCCAACTCGTACGGCTCGTCTGGCGGAGAAAGAGTCGCTGGATGGCAGGCACGAGCGTTGCATTCTCACCGTGCCAGATTACAGGCTTCTTCCGAATACACGACGGCTTTAAGGATGCTAATCGGATCGGATCAACAGGAACAGGAATTTGTGTCGAGCAGGGGGTTACAACTCGCGTAACACTGAATCCAAGTTCTCATCGCAAAGATTTGATCCTTCTGAATGGGAAACCGCTCGAACGACCAGTTGTTTCGAGAATCGTCCTAAGGAAGTTCCGAGAGAAGGTCGGAACATTTAGCGCTAGGGTGTCCCATTCGAGCGAATTACCAGTCGGATGCGGTTACGGGACTAGCGGCGCAGGGGCGTTGAGTTTAGCATTCGCAATTAATGAAAACCTTGGCCAGCCTCTCAAACGGCTCGAAGCGGCCCAGATCGCACATGTGGCAGAAGTGGAAGCTCGAACTGGACTTGGGACAGTGGCGTCAGAGTTCACCGGAGGAGTAGTGGTACGACTGAAAGCTGGTGCTCCTGGAGTTGGTGTGACGAAGCGGTTCATGTTTGGACGGGGATTGCGAGTTGTCTCAGGCGCTTTCGGACCAATGCGGAAGACAAGGGTACTCGGGAATGCTAGTCTGAGTGATCGAGTAAACTCATGTGCGGACAATTTCGTCTCGCGGTTTCTCAGGAAGCCAGACAGCGAAAGATTTGTCGAGTTTTCCAGTAGGTTCTCTGAATGTTTGTCGCTCAAGAGTGCTAGGCTTGATCATGCTATGAGGCATGTTGCCGCTCGAGGATTCATGTCGAGTATGATGATGCTTGGCGAATCATTGTTCTGCCTTGTTGACCAGGAGTCTGTCGGAAAAGCGTCGAAGGCATTGGCCGAAGCTCGGTTGAAACCCGTTGTGAGCAAGATAGCTTACAGGGGAGCGAGACTGGTTTGATCATTCCACGGAGCCATCCGCGCTACCTGTCTCTCAAGACAAGAGAGCAACTCGTTCGGGCCAATAGATCAGGTATAGTCGTCCCAGAAGGATTGATTGCGCATGGACGCGGAGAAGCGTTTGACTACATTCTTGGTGAAAGAACAAGACCCTCGGCAGAGAAGGCGATCGAAGCCGCCGCGGCTCTTCTTCTAACTGCTGAAAAACCGGTGGTATCCGTCAACGGAAACACGGCAGCTCTGGTCCCCAGCGACTTAGTGAAACTCGCGCGAGCTGTGGGCGGAGATGTTGAGGTGAACTTGTTTCACCGTGGAAGTGATAGGGAGAAGAGGATTGCTCGGACTCTCAGGCGTTCTGGGGCTTCACGGGTTCTCGGTGTTGGCAAGAAAGCGTCCAGTAGAGTTCCTGGTCTAGAGAGCATGCGTCGAAAAATTGACCCGTCCGGGATAGGAGAGGCGGACGTTGTGTTTGTCCCGCTTGAGGACGGTGATCGGGCATCAGCGCTGCGTAGGATGGGGAAGAAGGTGATAGCCGTGGATCTGAACCCACTATCTAGGACATCTCGTTCTGCGAACGTAACGATTGTGGATAATGTCACGAGAGCGCTTCCACTATTGAATCGGCAGGTTCGTCGTCTGAAGCGTTACAACAAGAGGAGACTGGTTAGGATAGTTAGTGGTTTCAACAATGAAAAGAACCTCATTATGGCAGTGAAAGAGATCACGAGTTACCTAGACAAGTGGAATGGAGCATGAGCGAAAAAACGAGTGACCAGACACGGCGTAAAATCCGGGTAGTGGACTTTCCGAAGATGAAAAGGGACGGACATAAGATCGTCATGGTTACCTCCTACGATTATCCCACTGCAATGCTTGCCGATCAGGCCGGAGTAGATTCTATCCTTGTCGGAGACTCGTACGGAATGGTCGTCCTAGGGTATGACAATACAATCCCGGTTACAATGGACGAAATGATCCCTGTTGCAAGAGCCGTCAAGCGTGGAGCAAGTCACCCCTTGCTGATTGGGGACATGCCATTCCTGACATTCCAAGTCTCGAAAGAGGAGGCTGTCAGGAACGCGGGACGGTTCATCCAAGATGGCGGCATGGAAGCAGTGAAGATCGAGGGAGGCGAGGAAATGGCTCCGACGGTCAAAGCAATAGTTACTGCGGGAATACCTGTTCTGGGACATATTGGAGTGACACCTCAAACTGCAACATTACACGGAGGTTATGTGGTCCAAGGCAGAACCGCAGACGCTGGAGAGAAAATGGTGAGGGACGCAAAGGCATTGGAAGAGGCAGGTGTGTTCGGGATCGTCTTGGAAATGGTCACGGAAGAAGCCGCGAAACTTGTAACCGAGAACGTCTCGGTACCAACAATTGGGATCGGCTCCGGCCGGTATTGCGATGGACAAGTGCTCGTGCTTCATGACATTCTGGGATTGTATCCGAAATTTGTGCCGAAATTTGCCAAGAGATATGCAGACTTGGCGACGAATGTCAAGGACGCTTTGACACGTTACACTGACGAGGTCCGCTCCGGCGCATTTCCCGAGCCTCAACACGTCTTCAAAATGGACGACGATCAGCGCGTAAGACTAGTAGCCAGACGTAAGTCCTAGGTCTACTAGCTTGCGAATAGCGGTTCTCGGTGCAGGTTCGATCGGCATCCTGTTCGGGACGCTTTTGCACGAATCTGGGAACGAGGTTACATTATACAATCGGAATCGAAACATCGTCAGAGCCGTCCGTAGAAACGGCGCTAGAGTTCAGGAAGGTCGCAGGGTCATTCGAGCAACGATTCCCATTGGTGCTCCTCCGAGAGACCTGCGGGGGCAGGACGTTGTACTGGTTACTGTGAAAGCGTACGACACGCTGGACGTGGCGAGAAAGTATCGAGGTAGAGTGGATCCGGGAACGATTGTGCTCCCTCTGCAAAACGGTCTGGGCAACTATGAGACATTGGCACGTCACTTAGGCAAGACAAGTGTGATTGTCGGTTCGACCACCGAGGCCGCTTTGATGGCGAAACCCGGATTGGTTGTTCATACTGGGCATGGGCAGACTTGGTTGGGCGAATACGATGGTAGAGAATCGGAAAGGTGCAACCAGATTGGACAAATTCTGAGCAAGGCCGGGTTGCCTGCGAGACCAACCAGGGACATACGAGTTATCATTTGGAAGAAAGCAATTGTGAATTCCGCGATTAACCCGCTGTCAGCACTAACGCGTTTGAGGAACGGCGAGTTAGGACAATCTGAGGATCTCCGGACGATCATGAGAGAAGCGATCGAAGAGGGGTCCAGAATTGGGGCCGCTGAAGGAATAGTTTTGGATGCGAGCCGTCTAATCGGATTTGCAACCCGGATCCTTCACGCAACTGCTCAGAATCGGTCGTCTATGCTTCAGGATATTGAATCGCGACGACGGACTGAGATAGGACAATTGAATGCAATTCTCGTCGAGTATGGGAGGAAACATCACGTCGAAACTCCAGTCAACAGTATTCTACTTCGTCTTGTCAGAGCCTTGGAGGAGTCCTATCTTATAGAGAAGGGATTGTTGAGGGATAAGTAGAATAGCCGCATCCTTTCTTCGTGTTAGTCTCGCAAAGCCAGTCCCGACTGAGAAAAACTGAAGATTGTTACGTTAGAAAGAGTCCGGCTTCATTAACTCAGGAAGTCTTTTGTTCACTCCTCGACTCAAGGAGCCTGGCTTTGTTAACTGGTAACAACAGGAAATTCATGCAGTCATTCGAGGAGTTAGCTTTTCGAAGACTTGAACGGATTGCGAACGAGAGGGGTGTCACTCTTCAGGAATTGATGAGGGCCGTCATAATTCCGGAATGGTTGAAAAAGAATTCAGAGTGATCGGCCTCAAAGCCGAATTTTCCTCGCGATCTTTTGTTTCTCACTGATGAGTCCCCTAGGCAAACGTCGGTGAACCTTGCACTGTCGACGGTGCCGATATTAACTGGTCGAGCGTGACTCTCCAACGCGGACTTGAAACCTGAGGACCCGACCCTGCCGGAGAGACTTATTCTAGCTTTGCATCTCCCCTATATTGCAGGGTGCATCGTTTTCGGCTACTTCTTGGTTGGCATCTTGCCGTCATTCATTGCTGAGTATGTTGAGTCGAGCTCGATTCAGAAGTCATTGGACGTCGCCCTAGTACCTCAAAATGCGGTGACCGGGCTTGTCGTACCATATCTCTTCTACGCCCCTCGATACATGCGACGAAAGCTTCTGCAAATGGAGACTCAGTTATCTGGACTATTGTCTGGTGGAGAGGAGGATTTTCACAAGCTGTTTGGAAGGGTTTCGGCACTGAGACCTCAATTACTAGCCTGGGCATTGATGGCCGTGATACTTCTTGCAGAGTTTAACTTGGTGCCAGGTCTATTGGCGACTCTGCTCCCGAATTCCTTTGCGCAACAAGCTCTGCAGACTCAAACCGGAACCGTTACATTCCAAGGGGAACTCGCCTTCTTTATCGCAAGTCTAACTATTTTCCTCACCACGACGCTGGTGCTTTCGTCACTCTTTTGGGTCTACTATAGCATTCTAAGGGGCGTCCGAGACTTGGGAACGTCAGGGCTAAACTTGCTCCCTCCGTACCGGGATTCTTTCCTCGGACTGAAGCCTGTAGGTTCCCTAGCTCTCTCGCTGGCAGCGGCTTATTTTGGATTCGAAGTCGTCTTTCTCATGACCACGATTTTCGCCCCGCCAAACATCTTGGATCTCATCACTGTCGGCGGCGTCTTGGTCGCTCTCGTGATCGTTGGAATCCTAGCCTTCTTCCTTCCTCTCAGGAAGCTTCATCGACGCATGATACTGGAGAAAGGATTGGCGCGGGAGAAGCTCGCGAAGAGATTTGTCCCAATCATGGACGACTCTGCGACATCAACGGGAGTTGACAAGGACACTGGGCATGAAGCGTTGGAAGTCTTGAAGGTTGACTTAATGGATAGAAAAGTTTCTTCGATTGCAACTTGGCCTTTTGACTTGCCAATCCTCGGCAAGCTAACAATAATCGTGCTCTCCGTAACTGCGGGATGCCTGACGAGATTTATCATCTTATTTCTGCACATCTAGTCGCGCGAAACCAGATTCGTCGAGGAGAGTATGTCTCAGCGGACGACCGGGTAATGTGGACGAGCGAGAGCTGTGAAAGCGTAGTGCGTAGTAGAGTGCCGCGATAACCAGGGCACCTATGGCAGCGACGATGGCGAGGACTTCGAGTGTTATGATCGCGACGTTCATCGGTGGAGAAACAAGTGGTGGAGGAGTAGGTATTGTTATGTCGTATGTGTAGATAGCGTCGGCCGAGCTGAAGTAGAGCTTGCCGTTGGGCGCCATCTCAACCGCGATAATACCCCCGTTCTGATTGTAGACCTGATTCATCGAGATTACTGATCCGGTTTGGGTAAGGTTTAGACGCATTAGATTGCCTGTGTTCCATTCGCCGAAGTAGTAAGTGTTCGGTGCGACGGTTGCGATGCCTGTAGGAGTCACAACAGGATTCAGATCAACTATGGGGTCGATAAGTGATGGATTATGACATGTTCCGCTACACGTGGGCCAGCCGTAGTTTCCGCCTTTCACGATAATATTGATCTCGTCGTGGGCGGAGGGTCCAGCTTCAGTTGCGATGAGCCGGTCGTTAGAAGGGTCGAAGTCAAACCCGAATGCATTGCGAATTCCCCAAGCGTATACGCGACTACCTGGGATGGGATTGCCGCTGGGGACAGAACCGTCAGGGGACATTCGAAGCATCTTACCATCAGTGGAGGACGTCTCCTGAGCACGAGTGTCATTGTGGAACTCGCCGACTTGGGCGTAGAGCATACCGTCAAGACCGAATTTGATGTAGCCACCGTTATGATAGATGCTGTTTGGCATTGAACTGGTTACGTCGAACAGGTCTAGAGGGCTGGTGCCGACATTGCCCATAGCTGTGTAACGTCGAATGTGGCCGTGAGTATAGGATTGACTGTCACGATAGTTGAAGTAGACATAGACATACCCGTTGGAAGTAAAGCTGGGATCTAGGGCTATCCCCAGGAGTCCGGCTTCTCCTCCGTTGAAGATCGGCGAGACGGTTGCGAAAGGAGTGGGTAGGAGGGTTCCGTTCTGTAGAATAATGCGAATGTTTCCAGTATTTTTTTCGTTGAAGAAGATGCGGCCGTCAGGTGAAAACTTGAGCGAGACGGGAAAATTGAGACCGGTAAGGACCGGTGTCACCGGGGAAAGCGTGTGGACAGAAGGAAATATCGTAGAGTCCGATATTAGTACGACGGCGCAGAGTATGAAGATGGCTTTCACAGGATGACTACGTGATTTGACAAAAACCAATCCCTTACCATCTAGCCTCTGCCTTTGTGCTACTCAAGTGAAAGTCGCAATGCAATGCGAACGTTAGGTGTAGATGGTTGACTTTCGCACTTGGCCACTGTTAAAACCTAGCTTGTCGACCATCTGCATGAAAGCGTCTCGACCTATTTCCGTTGCTTTTGTCGCGTCAATTGGTTCGTTGCGGAATTTTGATAGGAGACTTACAGACAGATCCATAAGAGCCGCCACTAGCGTCACGGCTTCCTCAACTGAGATGCTCGTTCGATCTTGAAAGACCTCTTTCTTGAGAAATTGCAGAAACAACTTGCTATATTTTGTCATGTCGTCAGCACCCTCTTCCATGTCTTGGAGGGGCTTGTTTGAATCGCTCATTGCCGAGGCGTCTGTCAATGCCTTGCTGATAAGAACTCGTCGATCATAGGTCGGAAGGCTCATAAACGGTCAGTCAGTTAGGAATTGAGTAAGATGCCTTGTTGTTGCGGTTCTGACTGTGACTGCGTCTGTTCTCACTGTAAAACAAAGTGAGAACCATGACAAAACCCGGATATGCGACCGTAATTATGCCCGAGACCACTTACACTAAGATCACCGAACTCGCCAAACAATGGAACAAGTCGAAGTCCGCCGTCCTCGCGGAGCTTGTGAACTCGCGACCAGCCGGCATGATACCAAGCACATTCCAGTATCATACCGTTCCCCCAAAATGGGCTCAAAAAGCCGAAAGCGGGCCGGGTGGGATTCGAACCCTGTCCGTACTTTCTTGTGCTAGGGGCTGGGCCTGATTAGGGCTAGTCGCTTGGGGATAGATGAGGATCTGACATCTTCTGACATTGTCTTACAGTACCTCCTAGTCTGGGGCGCTCCTCGTTCAACTACCATCATCCCTTATGCCCCCATGTTGGATCGGGAAAAAATAGCAACCCTCTCATGACATGAGGGCTCTATCTTTTGCCATGCCTCGATTTGATCACCAGAATTCCAATCGATACAATCCCCGCAAAGAGGATCACTGCGAAAGAAGCGAAAATTGTCAATCCCTGATACCCTTGATTAGGGTTCCAAGAATCATGACATAGAGGGCCCTCAGGGCCGCTCACACAACTGTACCGAAAAATAATCGATAGGATAATTCCTGCCAGTCCTATCAGAAAGATGACCGTTGCACTCCGGAATCGCTTAATCACGGGAGTAATTCCCATATGCTGAAGAACTCTGGGGTAGTGTGACGAGTTGTGGCGTTGATTTTGTCGAGTCTGGTAACTCTTCAATTCGACATTCATGATCCGGCCATTCGTTATTCTACCATTTTGTCTAGGGTTTATCTCTGGCGGGCCGGGTGGGATTCGAACCCACGATTTGCGGCTCCGCAGGCCGCCGTCTTAGTCCTGGCTCGACTACCGGCCCATTAGTTGCCGAGCACGGGAATCATCGCCTTATAATCAATTCAGACGAACAATCGCAAAGAGGACCCTGCCGCGAGTCAAGCTGATAAACCAGTATTCAACGAACCAAACGGCCAAGACAACCTATGTTCACGTGTGCAAAGTGCCAGAAACTAGACTTCCAGATCACGCAGCTCTCAGAAATGAGGCTCCTCGCCGAGTGCTCATCCTGTGGCTCGGCCTTCGTGATGGACACGATCGGGGACAAGAAGCCGAAGGTCGAGGCGACAGATCCGAATCAGCACTTGACATGGAACTGGAAGAACGAGCAGTGGGTCCCGGCTAAGCGCGACTAGATCGAAGGGTCGAATAGTTCTGACCGAGAAGGATCTCGATCGCGACCAGCTTTCAGCAGACAATCTCCGAAACAATCGTCGTGACTGGAGGAAAAGGATCCGCTCAACACGCTTTCTCATCTGGGTTCTACTCATCCTACTGATTGCGGAACCAGTATTGGTTTATTGGACGGTTGAGCGAGTCGTGACCCATAATCGCTGGTCCATACAGGCCTCCCTCTCAGAGACATTCTTCGGACAAATGAATGACGCCTACATACCGATCACAAACCAGAGCCTAGCCTCCGACCAAGCCCTGCGGATTCTCGCGAATATCGACCTCCACAATGCTGGTACAACGATGTACAACCTCTTTCGAGTTGACACGCAACACTTCAACCAACTTTCCCGCATCAGCACTGTCCTCATTAGTCTGCAGAGCCTAGGGTATATCCTGAATCTAACTAGTTCGCAGAGGCTATTCTTAGCCACTATTTTCTTGAGCATCGGTACGAAGATCGTCAATGCGTATCACCTCAACGGTACGAACGTCTACTCTGTGCCGTTCTGGTATTGGGGTCCGTCCCCGCCTAACGAGGATCTACTCAATCAAGCTGTAGACCTGACAAAGCTTCCAGGCCTTCCCTGTTTCGACTATCAAAGTTGTAACAACGTACCTCTAAGATGGTGAACGCGGCAGGAATAGTGGAAGCTTGTCATAAACTGGCTCAACGGAGATTGAGATATGTGCGAGGCGTTGAATCCTTTTTCGGCCTACCCCGAAATCTCAATCCTTCTGCGAATTAACGCCAACCTTAACCACTCGATCCGAGAAGGGAGACGACCCAATAGTGTAGGAAAATGCTTTAGCTGTAAGGGACTTTAGACCGGACAGGCCTCCTGTGACACCGAGTTTCCTCCTCGATCTAGGAATCGCCGTCGCCGCTGCTCTTCTGTTCAGCGTCCTCTTCTACAGGCTCGGCCTCCCAATGATCGCTGGCCAGCTAGTAGCCGGAATGTTAGTCGGGCCTTACGCGCCTTACCCGCTAGGCTTGATCCGAGACACGACATCTATCGACTTTCTGGCCAATCTCGGAATAATCCTGCTCTTGTTTGTGATAGGACTTGAAATGGACCCGCGCAAATTCGGCAAATTAGGGCTTAGGGTCGTAATAATCACGTCATTCGAATTTCTAGTATCTTTCCTAGTCAGTGTCCTGTCTGCCCTCACCATAGGGTGGTCCCTGGGAGCGGCCCTCTTTCTTGGTTCAGTCCTCGGTCTCAGCAGCACAGCCATTGTCGCGAAACTTCTGACCGAAAGATCGCCGGAGCATCAAGAGGGCATGGCATCAACGATCATGATGGTCCTTGTCTTAGAAGACTTGATCGCGGTCTTCTTGCTATTTCTCACTCCAGAACTCGCAGGAGCGGGCCAATTCCAAGCTTCAAGCCTCGTCTTCATAGCAGGAAAAGCGGTCCTCCTCTTCGGTGCCGCATTTGTCTTCGGCAGATACCTTGGTCCGAGATTGATCAACCTAGTGAGCCAGTACGAACTTGAGCTAGGCGAGGTCTCATTTTTGCTAGCTCTTTCATTCGGCTTCCTCTTCGGCGTTCTGTCCGAATACCTAGGATTCTCGCCCGGGATCGGAGCCCTGCTTGTCGGATTCTTTCTTCCGATGAAACATTCTCGTTATGTTAGGGACAAGATTTTGCCGCTTAAGGAGGCGTTCATTGTCTTCTTCTTTCTGTCCATGGGTACACTGGTCAACGCATCTTCGGCTCTTGCGCTGGGCCTGCCCTTAGTAATCGTCATGGTTGGGGCAGTGTTAGGAAAGTTCGCGGGAGGTTTCCTGGGAGCAAAGTTTGCCAAGATCGAACGCCCCCTTCTTGTAGGCTCGATCCTGATTCCAAGAGGAGAATTCTCATTGGTCCTGGCAAAGGCGGGCGTTGACTCAGGCCTGGTTCCTCCTCAATTGTACCAAGTGGCCGGTTTTGCCGTCTTGATAACCACACTTACTTCATCGATAGTTGGCAAACGGTTCGCTCAGGAACCACGCAGCTAAGTAAGACCGCCTATACGCTTGTTCGACTAGCTTCTCTCGTTTATCGGAACATATGGCTGCTCGACGGGACCAACATATTCCGACACGGGACGGATTATCCGATTATCCGCATACTGCTCAAAGTAATGGGCCACCCATCCCGCAATTCTGTTACACGCAAATATTGCAGGCATCACATCATTCGGCACTCCTAACGCCTTGAGAACAACTCCGGCATAGAATTCGATATTCGGCTTGATCTTCCTCTTGTCCCACATAACAGCCTCCGTCTTCTCCGCTATCTCCAACCACTTTCTCGTTTCCGCATCTTTCTCCGCAAACTTTCTCGCAATATCCTTCAAGATCAAGGCCCTAGGATCGTCTGTCCTGTAGACCCTGTGTCCAAAACCCATTATCTTATTCCCCGCCGCCAACTCCTCGTCCAGGAAAGACTCAACATTCCGCACGCTCCCGATCTTCTCCATCATCTCCATCGCCATCTGATTCGCACCACCATGCAACGGACCCGCCAATGCGGCGATCGCACTAGTTACCGCCCCGCCAATATCGGCGAGGGTTGAGCATGTCACCCGAAGAGCGAATGTGGACGCGTTCATCTCGTGATCTCCGTAGAGGATGCAGACTTTGTCGTAGGCCCATTCAGAATAATCATCAGGCTTCTTTGCAGTTAACAAATAAAGAAAGTTTCCAGCGTGTCCAAGTTGACTGTCAGGCTTCACCGGTCTCCGTCCGTTACGGACGCGATGATAGGTTGCAACCATAGATCCGATACCCGCCAATAGTTGGAATGCTTTCCGTAGATTGGCGTCTTCGAACGATTCCCCTTTCTTATTGGGAAGTGCGGATTCGAACGAGACAGTTGTCCGGGTAACCTCCATAGGATTGGCAGCCTTCGGCGTCATCTTCAACAAGTTCAAAACATCCTTAGGCAATGTGCGATACTTTGCCAATTCGCGCTTGAAACTGGCTAGTTCTAATTTGGTTGGAAGCTTGCCACGCCACAATAGATAGGCAACTTCTTCGTAGTTCGACTTTTTTACAAGTTCCTTGATGTCTATGCCACGATATCGAAGGATTCCTTGCTGACCATCTATTGATGTGATCGTGCTTCGAGCAACGACGACGCCCTCGAGTCCTGCGCCTTTTGTCTGGCCAGTGGTCGTATGTAGCAAAGCCTTGTCGTCTATTACCCCGCTGTTTTTCCGCCTTATTTAGCTACTATTGGCGAAGCCGACACTTACATTGGATATTTCCGAGAAAGCCTTTTTCAACCTGTGAACCATCCGGCCGCTTTCTCAAAGGAACCCAATAACCTATGTCATCTAGAACTCACAGGATTTCCGTCCTCAAAGGCGACGGCGTCGGACCCGAAGTCGTCGACGCCACACTGAAGGTCTTGGACGCTGTCCAGAAGGTAGAGAACGTCCGATTAGAGTATGTTATGGGCGAGGCTGGATTCAATTGTATCGAAAAATATGGAACCAATCTTCCACCCCAAACCGTCGAATTGATCAGGAAGACAGAGGCTTGCTTGAAAGGGCCGATGACTACCCCTGAAGAGCCCGGGTCTCCCAGGAGCGTAGCAGTGACCCTACGGAGCATCTTTGATCTCTATGCAAACATGCGACCAGCCCGGACCCTGCCGAATGTTCCCTCGTTGAAGCCTGGAATCGACATGGTCATCGTCCGAGAGAATACTGAAGGGTTGTATTCAGGGAAGGAGTTCGAGGTCACCCCGGGCGTTGGCGTGGCTATGAGGATCATCACGAAGACGGCCTCGGAGAGGGTAGCGAGGTTCGCCTTGGACTTGGCCATGAAGCGTAGAAAGCGGTTGACATTCGTACACAAGGGGAATATCCTCAAGATCACGGACGGGATTTTCAAAGGTGCTGTGCATGAGGTTGCCAAGTCATACCCACAAGTGGAACTAGAGGACCTGCACATCGATGCCGCGACCATGCAACTGATCAAGCGTCCAGAATCTTTTGATGTCATGGTGACCACTAACCTGTTTGGCGACATTCTCTCTGACGAGGCCGCCCAACTCGTAGGTGGCCTGGGAGTAGCTGCAGGGGCGAATATTGGGGACGATTTCGGAATGTTCGAACCCGTCCACGGCTCCGCGCCAAAATACCAGGGACAAAACAGGGTCAATCCAGTAGCGACAATCGAGAGCACTAGATTAATGCTCGAATATCTCGGTGAAAGAAAAGCCGCTGAAAGAATCAGAGTTGCCACGGAAAAGGTGCTCGAGGAAGGCAAGGCGGTAACTTATGATCTCGGTGGTAGGGCGAAGACTAGCGAAATGGGAGCTGCCATAGCAGAAAAGGTCCGTTCAGAAGTCAGGGCTGCGCCCGCTCTCCGAGCCTAATCTTACATACACTCAGCGAGTCTCAGTCCTAGAACATCCGTCAATTTCCGCAAGATGTCCCTGACAGCGATTACCAGACTAACCCGCTGCCACTTCAACTCTTCATCAGTAAGATGGCTGATATCTGATTTCTCGTAGAACTCGTGGAATCTCTGAGCAAGCTCGGTCGTGTAAGTGCACAACCGTGTCGGGTTCAGATCATCAGCTGCCTCAGCAAAAACCTCCGGCAACTTAGATAACTGCAGGATCAATGCTTGCTCCACTGGTTCGTTTAGCTTGTCAAATCCTTTCGGTTTCTCTATCTTCCCCAGTTTCCGAATGATTCCCAGCCCGCGAGTATAGGCATAGTTGATGAATGGGGCGCTGTTCATCTCGAAATTGAGGACGCGATCCCAGACAAAATTCACGCCTTTAGCCGGCTCAACGGAGAGCATCGTGTAACGTATCGCGGAGATCCCTATTCTTTCCGCGACGTCTTGTTTCAGATCTTCCGGTAAGTCCGGAGACCGTTCGTCCACCTCCTTCCTAGCCCGTATCACTGCCTCCTCCAAGACAGTGTCGAACGTGACATAACGTCCTCTCCGGGCGGACATTCGCTGTCCCTCCAATTCGACCTCGCCTATCAGGAAGTGGAGGTTGTTCGACGCTTCTTTCCTGTGTCCCAGGATCCAAAGGGCGACTCTGAGTTGTAGCTGTGCAAGTGACTGTGCAGTCCCGATCACACTGATCACTCGCTCAGCCTTCTCGAACTTGTACAAGCTATACGCAATATCGCGGGTCGTATAGAGCGTGGTTCCGTCCGACCGAGTCAAAGTCAAACTGGACAATTCGAATGTCTTCGACAAGCCCAGCTTCTCTCTCAAACCATAATCGTCCACTGCCTTCGGCACATCGAGCTCCCAGGCACCC
>Ga0209236_1001048_pt1 | contig 16493 bp, 14 predicted proteins | sample GraSoi013_1_40cm_FD_185819 | JGI IMG/M metagenome (GOLD analysis project Ga0209236, IMG submission 185819) | Grasslands soil microbial communities from the Angelo Coastal Reserve, California, USA - Sample 09_27_2013_1_40cm (SPAdes) (version 2) | ecosystem: Environmental > Terrestrial > Soil >... | reverse complement strand
TCCGCCCCAGTTCAGGGCCTCGGGTGGCAGGCGATACCGGCGGTAGGCCTGCGGCTCACCCCGGCCGCCCGGGGACAGCTCGCCCGTCTGGCCGACTTTCACGCCGTTCACGAACGCCTCATCCGCGTCCGCGATCTTGCCGAGCTCCAGGTACACGTTCCGCGGTTCGCTCTTTCCGGTGGCTTGACTCGGTAGCCGGAACCTGGTCCGATACCACGCAAACCCCGCGTACTGCGGATGTGCCCCGCCGGCTTCGTCCCAGCGTTGCGGCACGGGGATCGTCTCCCAGGCGTCCTCGTCGAACCCACGGGAGCCGTAGCTGGGATCGTCGCCCGTGCGGAAGCGCCACGGCCCGCCGATCGGGTAGACATCATCGCCGGCCACGATCGCGGGCGCCGTGTCGCGTCCGGCGGCACCCGCCTCGATGGGGCGGCCCGTCACCGGAGCGACCGGAAGCGTGCGCTGCAGCAGCGGGAGACGATCGGGTGGCAGATTCGGCAGGTTGTCGCCAAGCAGGGTAAGCCCTCCGGTAACCGCCACGACGGATGCCCACACCTCGGCGGCCGCCCGCGACAGCGGAGCGCGCACCACAAGGCAGTCGGGGTCGTTCAGCCAGGTCGAGCGGTGATAGAAGCTCCGCAGGCCCGCGGCGCGTGCCGGTGATTGGATCCCCGACCAACTGACGTCCACGTCCGGCCCGATCCGCATCCCATTGACGAGCCCGACGGCGTGCTGCAACGGCGCCTCGCTCGCGAGCAGGAATGCCTCGGTGCCGAGGCCGTCGCGAATCGCGCCCAAGCCGGCGCGGTAGGCTTCGGCGTGCGTCAGGCCGCCGTAGTGCGCTGTGCCGAGGGTCGCCCAGCGCAACCGGTCGACGCGCAGGTAGTCGTAGCCCCATTCTCGCACGACGCGGCGGGCCAGATCGAACAACCACTGCTGCACCTTGGGGTGGGCGCCGTCGAGCGCGTAGATCTTGCCACCCCAGGCTTCGCGCGTCTCACATACAACGGGTCCGGTCGCATCGCGCAGTAGCCAGTCGGGCTGCGCGGTGGGGACGCCGGAGGCCTCCGCCACGCCGAACGGCGCGACCCAGAGGCCCGCCTTGAAGCCGCGCGCATGAATCTGGTCGGTGAGCCAGGCGTGGCCGTGCGGGAATCGAGGGTTCGGATCCCACGCGCCGATGGCTTGCTGGTAGCCGTCGTCGAGCTCGATGTGCCGGAAGAATCGTCGGTCGAAATGCGCGGCGCTGAAGTCCAGATTGGTGATCACGTCCGCTTCGGCGACGGTGCCCGACCACTCGGCCCGCGTGCACCACCCCGCGGGCGCCACGGCCTGTGCGAGGCGCTCCTGGTCGACGGGCGAGGATGGCACGAACAGCGCGCGCAGCGCCTCCAGGCCGTCGCCCTCGGGGTGGAAGCACAGGCGCATGTGGGAGGCGTCGCCTTCGGGGCGGAGCGGCCGTGCCGGGAGCCAGTCGCTCACCGCTTCGAGCGCGTCCCGCGACAATTGCACGCGGGCCTCTCCGGGCTCGCCTGCGTCGAACGCGATCGCAAGGCCGCGACTCCCGCGGGTGAGGCCCACGGCGGCGTGGCTCGCGAGCCCTTCCGCCTCCGGTGCCCCCACCGTGACCACGCGGGTCGGGTCGGCCGAGTGAGCGCCGTTCACGAGTGCTGTGAGCGGTCCATCTCCCGCGAGAACGTCGGCATGAGGGAGCTGGAAGAAGCGCACACCCCTCACGGTGGGCAGATAGCGGTCTGGAAAAACGGTGACCGTGACGGACGCCTGGGGCGTGCTGGCGCCGCCGGCAGTGAGCAGCTCTGCTTCGACCCACACGCCGGCGGCCCGGCCGCGCACGACGACGGCGTCGCCGCCCGGAGGGCGGCGGTTTCCCACCGTGCTATCTTCCAGCTCCGCGAGGGTGAGCGGCTGGTCCCCCACCCACGCCACGATTTCGGCGCCGCGGACGACGGGAACGGGTGAGCCGTCACCGTAGTACCACAGCGACCAGCGGCGATGATCGTCGAGCTCGAACCGGAGCCGCCCGACCGCCGGTCCGCCCGACCGCCAGCCCGCCCCGGTCGGACTGTGGGTCGGCCGAACAGGCGGACGGATGAGCGCCCCCGAAGTGGCGCCTGTCAGGAGCACAAACGTGCGTCGGTCCATAGTCACAATGTTGACGACCTTAGTGGGTTTGTCCACGCCGCTCGCTGCTCAGAACGCGGTCACCGCGGGGCTCGCGTACACGGTCGGCAGCGGGTGGCAGGTCGAGGGGTTTGACGTAGGGCTCGCGCGCGCCGTGCACGCGGGTCCAATCGCCGCCCTGTCGCTGACGGCACGGCTTGGCTCGTTCATCAACGAAGGGGCGATCATCGGCGGCGCGCGCGGGTTCGTGTTCGGCACGAGTCTCGCGGCGCGCACACCGACGTCGACCATCGCCCAGCTCGGCGCGGACACGAGTGGCGGCCAGATCGGGCTCGACTTCACGCTCGAGGGGACGGGCTACGTCGGCTCGAACTCGCCCCTGCCGGTGGGCTCGCCGTGGGGCGGCGTCTCGGGGCTCCTCGGGCTGCGGTTCGGCGATCCCAAGGGCGCGCGCCTCGGGCTGTTGATCGGTCCCACGGTGTTCTTGGGTACCGTCACGGACGTGCGGGCGTTCCTCGGGGTCCGGTTCGAGGCGCCGCTGGCGCGGCGGGAGCACCATCCCTAGCTTTGCCACCGATGGCGGTCCCCTCCCTCGATACCGAGCATCCCGGTATCCGGGTCATTGCCGAAGTGGCGTCGGTGCTTCAGGCGGGTCTCGCGTCCGGGGAGGCCCTGCACGGGGTGGTGAGCGCGCTCCGACGCGGCCTCAACCTCCGCCGCTGCCGCCTCTGGCTCCGCACACCTGACGGCACTCGCTTCACGCCGGTCACCACGCCCGGTGACGAAGCCGAGCAGCCGGGCTATGCCCCGCCGGTCGCCGAGTGGATGCGACACGGGCCCCAGCGCGAGGGCGTGCCCGGGGGCTCGATCGTGCGACTGCCGTTGGTCCACGAGGAGGAACCGCTCGGCGTGCTCGAGGTCATCATCCCCACCGGACGCTATGAAGGGATCGCCCACGACGTCGTCGTCGTGGCGGCTCGGATCCTCGCTCCCATGATCGCCGCCACCGAGCTCTCGCAGGACCTCGCCTCCGAGGTCGCGCTGCGCACCCACGAGATCGAGGCGCAGCGCAGCTTCGCCGCGCAGATCATCGACTCCCTCCCGGTCGGGCTGTACGTGATCGACCGTGGCTACCGCATCCGCGCCTGGAACCGCAAGCGCGAGACCGGGACGCAAGGCGTATCCCGCGAGGACGCCGTGGGTCGCGAGATCTTCGAGGTGCTGGACCGCCAGCCGCGCGATCTCCTGAAACGCGAGTTCGATCGTGTGTTCGACACGGGCGAGCTCCAGCAGGTGGAGATGGAGTCGCAGGCGAGCGGCGAAGCGCGGTACTACCGCATCACGAAGATCCCGATGCGCCAGGACGGGCACGACATTTCGCACGTCATTACTATCGGCGAAGACATCACCGAGTGGCGCCAGGCGCAACAGCGCCTCACCGAAACGGAGAAGCTCGCCGCCGTGGGGCAGCTCGCGGCGGGCGTCATGCACGAGATCAACAACCCGCTCGCGACGATCCTGGCCTGCTGCGAGGCGCTGGCGCTCCGGACCGGGGAGCTGTCCGCCGGCGACCGTCACGGGTACGACGAGTACCTCAAGATCATCGACACCGAGGTGCAGCGCTGCCGCCGGATCGTGGAGAGTCTACTCGACTTTTCGCGCCCCAAGGGCGGGGACAAGAAGCCGACGGACGTGAACAGCGTGGTGGAGCGCACGTTGTTCCTGCTCAAGCACCACGCCCGCTTCAAGCGACTCACGGTGATGCGTGAGCTCGCGTCGGGCCTGCCGTCGGTGCTCGGGGACCATGAGCGGCTGATCCAGAGCTTCATGGCGTTGATGCTCAACGCCATGGACGCGATGGACTCGCGCGGCACGCTGACGGTCCGCAGCCGTATCAACCCCGATCGGGCGGACGAGATCCTGCTCGAGTTCGTCGACACGGGCACCGGGATCAAGCGCGAAGACCTGCCCAAGATCTTCGAGCCGTTCTTCACGACGAAGCCGCAGGGGCGCGGCACCGGGCTGGGTCTCTCCATCTGTTACGGCATCATCGCCGAGCATCGCGGGCGGATCGATGTCGAGTCGCAGGTCGGCGTGGGATCGAACTTCAAGGTGTACCTCCCCACGGGATGAAGATCCTCGTCGTCGAAGACGACAAGACCGTCGGACAGTACGTGAAGCGCGGCCTGACCGAAGCCGGCTTCCACGCGGACCTGGTCGGGGACGGCGCCGAAGGGCTGCGCCTCTCGGCCGGCGGCCACTACGATATGCTGGTGCTCGACCTGCGTCTTCCGGCGTTGTCGGGCCTCGAGGTGCTGCGCACGCTGCGCGATCGCGGCGAGGACCTGCCGGTGCTGGTGCTCACGGCACAGGACGCCGTGGATTTCAAGGTGCAGGCGCTCAAGATGGGCGCCGACGACTACGTCACAAAGCCGTTCTCCCTGGAGGAGCTGCTCGCTCGGGTGGAGGCGCTCGGGCGGCGCCCCAAGGCGATCGCGCCGCCGGTGCTCAAGGTGGCGGACCTGACGCTCGACACGGGGAGCCGCGAGGTAGGGCGCGGTGGGAAGCTCCTCGAGCTCACTCCCAAAGAATACGCGGTGCTCGAGTACCTGATGCGCCATCAGGGTCGGGTCATGTCGCGGACTCTCATCACGGAGTACGCCTGGGACTACCATTTCGACCCCGGTACGAACATCGTGGACGTCGTGATCACGCGGCTGCGCAAGAAGATCGACCACGGGCGCGAACCCAAGTTGATCCACACGGTGCGCGGGGTCGGCTACGTCGTGAAGGCGTGACATGCAGACGCTGCGCGGGCGACTCACCGCCTGGTACTCGGGTGCCCTCGCGCTCACCCTCGCCGCGTTCGCCGGGGTGCTGTACCTGGACCGCCGCAGCGCCTCCTACCAGGATCTCGACCAGCGAATCCAGTCCGAGGCGGCGCTGACGGCGGGCATTCTCGCCGAGAGCTACCGCGCCCGCGGCACCCTGGTGCGCGCCGACACGGCGCACCACCCCGTGCTCATCCCCGATCTGGCCGCGCTGCTCGAAGCGGTGCCCGACTTCCTCGTCATCACCGCGCGCGACGGCAGCCTGCTGTTCGCGTCGTCCGACGCGCGGGCCCTCACGTTCCAGCAGGTGGAGCAGCTGCGACGGCTGGCGAGCGCCCCCCTCTCCGGACGGTCCAGCGGCACGCTTCGCCTCGAGCCCAACGGCCCGAAGATCCACTATGTGGTGCATTACGTCACCGACGCCGGACCACAGTTCGGGGCGATTCTCGCCGGAGCGGATGTCCGCACCGCCGAGCTCGGCCCGGACGAGCTGCTCTCGACCTTCGCCCTGGTGCTACCGCTCGGGCTCGCCCTCGCCCTGCTGATGGGGTCGTGGATTTCGCGGCGCGCGCTCGCCGCCGTGGATCAGATCATCACCGAGGTCCGCGAGATCACCGACGGACGGAGCCTGCATCGGCGTCTCGCCGAGCCGCTGATGAAGGACGAGCTCGGCCGGCTCGCCGAGACGCTGAACCAGATGATGACCCGGCTCGAGCGCAGCTTCGCCGCACTGCGGCGGTTCACGGCCGACGCGAGCCACGAGCTGAAGACGCCGCTCACCGTGCTACGCGCCGGCGTGGAGCGCGCCATCACGACCCCCAACCTGCCCCAGGAGACACTCGCGACGCTGGAAGAAACGCTGCAGGAGATCAAGCGCATGACGGAGCTGGTGGACGCGCTGCTCACACTGGCGCGGGCCGACGAAGGCATCGCCCCGCTGCACCGTGAGCCCGTGGATCTGCGAGGGATCGTCGAAGAGGTGCGCGAGACGGGCGAGCTGCTCGCCGAAGAGTCGGGGGTGCGGGTGGAGGTCACGACGCCGCCCGAGCCGATCGTCGTCGCCGTCGACGCCACGCGCATCCGCCAGCTGATCCTGAACCTCCTCACCAACGCCGTGAAGTACACTCCCTCCGGCGGGACCGTGCGCATGCAGCTGGGCTCCGCGAACGGCCGGGTCACCCTCAGCGTGGCCGATACCGGAATCGGCATCGCCCCGGGAGACCTGCCGCACATCTTCGATCGCTTCTGGCGCGCCGATTCGGCGCGCACGCGTACCGGTGAGCGTCCCGGCGCGGGGTTGGGACTCGCCATCTCCAAATGGATTGCCGAGGCGCACGGCGGGCGGATCGACGTGGTGAGCCGCCCGGGGCGAGGGACCACCTTCACGGTCACGCTGCCGCGGGAGCCGCCGGCGAGTAAGCCCTAACGCCGTCGTCATCAGTTCGTCACCCTCGGGCCATCCCACCGCAAACGACGGATGCCATCCTGATGGAGACTGCTTCCTCGAGGGATCTCCATGTTCGATCGACTGATCGCATCGAAGACGAGCGGTACGGTGTCCGTGCTGGTGCATGCGGGCGTGTGCGCCGCTGCCGTGCTGGCGACGCTGCGTCCCGCCCGCCTGGCCGGCGTCGACGGCCCGCCGATCGTGATCTCGTGGCCCCAACCCTCTGAGATTGGGGACCGATTCGACCCTCCCGGGCCAGTGGCGCCGCCGATCGACGTGCCGCCACAATCCCCCATCAGGCTTCCGCCGATTGACGGCGGCGCGCCGTTCGATCCCAAGGTGCTGTTGCGCGGAGTCAGCGAGGCGCCGGGCGACCACGGCGTGGACGGGGCCCCAGAGGGTCCGTGGAGCGCTCTCGCGGTGGACGAGCCACCGGTGCTGCTCGCCGGCCCGCCCCTCGGCTACCCGGACGTGCTGCGTCGCACCGGCACCACGGGAACTGTCACGGTGCAGCTCGTGATCGACACGCTCGGTCGGGCCGAGCCTGGCTCCCTGGTGCTCCAGAGCTCGCACCCCGGCTTCGAGGGGGCCGCGCGCGCATACGTGCTGGGCGCCCTGTTCCGGCCGGGGCGTACGCACGGGCGGGCGGTGCGGGTGCTCGTGCGCCTGCCGATCAGCTTCACGCTCAGGCCGCCTCGCTGACCGTGGAGCCCCCTAACCCGGCTGTCATCGTTTTGTAATGGGGGCTCCACTAGCGGGCGGGGGCCAATCGGCGGTATTTCATAAGGGGTTACCTGATCGTGCACTGGAGGGCGAAAACCCGTGTTTGACAATCTCATCGAGTCCAAGCGCAAGAAGAACAGCAGGCGGGTGTTCGGCGTGGGCGCGGTGTCGCTCGTGGTTCACACCGTCGTGATCGCGGGGGCCGTGTACGCCACGTTGAGCGCCGGCGAGGCGGACAACAGCGTCAAGGTGGACACCGCGATGGTGTTCATGGACCAGCCGAAGCAGGAAAAGCCGCCGGAGCAGCAGCCGGTGCAGCTGGACGTCCCGCTCAAGGGATTCCAGACGGTGGTCGCGCCGGACGTGATTCCGACGAACATCCCCCCCGTGAACCTCCAGGAGCATTTCGATCCGAAGGACTACTCGGGCACGGGCGTCGAGGGCGGCGTCTCGACCGGGATGGTGCCGACCGGCAACGAAGTGTTCATGGAAGCGATCGTGGAGGAGAAGCCCGCGGTGCTCTCCGGGCCGACGCTGCAGTATCCGGAGCTGCTGCGGCAGGCGCAGATCCAGGGCCGCGTGCTGGTGCAGGCGATCATCGATACGCTCGGGCGCGCCGAGGCGCCGTCCGTCAAGGTGCTGCAGAGCCCCAATCCCGGTTTCGACCAGTCGGCCAAGAGCTACGTTGCCAAGGCGCTGTTCCGGCCCGCGCGGGTGCACGGCCGGGCGGTCCGCGTGCTGATTCAGATTCCGATCGACTTCCGGCTCAAACAGTAGAGACCCCAAAGGAGCCTCCGCGCTATGAGTCTCTCGCTCTACGACCTGTTCGTATCGATGGGTCTGTTCGCCAAGTCCATCGTCATCATCCTGGCGGCGATGTCCATCTACTCGTGGACGAGCGCCTTCCAGAAGCTGTACCAGATCGTGCGGTCGCAGGGGGAGACGCGGCGGTTTGCCCCCGAGTTCTCCCGCTTCCTGCAGGAAGAGCAGCTCGACGGCGCGATCAAGCTCGCCGAGAAGCAAAAGAAGAGCCACGTGGCGCGCGTCGTGGGTGAGGCGCTCGCCGAGGTGAAGCCCCTGCTGCGGGACCGCGCCACGATCACCGCGGCCGACATCAACTCGGTGGAGCGCGCGGTGGAGCGCGAGATCCTCATCGTCTCGGCCGAGCTGAAGCGCGGCCTCGGCATCCTGGCGACGACGGGCTCCACGGCGCCGTTCGTCGGGCTGCTGGGCACGGTGATGGGTATCGTGAACGCGTTCACCGGCATGGCGGCATCGGGGGGTGGTGGCTCGCTCGGGGCCGTGTCCGCCGGTATCGCGGAAGCGTTGATTACCACCGCGTTCGGGCTCATCGTCGCCATTCCGGCAGTCTGGCTCTACAACTACTTCACGACCAAGATCGACTTCCTCTCCGTCGAGATGACGTACACCTCGAAGGAGCTGATCGACTATCTGATCAAGAGCGTCGGGTCGGAGTTCGGCCGCTCGATCTTCACGAAGGAATTCCAGACGCAGAAGGCGTCGCAGACCAGTGGCCCTGTCAGCCACTAGCGCCCGCGCGGCCGTCAAGGCCGACATCAACGTCACGCCGCTGATCGACGTGATGCTGGTGCTGCTGATCATCTTCATGATCGTCACGCCCCTGATCGCGGCGGGTTTCCAGGCCACGATCCCGCGCTCGGCGAACCCCGAGAATCGCCCGGAAGGGGAGGGCGAGGTCAAGCTCGGAATCGACAAGGACGGCAAGTTCTGGCTCGACCTGGGGTCCGGACCGAAGCAAATCCCCGACGACCAGCTGCCCGAGCGGCTCCAGGCGGTCTACGAGACCCACACGCAGGATAAGATCCTGTTTCTCAAGGCCGACCAGAACATCGAGTTCGGCCGCGTGCAGCAGGCGATCGAGATCGCCCGGCAGGCCGGAGTGCGGGTGGTCGGCGCAATCACCGAGCAGAAGCAGACACTCACGAAGAAGAAGGGAGAGAGCTGACCCATGGCGATGGGGTCCACCGGCGGCGGCGAGGGGCTCAGCTCCGACATCAACGTCACGCCGCTGATCGACGTCCTGCTGGTGCTGCTGATCATCTTCATGATCACGCAGCCGATGTCCCGCAAGGCGTTCGACGTGCAGGTGCCGCCGAAGCAGCAGACCAAGAGCAAAGCGCAGAACCAGGCCCAGATCGTGCTCGAGTTGCGCCCGGACGGGTCCTACGCGATCAACGGCCAGCCGCAGGAGCTCAGCCAGCTCGACCAGGCGCTTCACCAGATCTACGACCAGCGTCCGGCCAAGCTGCTGTTCATCAAGGCGGCGCCGAACCGCAAGTATGTCGACGTGATGCAGGCTATGGACATCGCGCACGGAGCGGGCGTCCAGGTCATCGGCTTCACGCCCCCGGAGCAGCCCAAAAAATAACCGGCGACGCAGCGGTCATGCCGTGGTGTAGGGGCGCAGCATGCTGCGCCCCTACGTGCGTTGTCGGGGTATACCACACGCATCGTGAACCCAACCTTGCCCGCCCGCCCGCCGCTTCCCGGGCTCCGCTTGCCGCTTGGCCGGCGTCGGCTCGGGCCCGGGGCCACGTTGGCGGTGTTCGTCCACGCCGTGATCGTGGGCGTTCTGGTCGTCGGCGGGCGCGAGATCATGGGGCGGGGACAGGGGGGGTCGCGCGCGGGAGGGGGGGATGCCAGGGTGAATTTCTTCGCCATCCCCGCCGGTGCACCCGCAGCCGTCGACATGGCGTTACCCGCGCGCCTCACCCCGTCGGAGCTGTCCGCGTTGCGCCGCATCCAGGTCGAGCTGCCGGCCTTCGCGCTACCCCAGGCAACCCTGCCCGCGCCGACGGCCGCGCTGGGTGGTGGGGGTGGGAACGCGGGCGGGGGGGCTGGAGGGCGGGGCACGGGCCTCGGCGCGGCGAGCGGAGCCGGCGTGGGGCCTGGAACGGGAGACGAAGCGGGTTACATTTTCCCCGCCGCGCCGCGGACGGCCAATGTGCCGCCCCTCGGCAAGGTTCCCGGCTCGGTGGCCGGTCGCACCTACCGCGTGACATTCTGGGTCTCGGCCGACGGCCGCGTGGCCCGCGTGGAGGTGGACCCGCCGATCGCCGATGCGGAGTACGGCCGGGAGTTCCAGCAGCGCATGATGGCGTACCGGTTCTACCCGGCCCACACCCGGGACGGGCGGAGCGTAGCGAACGTCGTCACGATCCCAATTCGAATCGGTCACTAGCCCGCCACGACGCGGGCTCCAAGGAGCCACAACTCACTATGCTGATGGTTCTCGTCCTCGGGCTCTCTGTCCTCGCCCTGGCCGTCGCCTGGGGCCTGCGGGGCTACGTGCTCCGGCAAGACAACGGCACCCCCGACATGCGGAAGATCTCCGACGCGATCCAGGAAGGCGCGGAAGCCTTTTTGCGGCGTCAGTATCGCACCATCGGCACGCTGAGCATTGCGCTGGGCGTGGTGATCTACGTGTTGTACGCGTTCTTCCGCAAGCCACACGCCGACGAGCCCGCCGCCGCGACCCTCGCGCTCACGACCACGTTGTCCTTCCTGTTCGGCGCCCTGTGCTCGGGCGTCGCCGGCATCGTCGGCATGTACGTCGCCGTGCGCTCGAACATCCGGACCGCGAGCGCGGCGCGCTCGAGTCTCAACAAGGCGCTCCAGATCGCGCTGCGCGGCGGGGCGGTGAGCGGGCTGTTCGTGGTCGCGATGAGCTTGTTCGGTGTCGGGCTGCTGTACACGATCCTCGAGGCCATGCATTTCGAGCCGACCAAGATCCCGCTCATGATCGTGGGCTACGGCTTCGGCGCGTCGTTCGTGGCGCTGTTCGCGCAACTGGGCGGCGGCATCTATACCAAGGCCGCCGATGTCGGCGCGGATCTCGTGGGTAAGGTGGAAGCGGGGATCCCGGAAGACGATCCGCGCAACCCGGCCGTGATCGCGGACCTGGTGGGCGACAACGTGGGCGACTGCGCGGGGCGCGGCGCCGATCTGTTCGAGTCTACGGCCGCCGAGAACATCGGCGCGATGATTCTGGGATCGGGGCTCGCGCTGGCGAACCCCGGCGTCTTCAGTCCGGCGCAGGTGGTGGGGTTGATGCTGTTCCCCCTCGTCGCCCGCGCCTTCGGACTCGTGGCCTCGATCATCGGTGTGCTGCTGGTGAAAGCCCGTGAAGACGAGGACCCGATGCACGCGCTCAACCGCGGGTACATGTGGACCGCGGTGCTCGCCGCCGCGGGCTTCGTGGGTGGCACGTACTGGCTGCTCAACCCGCCCGCCTTCCCGGCCGCGTGGTGGCACTTCGCGCTGTGCGGGGTGATCGGAATCGCCACCTCCATCGCGTTCGTCTACATCACGCAGTACTACACCGAGTACCGCTACCGCCCCGTCAAAACGATCGCCGCCGCCTCCGTCACCGGCCCGGCGACGAACATCATCGCGGGATTTGCCGTGGCCCTCGAGTGCACCGCGCTCCCGACCTTCACGATCTCGGCCGCGATCATCGCGTCCTACAAGCTGGGCGCGTCGAGCGGGCTGGCCCACGCGGGGCTGTTCGGGACCGCGGTCGCCACGATGGGGATGCTGGGCACGGCGGCGTACATCCTCGCGATGGACACCTTCGGCCCGATCACGGATAATGCCGGCGGCATCATCGAGATGTCCCATCAGCCCGAGGACATCCGCAAGCGCACCGACCGCCTCGACGCGGTGGGCAACACGACCAAGGCTCTCACCAAGGGGTACGCGATCGGCTCGGCGGCGCTCGCCGCCTTCCTGCTCTTCTCGGCGTACTTGGACGAAGTCGCGGCGCTCGGCTCGCCGCTCGCGGCCGTGGACATCTCGAAGCCCGAGGTGTACGTGGGAGGGCTGTTCGGCGCCATGCTGGTGTTCTGGTTCTCGGCGCTCGCCATCAGCGCGGTGACCAAGGCTGCCGTCAGCGTGATCCAAGAGGTACGGCGGCAGTTCAAGGCCGACCCTGGGATTCTCAAAGGGACGTCGCGGCCCGACTACGGTCGGGCGGTGGATATCGTGACCGTCGGGGCGCTCAAGGCGATGGTGGCTCCCGGGCTGCTCGCCGTGGGCATGCCGATCGCTGTGGGCCTCGTCTTCAAGGTGCTGTTCCATGTCGGCGCCGAGACCGTGGCGTCGTTCCTCATGGTGGGCACGATCGCCGGGATTCTCATGGCGACGCTGCTCAACAACGGCGGTGGGGCCTGGGACAATGCCAAGAAATTCATCGAGACCGGCGAGTACGGTGGGAAGGGGAGTCCGACGCACAAGGCCGCCGTGGTCGGCGACACCGTCGGCGACCCGTTCAAAGACACGGCGGGGCCGTCGCTGCACGTGCTCATCAAGCTGTTGAGCACGGTCACGCTGGTGCTGGCGCCGCTCTTTGTCTAGCGCGCAGCTCTTCAGTCGCAAGACCGTCGACCAATGCATCGCCGACAGCGAGGTCGGCGGCGGACTCAAGCGCTCGCTCGGTCCCCTCCAGCTCACCGCGCTCGGCATCGGCGCGGTCATCGGGGCCGGGATCTTCGCCGCCATCGGGACCGCGATCTCGGGGGATTCCGGACACGTCGGCGCCGGCCCAGCGATCGTGGTGTCCATTCTCCTCGCCGGGGTGACCAGCGCATTCGCGGCGATCACCTACTCCGAATTCGCGGCGATGATCCCCATCTCGGGGAGCGCCTACACGTATGCCTACGCCACGCTCGGCGAGCTGGTCGCGTGGATCATCGGCTGGGACCTGATCCTCGAGTACGCGGTTGGCAACATCGCCGTCGCCATCGGATGGGCGGGGTACTTCGACTCGCTGCTGCGGGGGCTGGGGGTGGACCTGCCGCGTTGGCTCGTGACCGACCTGCGCACTGCCTTGGGCGACCCGGCCCTGCTTGCCGCCGCGCCGCACCTGGGGCCCATCCCGATCGTGTTCAACCTCCCCGCGTTGGCCATCGTGGCGCTCATCACCTGGCTCCTCGTCATCGGGACCAAAGAATCGGCTCGCGTCAACACGGTGATGGTCGCGATCAAGGTGGGCATCATCGCCATGTTCTTGATCGTCGGGCTCAAGTACATCAAACCCGCGCTATGGACCACCCCCAGCTTCGCGCCGAACGGTCTCAAGGGGATCAGCGTCGGCGCCGCGATCATCTTCTTTTCGTACATCGGGTTTGACGCGGTGAGCACGGCTTCCGAGGAGGCCAAGAATCCGCAGCGGGATATTCCGCGCGGCATCATCGCATCGTTGATCGTGTGCACGCTGCTGTACGTGGCCATCGGCCTCGTCCTGACAGGGCTGATTCCGTGGGACAAGCTGAATGTGCCCGATCCGCTGGCGGTCGCGCTGCAGTACATCCACGCCGATTGGGCGGCGGGGATCCTCGCGCTCGGCGCGGTTGCGGCGATGACGTCGGTGCTCCTCGTATTCCAGCTCGGCCAGGCGCGCATCTTCATGTCCATGGCGCGGGACGGACTGCTGCCACCGTGGGCCGCCCGCGTGCACCCGAGGTACAAGACCCCGCACATCACCACGATCATCACCGGCGTGTTCGTCGCCGTGTCGGCGGCGTTCGCGCCGATCGGCTGGGTACTGGAGCTCACGAACATCGGTACCCTGTTCGCGTTCGTCCTGGTGGCGCTGGGGATCATCGTGTTACGGCGTCGCGAGCCGGATCGGCCCCGTCCGTTCCGCACCCCGTGGGTGCCGGTCTTGCCGCTCGTGTCGGCGGCCTTCTGCCTCTATTTGATGATCAACCTGCCGTTGCTCACTTGGGTGCGGTTCGGCTTGTGGATGGCGATCGGGGCCGTCATCTACTTCCTCTACGGGGTGCGCCACAGCCGGGTGCGCCGCCTCGGCCTCGATCGGCAGTGAAGCTCCACACCAAGATCATCATCGGGCTGGTGTCGGGCGCCTGCGCCGGTGTCGTGGCCAACGCCTTCGCGACCGGCGCCGCCTGGGTCGCGTGGACGGGGATCCCCGCCGGCTGGGCCGCCGACAAGGTGCAATGGGTGGGCACCAACGTCGCCGGTCCGGTGGGTCAGATCTTTCTGCGGATGCTCCTGATGACGATCGTGCCCCTGGTGTTCGCTTCGCTGACACTCGGCGTGGCGGGGCTCGGCGACATCCGCAAGATCGGCCGCGTCGGTGGGCGGACGATCGCCTACTTCCTCGTTTCGACCGCCATCTCGGCGACGATCGGCCTGATCCTCGTCAACCTGGTCCAACCTGGAGTCGGGCTCGATCCCGCCCTCGTCAAGGAGCTGCTGGAGACCTATCGGGCTCAAGCCCAGGGGCTACAGGCGGGCGGGGGAGGCAAGTTCGGCGTCGACATGTTCGTGAACATCGTGCCCAGCAACCCGATCAGGGCCGCGGCCTCGCTCGACATGCTGGGGATCATCTTCTTTTCCCTGGTATTCGGCGCCGCGCTCACGATGCTCCCCGAAGAGAAGACCCAGCCGATGGTGCGCGTGCTCGACGCCTTGGGCGAGGCGATCGTCAAGATCATCGACTTCGCCATGCGGCTCGCCCCTTACGGCGTGTTCGGACTCATCTTCGTCGTGACGTCCCGCTTCGGGTTTGCGCTGTTGCTAAAACTGGGGCTGTACGTCGCCGTCGTCCTCGTGGGACTCTTCCTGCACGGCGCCATCTCGATCTCTGCGCTGGTTCGTGTGTTCGGCGGTCTTTCGCCGCGTGTGTTCTACAGCCGGATCCGGGCCAGCATCATCACGGCGTTCTCCACCAGCTCGAGCAACGCCACACTTCCGACCAACATCGCGGTCGCGGAAAGGGAGTTGAAGATCCCGCCCAAGATCGCTGGCTTCGTGCTCCCGCTCGGGTCGACGATGTGCATGAACGGTACCGCGCTGTTCGAGGGCGTCACCGTGCTCTTCCTCGCGCAAGTCTTCGGCGTTCCCCTCACGTTATCCCAGCAGGTCGTCGTCATGATCCTCAGCGTGATCACGGCCGTCGGCGCCGCCGGTGTCCCCGGTGGATCCTTGCCGTTGTTGATGGGGGTACTGGCCGCCGTGAACGTCGAGCCTCTGACCATCGCGATGATCATCGGTGTGGACCGAATCCTGGACATGGCTCGGACCACGATCAACGTCGTGGGAGACATGAGCGCGGCGGTCTACGTGGCCCGAACGGAAAGCGAGTGGGATCCGCGCTCCGTGAGCGCGGACGCTAAGCTAGCCGCCTAATTCCGCCGCCAGTTTCAGCGCCCCCACTGCCGAATCAATCTTGTCGGGAACAAGGCGCGCCCGCTTGAGGGCGGCGGCGAGCCGCTCGCGGAACGCGGTCGTGAGGGGCGACTGCGGCAAGAGCAGGCCTCCGGCGATCGCCACCGACACCGGCCCCGTTCCCGGGAAATGCGGAGCCAGGACCTCGACCAGCTCCACCAGCTCGCGGGCCGCATCGTCCACGGCCTGGCGCGCCACGCCTTCGCCTTCGCGCGCGGCGTTGAGGACGTGGGGCGCGAGCGCCGCCATCTGTGCCGGCGTGGCGGTGGCCGACCAGCGCACCAGGTCGTCGAAGTGCTGCAGGCCGAGCGCTCCCAGCAGCCGCGCCAGCAGGGTGGAGCCTTCGCCCCGGCCGTCGTGCGAGCGGGCCGCGACGTCCAGCGCGCGCCGCCCCAGCCAATAGCCGCCGCCCTCGTCGCCCAGCTGCCAACCGTACCCGCCAGCGCGGTGCAGCTCGCCGGCGGGGTCACGCGCGTACGCGATCGATCCGGTACCGGCGTTGACGAGGATTCCGGGGCCGGTGCCGAACGCCGTGGCGAGAGCGACCTCGCCATCCGCGAGCACGCGTACCTGTCGGGCGACCCCCGCGTCGATCAATGCGGCCTCTAGCTCCGCCTGCTCCTGCGCACGTCCGGCGCCGGCGGCACCCACGACCGCTCGCTCCACCGGCAGCGCGAGGCCCGCCTGGGCCGCCGCACGACGCGCCGTCTCGGCGAGCACGGTCGCGGACTTGGCCGCGCCGCCCGGCCGCATGGCGGCGCCCGGTCCGTCGGCTCGACCGAGGATCTTCTTGGTTGAACCGATCACCACCGTGGAGTGGGACCCTCCGGCGTCGGCACCGAGAAAGACAGCGGACGGTGACGTCATGCCGCCTGGGCGTTGTGTTCGCCCGTCCCCTTGTCCGCCCGTCCCACCAGTGAGGACAGCATTCCCACCGCCACTGTCACTCCCGTCCCCAGCGGCACGTACCACGGCCACGCCAGACCTGGGAGTAAGCGCCAGGGCACCCCTAAGACGACGGGCGTCATGGTGAGGACGCTCACGATGATCGCCACGATCACGTCGGGCTGGCGGGCGCGCGGCCACAGCCCGCCCAAGAGATACGTACCGAGCAG
>Ga0209236_1001046_pt1 | contig 16512 bp, 10 predicted proteins | sample GraSoi013_1_40cm_FD_185819 | JGI IMG/M metagenome (GOLD analysis project Ga0209236, IMG submission 185819) | Grasslands soil microbial communities from the Angelo Coastal Reserve, California, USA - Sample 09_27_2013_1_40cm (SPAdes) (version 2) | ecosystem: Environmental > Terrestrial > Soil >... | reverse complement strand
GATGACGACGACGGGTGATTCGCTGTTGCGCCCGTACATCGCCTGCATCAGGTCCGCCTGCTCGGTCTTCGTCGGCAGCCCCGTCGATGGCCCGCCGCGCTGAATGTCGAAGATCACGAGCGGCAGTTCGGCCGTCACCGCGAGGCCGATGGCCTCGCCCTTGAGCGCGATGCCGGGGCCGCTCGAGGCGGTGACGCCGATCGCTCCGCCGAACGCGGCGCCGATGGCGGCCGTGGCCGCGGCGATCTCGTCCTCGGCCTGGATCGTGCGCACTCGGAACCGCTTGTGCAACGCGAGCTCGTGCAGGATGTCGCTCGCCGGCGTGATCGGATACGCGCCGTATACCACGGGGAGCTTCGAGCGCTGGGCGGCCGCCAGGATCCCCCACGCGAGCGCGCGATTGCCGGTCATCGCCCGGTAGAGCCCCGGCGCCATCTCCGCCGCCTCGACCGTGTAATGCTCGGCGAAGATCTCGGCGGTCTCGCCGTAGGCGTGGCCCGCCTTGAGCACGCGCGTGTTGGCCTGGGCGATGGACGGGTTCTTCGCGAACCGCCTCTTGACCCACTCGAGCGTGGGCTCGATCGGCCGCGTGTAGATCCACGAGACCAGGCCGAGCGCGAAGAAATTCTTGGTGCGGTCCTTCTCCTTGGTGCCGAGCGGCAGGTCCTTGATCGCCTCGTAGGTCAGCGCCGTCATGTCCACCTTGTGGAGTCGGTAGCGCTCGGCCAGCGTCGGCTCCTCGAGCGGGTTCGCGGCGTAGCCCGCCTTGTCGAGGTTGCGCCTGTCGAAGGCCGCGGTGTTGACGACGAGCAGCCCGCCGGTCTTCAGGTCTTGAAGGTGTACCTTGAGCGCGGCCGGATTCATCGCCACGAGGCAATCCAGGCGGTCACCGGGCGTGTAGACGCGCTGGCTCCCGAACTGGAGCTGGAAGCTCGAGACGCCGAAGAGGGTGCCGGCCGGGGCGCGGATCTCGGCGGGGAAGTTCGGCAGGGTCGCGATGTCGTTGCCGGCCCACGCCGACTCGGTCGTGAACTGCTCGCCCGTGAGCTGCATGCCGTCGCCGGAGTCCCCGGCGAACCGGATCACGGCCCGATCCAGCTCCTTCAGCGACTTGCCCTTGGCGGGGGCGTCGGTTCCACTCATCGACGCGCTTCTCCTCGCTCGGTTTCGCGCACACGTCCAGACCAGAGACGTCTGGGCTTCGGGAATCGATGCTGAGGTCGCCTGACTGCGGTCAGCGCGCTCCAAGTCGGGCGGACCACTCCTATTTTATAGGACGCCATTCCGACGGGCAAGGGTTGTGACCTACCCCGCGTCGATCTCGCTCGGCTTCTTGAGCCTGTCGCCGGGCGGGAGGTTCAGGACGGTTTCCGGAAAGAGGTTGGCCAGCCAGCGGATCACGTCGCTCACGGTCACCACGCCGATCGGCCGCTTCTCCGCGTCCACGAGCGGCACCGTGCGGTAGCCGGCGACGCTCATCGAGTGCACGGCGTACGCCACGCGGTCCCGCGCGCTCAGCGCCTCGGGGTTGTGCGTCATCACCTGGCCGAGCAGCGTCTTGCGGGCGTCGAGACCTTTGCCGACCACGCGCGTGAGCACATCACGCTCCGTGAAGATGCCCGTGAGCCGTCCCCCGGCGTCCGTGATCAGCACGCCGTACTGGCGTCGGCCGAGCATCGTGTCGACCGCCTCGTGGACAGTCGCCGTCTCGGGCAGGCAGATCGGATCGGCGGGACCGAGCACGCCGATCGTGTCGTTCAACAGCGCGCCCCGGGTCTCACGGACTTCGCCTTCGAGCGCCGCAGAGTATTCGTCCTCGAACTCACCCATGGCTCTACCCCCTTCTTTCCTGAACCGGGCCTCGCCTCAATCCTACTCCCCTTCCCGCGGGGAGTCCCGCCCTATGCGGGGGTCGCAGCAAGCGACTTCGAGCGCCGGCTTCGCCGGCGCCTCCCCCAATGGGGGAGTTGGTGAGGGGGGCAAAGCCCCCCTCCGAGGTATTAGGCGCGGGAGCCCGCGCGGGCGGGCTCCTCGGTCGTCTCGCGCAGGAGCTCGATGAACCGGCTCACCGTCGGCGTGAGCGGCGTCTGCCGCCGGTGGATGATCCCCACGGGCCTGACCAGGTCGGGAATCGCCAGCGTGACGGCGCTCAGCGTCCGGATCCCGACTTCCTTCTGGACGGTGTGCCGGGGCAGGATCGACACGCCGGCCGCAATCATGATCGCCTGCTTGATCGTCTCGATGTTGTCGAACTCCATGACCGTGTTGACCTTGACGTTGTGTTGGCGCAGCGCGCGGTCGATCGCCTTGCGGATCGTGAGCCCCGGGTCGAAGGCGATGAACGTCTCGCCATTGAGGTCCGCCGGCCGCACGAGCCGGCGGCGCGCCAGTCGGTGGTTCGGGTGGCAGACGAACGCCATGGGCTCGGCCCGCAGCGGGACGATCGAGAGGGCGCGGTTCGTCGGCGGGTAGGACATGATCCCGACGTCCGCCTCGCCCTCGAGGACCGCCTCGACGACCTTGTGGGGGTGCAGGCACTCGAGCTGCACCCGCGCCTCCGGGTAGAGGGACATGAAGCGCTGCATGTGCCGGCTCACGTCGTGGAGCCCGACGGAGTAGATCGCGGCCACCCGGACCGTGCCATCGACACGCGCCTTGACGGCCGCCACCTCCGCCTTGGCCTTCTCCCACGACTCGCGGATGGCGCGGCACGCCTCGTAGAAGGCCTGGCCCTGGGGCGTGACGACGAACGGACGCCTGGTGCGGTCGATCAGGGCCACGCCGAGCTCGGTCTCGAGCTGCTGGACCGCCTGACTCGCGGCCGACTGCGAGACGAAGTTCTGCTCGGCCCCGCGGGAGAACGAGCGGAGCCGGACGACGTCGCAATAGAGGCGCAGGGTTTCCAGGTGCACGGGCCGATCATACTATAAGGAATACGCATACCGGTCATCGAACTTTTTGGGGATGACTAATAATCCTGATCCGCGTACTATCGTGCAACTGTTCACAAAGGGGATGGAGCATGAGGGGAGAACGGAGCCACGCGTCTCCGGCAACGGCGCCCGGCCAGCCGGCCGCCCAGGGCCTCTACGACCCGCGCCACGAGCACGACGCCTGCGGCGTCGGCTTCGTCGTCAACATCAAGGGCAAGAAGTCGCACACGATCGTCCGCCAGGCGCTGCAGGTCCTCATCAACCTGCTCCACCGGGGCGCGTGCGGCTGCGAGCCGAACACGGGCGACGGCGCCGGTATCCTGCTCCAGACGCCGGACAAGTTCCTCCGCCGGGAGTGTGACCGGCTTTCCATCCCCCTGCCCGGGCCCAAGGAGTACGGCTGCGGTCTCGTGTTCCTCCCGCGGGACCCAGAGCAGCGCGACAAGGTGCGGGCGCTCCTCCACTCGATCGTCGAGGAGGAGGGCGCGCGGCTGCTCGGCTGGCGCGACGTCCCCACCGACGATCACCTGCTCGGCGCCACGGCACTCTCGGTCGAGCCGAATATCCAACAAGTGTTCATCGGGCGCGGACCGGGAGTGCACGATCACGCTCGCTTCGAGCGCAAGCTCTACGTGATCCGCAAGCTCTTCGAGAAGGCCGTGGCGGCGCTCGACATCCCGGAGAACAAGTTCGCGTACATCCCGAGCCTCAGCTCGAACACGCTCATCTACAAGGGGATGCTCAGCGCGAACCAGATCGAGACGATGTATCCGGACCTCACCGACCCGGACGTCGAGTCCGCGCTCGCCCTCGTGCACCAGCGGTTCAGCACCAACACGTTCCCGTCCTGGCCGCTCGCGCACCCGTACCGCTACATCGCGCACAACGGCGAGATCAACACGCTCCGCGGGAACATCAACTGGATGCGCGCCCGCGAGGCGCTCTGCCGCTCGGACGTCCTCGACGACGACCTCAAGAAGGTCCTGCCCGTGACACGCGAGGGGCTGTCGGACTCGGCCACGTTCGACAACGTCCTCGAGTTCCTCGTCATGAACGGCCGATCGCTGCCGCACGCGATCCTCATGATGATTCCGGAGCCGTGGCAGAACCACGAGTCGATGAGCCCCGAGCGGCGGGCGTTCTACGAGTACCACTCCTCCCTGATGGAGCCGTGGGACGGACCGGCGTCGATCGCCTTCACCGACGGCACCGTGATCGGCGCCGTGCTGGACCGCAACGGGCTCCGCCCCTCGCGGTACTACGTCACCAAGGACGACATGGTCATCATGGCGTCCGAGGTCGGCGTGCTCGACGTGCCGCCTTCGAGCGTCCTGGTCAAGGAGCGGCTGCACCCCGGGCGCATCTTCCTCGTGGACACCGGGAAGGGGCGGATCATCGACGACGAGGAGATCAAGGCGCAGCTCGCGGCCGAGCACCCGTACGCCGAGTGGCTCCGCGACCACCAGGTGCATCTCGAGGACCTGCCGGAGCAGCCGGTCCCCGCGCCGGACCACGACACGGTGCTCCAGCGCCAGATCGCTTTCGGGTACACGCACGAGGACCTGCGAATTCTCCTGCTGCCGATGGCCAAGAACGGCGAAGAGCCCGTGGGCTCCATGGGGACCGACACGGCGCTGGCGGTCCTGTCGAACCGGCCCCGGCCGCTCTACGACTACTTCAAGCAGCTCTTCGCCCAGGTCACGAACCCGCCGCTCGACCAGATCCGCGAGGAGCTGGTCACCGCGATGGAGTCGACGGTCGGGCCGGAGCGGAATCTCCTCAAGCCCGAGCCCGAATCGTGCCGCCAGATCGTTCTCAAGGATCCGGTACTCTCGAACCAGGATCTCGCCAAGCTCACGCACGTCGGCGTGCACGGCTTCAAGTCACTTACGCTGCCGATGCTCTGGCCCTTTTCCGAGGGTGCGGCCGGGCTCGAGCGGGCGCTCGAGAACCTCCAGCAGCAGGCGAGTCAGGCGATCGCCGACGGGTACAACGCCATCATCCTGTCCGATCGCGGGATCAGTCGCGAGCGGGCGGCGATCCCGAGCCTTCTGGCCACCGCCGCGGTCCACCACCACCTCGTGCGGCGCGGCGAGCGCACGCGCTGCGGCCTCGTCGTGGAGACGGGCGACGCGCGCGAGGTCCACCACATGTGCCTGCTCATCGGCTACGGCGCGGGCGCCGTGAACCCGTGGGTGGCCTTTGAGACGCTCGACGACATGATCCGCCAGGGGATCCTCACCGGGAGCGACCACACGAAGGCGCTGAAGAGCTACATCAAGGCGCTGAACAAGGGGATCCTCAAGGTCATGGCCAAGATGGGGATCTCGACGCTGCAGAGCTACTGCGGCGCCCAGATCTTCGAGGCCGTCGGCCTGAACCGGGACCTCGTGGATCGCTACTTCACCGGGACCGCGTCCCGCGTGTCGGGCATCGGCATCGACCTGATCGCCGAGGAGGGGCGCCAGCGGCACGAGCGCGCCTTCCCCGAGCGGCCCGTCGGCGCGCATGACTTGGACTGGGGCGGCGAGTACCAGTGGCGGCGCGACGGCGAGCACCACATGGTCAATCCGGAGATGATCGCCAAGCTCCAGCACTCGACCCGCACGGGCAGCTACACGCTCTTCAAGGACTACACGCGCTTCTGCGATGACCAGAGCCGCCAGCTGGCGACCCTGCGTGGGCTCATGGCGCTCGAGTACGGGGAGACCCCGATCCCGATCGAGGAGGTCGAGCCCGTCGAGTCGATCCTCAAGCGCTTCGCCACCGGCGCCATGTCGTACGGCTCGATCAGCCAGGAGGCCCACGAGACCCTCGCGATCGCGATGAATCGGATCGGCGGCAGGTCCAACACCGGTGAGGGCGGCGAGGACCCGGCCCGCTACCGGCGGGATGCGAATGGGGACTGGCGCCGGAGCGCCGTCAAGCAAGTGGCCTCCGGCCGCTTCGGGGTGACCAGCGAGTATCTCGTCAACGCGACCGATCTGCAGATCAAGATGGCCCAGGGCGCCAAGCCCGGCGAGGGCGGCCAGCTCCCCGGGACCAAAGTCTACCCGTGGATCGCGAAGGTCCGCTTCGCAACGCCGGGCGTGCAGCTCATCTCGCCGCCGCCGCACCACGACATCTACTCGATCGAGGACATCAAGCAGCTCATCCACGATCTCAAGAACGCCAATCCCCAGGCGCGGGTCCACGTGAAGCTCGTGGCCGAGATCGGGGTGGGCACCGTGGCGGCCGGCGTGGCCAAGGCCTTCTCCGACGTGGTGCTGATCTCGGGCCACGACGGCGGCACCGGGGCGTCGCCGCTCACCTCGATCAAGCACGGCGGCATCCCGTGGGAGCTCGGCGTGGCCGAGACCCAGCAGGTGCTCGTGCTGAACAAGCTGCGCGACCGGATCGTGGTCCAGGTGGATGGCCAGATGAAGACCGGGCGCGACGTCGTGATCGCGGCGCTGCTCGGCGCCGAGGAGTACGGCTTCTCGACGGCACCGCTCGTGGTGCTGGGCTGCATCATGATGCGGGTGTGCCACCTCAACACCTGCCCGGTGGGCGTCGCCACCCAGGATCCCGAGCTCAGGAAGCGGTTCAGCGGCAAACCCGAGTACGTCGTGAACTTCTTCCGGTTCCTGGCCCAGGAGGTACGGGAGCACATGGCCACGCTCGGCTTCCGGACCATGGACGAGATGATCGGCCGTGTGGACAAGCTCGACTTCAAGCCGGCCCTCGACCACTGGAAGGCGTGCGGTCTCGATCTCTCGACGATCCTCTACCGGCCGGACATGCCGCCGGAGGTCGCGCGGCACTGCGTGGTGCGGCAGGATCACGCGCTGGAGAAGTCGCTCGACCACACGACGATCATCCCGGCGTGCGCGGAGGCCATCGAGCACCGGAAGTCGGTGGAGCTTTCCCTGCCCATCCACAATGTCCACCGCACGGTAGGTACGCTCCTGGGCTACCACGTCACCAAGCGGTGGGGCGGCGAGGGCCTACCCGACGACACGATCCGGATCCACTTCACCGGCTCCGCCGGCCAGAGCTTCGGCGCCTTCGTGCCGCGGGGGATCACCTTCACGCTCGAGGGCGACGCCAACGACTACTGGGGCAAGGGGCTCTCGGGCGGCAGACTGATCGTTTTCCCGCCGCGCCTGTCGACGTTCGCGCCCGAGGAGAACATCATCATCGGCAACGTCGCTCTCTACGGGGCCACCAGCGGCGAGGCCTATGTGCGTGGCGTCGCCGGCGAGCGGTTCTGCGTGAGAAACAGCGGCGCCCACGCGGTCGTCGAGGGCATCGGCGACCACGGCTGTGAGTACATGACGGGCGGGCGCGTCGTCGTGCTCGGCCGCACCGGCCGGAACTTCGCGGCGGGGATGTCGGGCGGCATCGCGTTCGTGCTGGACGTGGACGGCGACTTCAAGCGGCGCTGCAACCTGGGCATGGTGGACCTCGAGCCGCTCGACCGGGCCGAGGACATCGAGCTGGTGCGCGACCTGATCCGGCGCCACATCGCCTCGACGGGCTCGACCTACGCGCGAAAGATCCTCGACGACTGGATCGGGCTGCAGCCCCGGTTCGTCAAGGTGATGCCGAAGGACTACCGGCGCATCCTCCTCGCGGAAGCGCGCGCGCGGGCCGAGGGGCGCGAGCCGACGTTCGCCGAGCTCGTCGGGGCGACGAGTGGGTAAGGTCACCGGCTTCCTCGAAATCAAGCGCAAGAAGTGGCCGGCCCGTCCGGTCGAGGAGCGGATCCGCGACTGGAAGGAGGTTTATCTCCCCTACCCCCAGGACGAGCTGAAGAAGCAGGCCGCGCGGTGCATGGACTGCGGCATCCCGTTCTGCCACCAGGGCTGCCCGCTCGGCAACATCATCCCCGACTGGAACGACCTCGTGTACAAGGACCACTGGCGCGACGCGATCGACCGCCTGCACGCGACGAACAACTTCCCCGAGTGGACGGGCCGTCTCTGCCCCGCGCCGTGCGAGGGCTCGTGCGTGCTCGAGATCAACGACGACCCGGTCACGATCAAGGCGATCGAGCTGTCGATCGTCGAGCGCGCCTTCGACGAGGGCTGGATCACCCCTCAACCGCCGGCGGTGCGCACGGGAAAGAAGGTGGCGGTAATCGGCTCCGGGCCCGCGGGGCTCGCGGCCGCCCAGCAGCTCAACCGCGCCGGCCACTCGGTGACCGTGTTCGAGCGTGCCGACCGGATCGGGGGGCTCCTGCGCTACGGCATCCCCGAGTTCAAGATGGAGAAGCGCTACCTCGACCGGCGCCTGCAGCTCATGGAGAAGGAAGGCGTGGTCTTCGTGACCAACGCCCACGTCGGCGTCGGCGTGCCCGTCGAGGCGCTCCGTGACCAGTTCGACGCGATCGTCCTGGCCGGCGGCGCGTGCCACCCGCGGGACCTCCCGGTGCCCGGGCGCGAGCTCGCCGGCATCCACTTCGCGATGGACTACCTGACGCTCCAGAACAAGCGGTGCGAGGGCGATGCGATCCCCGACGCCGACTTCATCACGGCCCAGGGCAAGCGCGTCGTCATTATCGGCGGCGGCGATACGGGCGCCGACTGCCTCGGCACCGTCCACCGCCAGGGCGCGCGCTCGGTTCACCAGTTCGAGCTGCTCCCGCGGCCGCCGGCCACGCGGGCGCCCGACAACCCGTGGCCTCAGTGGCCGAACGTCTTCCGGGTCTCGGGGGCTCACGAGGAGGGCGGCGAGCGCGTCTACGCGGTCTCCACCGAGCGTTTCCTGGGGAACGCGCAGGGGCACGTGCGCGCCCTCGAAGCCGTCCAGGTCGAGATGGTCCGCGAGGGTGGCCGGCTCGACTTCAAGCCGATCCCCGGCACCGCGTTCACCCTGGACTGCGACCTCGTCCTCCTCGCGATGGGCTTTCTCGGCCCCGAGCGCTCGGGGATGCTGGCCGAGCTCGGCGTGAAGCTCACGGAGCGCGGCAACGTCTGGCGTGACGCCCGCTGGATGACGAGTGTCCCCGGCGTCTTCACCTGCGGCGACATGCAGCGCGGCCAGTCGTTGATCGTCTGGGCGATCGCCGAGGGCCGCTCCGCCGCGCGCGGGGCCGATCTCTACCTGATGGGTAAGTCGGACCTCCCCGCGCCCCTTCCCTGATCACGTCTACGAGCGACCGCCCTCAGCCCAGAAGACCTTTCAGCTTATTCACCGCAATGCCGGCAATGAGGGCGAGGCCGACGCTCGTTAACGTCCCTACGAGGAAGTACTCGGCGAAGTGCCCCCGGGTGTCTTCCTTGATCTCGGGGTATCGCACGAGCGCCTTTGCCGCGAGCAGGAATCCCACGGCGGCTTCGTAGCCGCTGAGGATGAACGTCAGAATCAGAATGCGCTCCACCCACCCGATGTATTTTCCCGCGTTCGGGAGACCCGGCTTTAACTCAGTCAAGTTGCTCTGCATCGTGGCGAGAAAGGATTGAGTGACTTTCTGGACCAGGTACCCTCCTCCGAACACCACGGCGACATAGGCACAGGCGTACAGATAGACAAGGGGGTTCGTGACGATGGAGCGGATGACGTCGAGCATGCCGGACCACGAGGCGGTGAGCCAGATCGATGCCAGAGCGACGACCAGGAGGTGCGCCGCCTGATCTGCCGTGAATGCGATCCAGCCGTCACCTGAGAGCCACGCCTTCGCATAGTCGAGCAGGGTGTGGATGAGTGCGACGGTGACGATCGCGCCAGCGACGCGACGGTCGAGCCCGAGATTCACGGCGGCGGTCGCGCACACGAGATGGATCGCAGCGTGAGCGGAGAGTGGCCGAATCTCCGTCTTCCTCCGGGCGATCCAGTCGGGCTGCAGCAGGAAGTCGGCAACGAGATGAGCGAGATAGAGCTGAAAGAAGAGGAGCATCGCTACACCCTCATCGGGGTGCAGAGGCGCTTTGCACCCCTTTCGGGGTGCGGGTGGTCCTTTCGATCAGCTGGCGCAGGAAAGCCGCCGCCACCTCGAAGTGAGGCCAGCCAGCGGCAAGAAGGCGCTTCGTCACGTTCTGATGTGCGACCTTGAGCTTGCGCGCGATCGCCTGCCGAGTCAGTCCGAGCAGGCTCCACCGAATGGCTTCCCACTGCGCGACCGTCCACGATTGCTGGATGAAATCCGTCAGGCATAGGACGGCATCGGCTGTTGTGTCGACTTCCGAGACTCCTGTGATGAGTTTCGTGGCTCGGAGCGGGCTACGCGCCTTGGCGATTTCCTCGAGGCCGTTTCGCGCATGAACGAATGCGGGGCCGTCTTCCTCGTAGGGATTCTGGCGCTTCGGTGTACTGAGCTCCCCGATCCCTACGGCCGCCCGCAGGCGCACCGTCGGCCTCAAGCCGCTGGCGGCCACTACGGCGCGGAAGTACGTGAGGATGTCAAGCGCCCGCGGCGTATCCGATATGACGCACTGAAACTCGTCCCCGGCGGTGATTCGAAACGCCAGCCGCGTATGGATGGCGTTAGGAAATCGACGCTCGACCTCGGCGAACGCCTTACGAATGACCTTGTCAAGCTTTCGGCGGTCGGCCGAACTATAGCGCGACGAACCGACAACGTCCGCCGTGAGGACCGCGATCGCGGCACGTGCGCCTTTCATGTGCTCTGCACCCGTCGAGGGGTGCAACGACGGCATGCACCCATATCAGGGTGCAAGATACGTCAGAGGCGAAAGGTCCGTCAAGCAAGTTCTCTGTGGACGCTGCCGGCGGGTCGTGACCGTTGGCCCGCGAGGCCCTGCCTATGCCAACGCGAACGCCCGAACGGGAAACGTGCCGAAGGACCTTCACTTTGACCGGGGCGCGAAGACCCGGCTCTCGCGCGGGCCGCTCTCTAGCGCCTGACCCGCGCGGCGGGGCCGGCCAGCGGGCTCTGCCAGAGGGCGTGGCCGACGAAGAACGGGCCCAGTGTCTGGATGTACTGCGACGTCTGGACCGTCTTCCGCATGGCTTGCACGAGGTGGGAGAGCGGGTGGAGGTCGCGGCCGACGAGGCCGATGACGAAGTCGTTGTCGTGCACGTCGAGCCCGTGGCAGGCGAGGCGGATGTCGTGGGCGAGATCGGCATCGCCGTAGGCGCGGCCCAGCACGCTGTGCTCGCGGATCACCTCGCCCTGCTCCTTCCCACTGAGCCGCGCGAACCCTCCCGTCCGCCGCAGCGGATACCAGATCCCCCAGGGCCACGCCGGGTTCAGAACCGCGCGCCGGGGACGGCGCAGGAGCCAGTCCTCCAGGTCCGTCTCGAAGCCCGACGAGTACGTGCGGCCGAACATCGAGAACTCCGGCTTGAGCGCGAGCGCGGCGAATGGGTCTGCGTTGAACAACTCACGAAGGCCGTTGACGAAGAAGGCCGGGTCTTCGCTCATCGCGAGCACACCGATCCCGCGCGGGTCGTTGACGTCCTGATAGAGCGCGGCCTCGATCCGTCTCGATTCGAGCGCACCGACGAGAGGCTTCGGGTCGAGGCAGCCGCCGAAGACCTGGAGCTGCATGTAGAGCCGCCGGTCGGAGGTCTGCTGGTTGGCGCCACGCTCCTGGACGTCGATCCTCGTCGGTTCGGGCGAACTCACGGCCCCCTCCTCGCGGTCCTAGCCGCCGCGGGTGTGCATCTCCAGGTGCGGGTCCTCCTTGAGACGGGCTACCTGGACGAGCGGCGCGCGCCCGCGGAGCGCCAGGCGCTGCTCGGCGCCGCGGTCGGAGCGCTTCTGCCACGGGCCCGTGATGAGCGCCGCGAGCTCTTCACCCTTCGCGCCCCGGCGCAGCGGCCCTCGCAGATCCGTCCCCTGGAGCGCGTAGAGGCAGAGGTACCACATGCCGTCCGCGGTGAGCCGGCTCCTGTCGCACTCCGCGCAAAACGGAGCGGTGGTGGACGAGATGATGCCGAAGACGGTCCCGTCGCGCAGCCGGTAGCGATCGGCGGGCGCCGTGGTCTGCTCGCTCACGGGCTCGATCCGGCCGTAGCGCGACTCGAGGATCTCGAGCATCGCTTTCCGGCTCACGACCTGGTCCATGGACCAGCGCGTCGCACCCCCCACGTCCATGTACTCGATGAAGCGGACCTCGGCGGTGACACGCTTGCCGAACTCGATGAGGTCCACGAGCTCGTCGTCGTTCACGCCGCGGATCACGACCGTGTCGAGCTTCGTCCCCGTGAAGCCGGCGCGCGTCACCGCCTGGATGCCCTCCAGGACCTGGGCGTGGCTCTGGCGACGCGTGAGCGCGGCGAACCGATCGGCGCGCAGGGTGTCGAGGCTCACCGTCACGCGGTGGAGTCCCGCCTCCTTGAGCGCGCCCGCCAGCTCGGCGAGCAGCACACCGTTGGTCGTGATCGCGAGGTCGCGCAGGCGCGGCTTGGCGTCGAGGAGGCGGATGAGGCGCGGCAGGTCGCGCCGGAGGAGCGGCTCGCCGCCCGTCAGACGGATCTTCTCCACCCCGAGATCCATGAAGACGTCGGCGAGCGCGCTGATCTCCTCGAAGTGGAGGATCTCCTCGCGCGGGAGCCAGACGTAGTCCTCCTCGGGCATGCAGTACTGGCAGCGCAGGTTGCATCGGTCGGTGACCGAGATGCGGAGGTTCCGGAGCGGACGACCGTAGGCGTCGTCGATCCGCATCAGACCGCTCCGGCGGCGACGGCGACCTCGGCCCTCGCCCGCTCCCACTCTCGAATCAGTCCCGCCTTCTTCACGCCCACGTCGAAGTGGTCCCACGGCAGGCGCTCGTCCGTCGAGCGGGCCCGCGTCGTGCAGAAGTCGGGGTCGCCGTCCCACTCTCGGAGCGCGCGCCGCCAGTCACCCTCGAACGCTGCAGCCAGCTCGAGAAAGCCGGCGACGCGCCGGTCGCCGCGGGCGAGCAGCGCCTGGAGCGCCGCCTCGCGCGGGTTCTCGTGGAACACCCGCACGTTCGAGAACCGCCGGACGCCCCGCTTGACGATCTCGAGCTTCGCCTGGAGCGACGCGGCACCGTCGAAGGGCGCCCACTGGAAGGGCGTCCAGGGCTTCGGGACGAAGGACGAGACCGACAGCGTCAAGCGGCCGAACGGCTTCCCCGACGGATCGAGCACGCGGAGGCGCTCGAGCATCCGCTCGGCGAGCAGCGCGATCGCCTCCACGTCCGCGAGCGTCTCCGTCGGCTGGCCGATCATGAAGTAGGTCTTGAGGTTCGGGATCCCGTGGGCGCGGACGAGGTCGCACGCGGTCAGGATCTGCTCGTCGGTGATCGCCTTGCGGATGGCCCGGCGCAGACGCTCCGTGCCCGCCTCCGGGGCGATGGTCAGGGTGCGGTGGCCGCCGCGGGCGAGCGCGGCGACGAGGTCGTCCGTGAGGCTGTCGGCCCGGATGGACGAGATCGAGAGCTCGAGCCCGTTGTCCTCGACGATCTTCAGCAGCTCGCCGATCCACGGGTAGTCCGAGACGCAGGCGCCGACGAGCCCAACGCGCTTCTCGCCGCTCTCGGCCATGCGCGCCACGGTCTCGCGGAGGGCGTCCACGCTCCGGTGCCTCACCGGCCGATAGACCTGGCCCTCCAGGCAGAACCGGCAGCCACGGCCGCACCCCTTGCCGACTTCCAGGAGCGCCATGTGCCCGTACTCGGCGTTCGGCGTCTTCACACCACCGACGGTCTCGAAGGCGTCGACGTTGCGCAGGCGGCGCTTCGTCACGATCGCCGGCGCCGCGTCCAGCGCCAGGACCTCGCCCACGGTGCCGTCGAGCGTATAGCTCACCTCGTAACGCGAAGGCACGTAGACGCCCTCGATCGCCGCGAGCGTGTCGAGGAGCCGGTCGCGATCGTCGTAACCGTCCCGGTACGCCGCGATCAGCTCGCCGACGAGCTCCTCGCCCTCACCCACGACGATGAGGTCCATGAACGGCGCGACCGGCTCCGGATTGGAGAAGGCGCACACCCCGCCCATCAGGACGAGGGGATCGTGCGGACGCCGGTCGCCGGCGCGGAGCGGGATTCCGGCGAGCGCCAACAGGCGCAGCATGTTGACGTAGTCGCCCTCGTAGGTGACGGAGAAGCCGACCATGTGGAAGTCGCTGAGCGGCCGGAACGACTCGAGCGAGATCGGCACGCCCTCCGTCCGCCGGAGCTCCTCGATGTCCTCGGGATCGGGGAGGAACACCCGCTCACACACCACGTCGGGAAGCGCGTTCAGGTGGCGATAGATCGTCTGGAAGCCGAGGTTCGACATCCCGACGGCGTAGGTGTTCGGGTAGACGAGGGCGAAGGCGATCTTCCCTCCCCAGTCCTTGCGAACGGCGCCCTGCTCTTGGGCCAGGAGGCCCTGGAATTTCTTCTTTAGTCCCCAGGACATCGGCCTAGTCTACCACGTGCGTGATTCAGCCTTTGATGGTCGCGCGTGACTCAGCCCTTGATGACACCGAGCGGCCGGAGCCGCGCGACGCGCAAGGAGATCCCGAAGCGGTGGACGACGTCCACCACGTCCTTCACGTCCTTGTACGCCTCCGGCATCTCCTCGGCGAGCGCGTCCCTGCCCGTGGCGCGCGCGACGACGCCGCGCTCGCGCAGCTCCTTGTCGATCCGACGTCCGCGCGCCGCCTTCACCGCCGCGGTGCGGGAGAGCAGCCGTCCCGCGCCGTGACAGGTAGACCCGAAGGTCTCGCGCATCGCCGCCTCCGTCCCGACCAGGAGATAGGAGTAGCGGCCCATGTCGCCGGGCACGATCACCGGCTGTCCGGGGAACGCGCGCGTGGCGCCCTTCCGGTGCACGATGAGGCGGCGGACGACGCCGTCCACGACGTGCTCCTCGACCTTCGCGATGTTGTGCGCGACGTCGTAGACGACCGCCAGCTCGTTCGCGTCGGCGCCGAGCTCGCGCGCGAAGACGTCGCGCGCCCAGTGGGTCAGAAGCTGACGGTTGGCGAACGCGAAATTCGCCGCCGCCCGCATGGCGCCGAGATAGTCGCGCGCCTCCGCGGAGTCGACGGGGGCGCACGCGAGCTGGCGGTCGGGCACGCTGATGCCGTAGCGGCGGAGCGCCCTGCCCGTCACCTCGAGGTAGTCGGTGCACACCTGGTGGCCGAGGCCGCGCGACCCGGTGTGGATCATCACCATCACCTGCCCCAGGCGGATGCCGAGGGCTTCGGCGGTGCGCGCGTCGTCGATCTCGTCCACCACCTGCACCTCGAGGAAATGGTTCCCCGAGCCGAGAGTGCCGAGCTGGCGCCGGCCACGCTCACGCGCGCGCTCCGAGACCTTGCCCGGGTCGGCCCCATCGAGGCAGCCGCCCGACTCGATCCGCTCGAGGTCGTCCGGCACGCCGTACCCGCGCTCTACCGCCCACGCCGCGCCGCGCGCGGTGACCTCATCGAGCATCCGCGCGTCGAGCGTCAACGCGCCGCGAGAGCCGACGCCCGTCGGGATCGCAGCGTAGAGCGCGTCCACCAGTCGCTCCATCCGGGTCGCGACGTCGCCGGCGTCGAGCGGGGTCTTCAAGAGCCGTACGCCGCAGTTGATGTCGAACCCGATCGCGCCGGGGCTGATCACGCCGTGCTCGGCATCGGTCGCCACGACGCCGCCGACGGGCAAACCGTAGCCCTGGTGGATGTCCGGCATCGCGAGCGCGGCCCTGACGATCCCGGGGAGGGTGGCGCCGTTGGCCAGCTGCTCGAGCGATGCATCGCTCCGGATGGACGCGATCAGGTGCTCGTCGGCGACGATCAGGCCGGGCACGCGCATCCCGCGCCCCTCATCGCGGGGAATCCGCCAGAGATAGGGACCGACGCGCTCGAGCTGCATGAGCGCCGGACTAGCTGGCGGCGAGTGACGAGGCGCGACGGCTCACCCAGGCCATGCCCGCCACGGCAACGATGATGCCGAGCATGCTCGCGAGCTGCGGCACGCGGTAGGCGCCGAGCCAGAAGCTGTCGAGCCGAAGCGCTTCGATCGCGAAGCGGCCAACCGAGTAGAGGCCGACGTAGGAAAAGAAGAGCGCGCCCGGGCGGCCGGCGAGTCGCGCGCGGAGCACGCCGACGAGGAGCCCGAACACCACGAGGTCCCAGAGCGACTCGTACAGGAAGGTCGGGTGGAAATACTCGTACTGGCCGAAGCCGAGCGGGCGGTGTGGGGGCGAGATGTAGAGCTTCCACGGCAGGTCCGTCGGCTGCCCGAACGCCTCCTCGTTGAAGAAGTTCCCCCAGCGGCCGATCGTCTGTCCGAGCGCGACGGAGGGAGCAGCGACGTCGAGGCCGCGCAGGACCGGAAGCCTCCAGCGGTACGCGAGCCACGCGCCCACGAGGGGACCCAGGATCAGCCCACCGTGGATCGCGAGGCCGCCCTCCCAGACCGCGATGATCTTCCACGGGTAACGCCCGTAGTAATCCCAGTTGAAGGCGACCTCGTAGAGCCGGGCTCCCACGAGGCCCGCGAGGATCGCCCACTGGCCGCAGCTGATGATGTCGTCGGCCGGCAGGCCTTCGCGCTTGGCCTGACGGTGGCCGAGCCAGAGGCCGACGACGATCGCCGTCGCCATCAGGATCCCGTACCAGCGGATCACGAGAGGGCCGATCTGAAACGCGATCGCGCCGGGAGAGCTCATCACGCTTCGCAGGATAGCA
>Ga0209236_1001043_pt1 | contig 16543 bp, 12 predicted proteins | sample GraSoi013_1_40cm_FD_185819 | JGI IMG/M metagenome (GOLD analysis project Ga0209236, IMG submission 185819) | Grasslands soil microbial communities from the Angelo Coastal Reserve, California, USA - Sample 09_27_2013_1_40cm (SPAdes) (version 2) | ecosystem: Environmental > Terrestrial > Soil >... | reverse complement strand
ACTCAGACGGTTAGTATACAGGTCCAAGATGTCATCTCAATCATAATCACTAATCCACCTATCCTTGCCGTTCCAGGCAATCAGATCGTGGTTGCCTATTCCACGATTGCTTTCCGGGTGATAGCTACAGGATCAACCAGCAACCAGATTGTCACATTATCGGCCTCCGCTCTACCAACGAACTCCACCTTTCCGTCAGTTACAGGAAACACTGTTAGTGGAACCTTCTCTTGGACGCCCACCCAGAGCGAAGTGGGCGCATATACTGTCGGCTTCACCGCCACGGATACCAACAACTCCTCGCTCTACACTACGGGGACCGTTGTCATACAAGTCCAGAGCTTTGCCTCTGGGAAGATAAAAGTCGCGCCGGTTCTCGTCGTCCCAAGCGCTGAAACAGTCCCAGTCGGTTCAACCCTTACCTTCAGAGTTAACGCCACAGATACTGACCTTCCAATCGAGACCTTGGCGCTCTCCGTCTCCGGCCAGCCGGCCGGTTCAGCCTTCGATGCAAGCACGGGGACGTTCTCTTGGACACCCAAATCGGGAGAGGAAGGCCCGTATGTGATAACATTCAAGGCCACGGGCAGTGGGACGCCACAGATGTCTGATGCCAAGAGCGTAAGTGTGCAAGTTACTAGTGGACCCGGAGGATCTGGTGGATCCAGCAGATCGTGCTTCCTCTGCGGCCCCTCATCTCCTCTCGAGTCGATATCATCGACCTCAACGATACTATGGCTTCTCTTGGTCGGAGTCACGCTGGGCTTCGGCGTCTCTGCAATGGTTGTCAGATCCCGAACATACAAGCATCACGGAATCAGCCGAACCATACCCTAACACCTCGACTCGAGCCTCAAGACAACTCTTTCAAGACGCCGAAGCGAATTTATTGCGTGGGCCTTATCGTAGTCCCGAATATTCCCGCCGGCGCGAATTCTCGTTGGCCCTGATGGCAGGAATAGGCCCAGGTCAAGAATAGTAGTAGATCGTCGCCTCTCTTGTTGAGAAGATCCTATCCGTGTTATGGTAAAGATGATTGTAGAACGCACTAGGTGAGAACCCATTGTATGGTGTATAGGGCTCGCCGAAGCCGAACGATGACACGTTAGAGTTGACCGCTGAAAAGAGGCCGGGGTAAACCACTACAAGGCAGCCTGGTGCTGCACGGACATTTCCGATCGTTTTCGAAATACTCCACTCTTCCACCGGAATGCTCATTGATGTCAGGTAGATCTCGTTCGTCAAAATACAATCTTGTCTTCCGGAAACGGACATGTAGGAAGCAACCCCTTGCCAGGTGACAGGCCTTCCACTCGCCAACGAGGGGTCTGCTCCTTGCACATAGAGAGCGGTGGGAGCGTATGAGGATGCCCAAAACCCGACACCTACAGCAAACACGAGCATGATCATCAGAGAGACGACTACGACTTTGCCGAGCCTAGGCCAGCGAGAGCCTAACACCGTCAAGGGTGCTATGGTGAAAAACCCGATCAGGGGAGCGAAGAGCAAGAGGGAGCGGTCCCCGAAGTTTAAGGCGCCGGAGAATTCTGTGACGAGGGTAATCGCGGCCACGGTGAGAAGCAGAATTTTCAGATGAGCCCTTCTGACGAGAGCCGGGACAAGGACCAGCGCCGCCAGTCCTGCCAGAAGAAGGCCAAGAAAGACGTGATCTCTCACGTACAAAACGTCAAGTATCCATTTGGGAGTCAAGTTGCCGATTTCGGATTGGCTAGACGAGAGTCGGGTACCTGACAAAATTCCAAGTGAAAACGAGGATAGAATTTTTCCCGCGGAAACGCTAGAGTATTTCACCAGATATACTGCGTAGAACGCTGACCATGACAAGAATGAAAGGAGCGCGAAGACGAATAGTGCGTGCAGCGGAGGTTGACGAGTAAATTTTGGCCACTGAATTGACTTCCCCAGAACGAAAGGAACCTTTGAAGAGAGTCGAGTAAATAGGCCGGGGGCCGTTGTCCATAGCGCGAAGGGCAAGAGCAAAAAAACCCAGAAAGCGGATGTTATGCTATGGGTCACCGTGATTGCCACGCTTAGTATCGTGAGAGGAATCATAACCTTGAAGTCGTGATTGTCGTAGACCCTCAACAGGAGTAGGACAGAGGAGAGGAGGAATAGTGTCGCTGGAAAATCGTACTTGAAATACGAAGGAATGAAAGTTGGCGGGACTGCTGTAGCGATTGCCATGCAAAGAGTTACGGAGTTCAAAGGGTTTACAATTGTTCTGGATAGAATCTTTCTGACCAACGTGTAGGCGATCGTGAACCAGCCCACGTCAAGGATCATGACTATTGCCATTGCCGATTCAAGCAACCGCAGGCCAGTGACCCTCGAGAAGCTGAGGGTTAGTATCTGGAATCCGGGCCATTGAGAATACTGATTGGTTAAGACGGCAAGATATTCGGTTTGGTCGAAAGTGGGAATATTGGGAAAGATGACCGATATGTGAGAGGACTGGTCGAACACCCGTAGAACACCGAACTGGCCGTAGGGGTCGCCGTACGGAAAGACGAGAAAGTATGTAGAGACATAGAACATCAGCCGGATAACGAGGAAGAAGGATAGTACACCGACGAAGGCAAGCTTTTCGCTCCCGAGAACAATCGAGGTTACGATGGGCACGACAAAAACGAGCAGAGTCAAATAATAGACCAGGGTGGGCAGTTCACGAGTGTACGCTTGAAACAGCATGACAAGCGAGCAAGCTCCGAACGCGATCAAATGCAGTACGACGAGGAAGGCGCGCAAGAGACCTACAACGCCAGGAAAGCAGTGGCAAGAAATAGAGCACTGTAGTATAGAAGACCTAAGCCAACAAAATCAATTGTTCTTCTCTTCGGCCTGTAGACGAACGAGCTCGCGAAGTAGCATAATGTGAAGAGGGTAAGGTAGGCGGCAAGGTTTTGAACCTTCAATGATGAAAGTAAGACCACGGAGGCTAAGAGCAGGACTGCAAGCGCTATCAGAAAAGTGCTTTCTCGCCTCAACCCGACTATCTCTCCTTTCGGCTCATTCGAGCAAGCGAAAACGGGCAATAAGTTTGTCGCTGTTCTTCCTCTCGTCCATCAGTGTCACGGGCTTGTGGTAGAATGTAGCGACTACGCAGGCTGCGAGGCTTGAGGGGAGGCTGCCCAGTGATTTCTGATACTTCCTTCCTTGGATATCCATGTCTGCTCCCTTCATTCCTACAACTATGAGGTTTCCGGTCTGCTCGACCATCACTCGAGAGCAGATGTCCGCTGATTCTACGAGAACATACCTCAATCCTTCCTCGAGGGAAAAGCCGTCTTGAAACTCAGGTATTCTATTCAGTTCAGACCCGACCGGGTAGACGAGCAATCCCTTTTGATTGTTACCTACCAGGCTCCTGGGAGCTTGCCTCATCTCGTTCAGGCTAAGGTTCTCAGGTTGAAGACTCAAGGGGATGTAGGCGAAGATTATTCCGCCGTCAGATGGCGGAAGATACGTTGCCCTTCCGACAGTACTCGCTTCGAGTAGCGCTTCCACACTTAGCGTGGCTCCTTCAAGCATTGCCCTCATACCACGGCCTCCCCCGATTTGGCGAGGAAGCGAAAGAGCGGTAAAACCCAGAATGATGCACGAGATACCCAACGCCACGAGGGGGATGATGCGTAATATGAAGTATGACCAGAGCGCAAGTACTGTTCCAAAGCTGGTCAGCATCATGGCTGAGTAGCTGCTCCTCTCAGTGCTATTGAGTTCTAGGAGCTGTTCTTTCAGCCTCTTCAGTTTTTGAAGAACCTCTTCGACGAGTGTGCGGTTGCTTCCAGTCACGAAGAGTACGATCCGAGCCACAGTTAGGACCAACAGGGTTCCGCTGATCGCAACAACTGTCAGCGGGCTTAGAAGGTACAATCCAAGCGGGAAGTTGTTGAAGAGCCAAGTGCGAAGGAAAGCGTTGTCTTGCTCTTCGCGAAGCAACCAGTACAATAGTCCCACAATGATGATAGTCTGTATGTCGATCAGGGCTTCGCCTAGTCGATGACTCGCCACGGGTTTTCCGGGTTCACGACTGCGCAATCGAGTTAATACTTTGCCGTCCCTGAACCTCATTTTTCGCCACGCAAGAGATTCAGGTCTTTCCTCGAATGCATTCCGGCAAACACCTTCCACCTTGGACTATGTTTTTCGAGCCCCAAACTAACCCGCAGGGACATTATGGCTTCCAACAACCCCCTGTCCCGGACGGATCATCCGGATCCAATTTAGGCACTGCATTGGCCCTGTCGACCTCTTGACATCTTGTTGTGTCCACGCAGGCTAAATCTCCGACACAGGTTTCAACAAGGAATCTTCTTCACATCTTATTTATTCAACTCCGAGGTAAAGACTTCGCGGAGGGACGGCGGTATCGCTGGATTTCTTTATAATTAGAAGGATGGAAATAGACAGTTTTTTTCTGGAGAAGGGGTTAAAACTGTCCAATGTTCGACCTTGATCCGTGTCCAGAATGAGTCGCCTAGCCAGGGGAACGGCCTGAGAAAGATCCTAGAGATCCTTCTCATATGTTTCATTCTGACCGGAACGAATATCGCGGCAGACAGATCCACCCCTCCAATCAGCAACCAAAATCTTGTCAGCTCATTAGCTATATTGCCGCGGGGGGCCGCCTTTGACTATGTCGTCATCATCATCATGGAGAACCATTCTCTTTGTTCAATAGCGGGGAACATGGTGATTGGCTGTGCTGCCTCCACTATTGCTCCGTACGAGGCGGAACTGGCCCAAAGCTACACGCTCGCTACCAACTATACGGCAGTTGGACATCCAAGCCCTCCTGACTACGTTGCTCTTATCAGCGGTTCCACCTTTAACATGAGCTCGGAGTGTTTCCCAACTCAGCCCTGCGGTTCCGACCATTTATGCTGCCCAATTGACGCCCCAAACATCGTTGACAGGTTCGATCAGGCGGGTCTTACATGGAAAGCATATGCAGAGGACTACAATGGTGGTTGCCGCCCTGGGGGTCAGCCACTCCCCTTCAATTACTTTCAGAACATCTATGACAACGCGTCAAGGTGTAAGAACCTCGTCAACGCAAGTACCGTATGGCCTCTAAATACGACAGGCAATCCGAACATATTTCTGAATGACCTTGGCTCAATTGCAACCGCTTCCAATTTCATGTGGTTGAGTCCATCCCCGTGTGATCAGTGGCATCATCTCTGTACTGGATACGGCGCAACCAACCAAGGAGACGTGTATCTTTCAACTGTGGTTCCGAAGATCTTAGCCAGTACAATATTTACGACCCAAAGAGCGGCCCTATTCCTCCTCTATGACGAGGGCTTTGGCAAGGGCTCGGACGCCTGTCCGAATCGACGTGGAGACTGCGTCTATGCCGTATGGGCCGGGCCCCAGGTGAAACGAGGTTACATGTGTGGTGCGAGCTATACCCATTACTCTTTTCTGTCCACGCTTGAATGGAACTGGGGACTGCAGAATCTGACTTCAAACGATGGCTCGGCTCGTCCAATGAGTGAACTCTTTACAACCGGTCCGCCTTGCGTGCTACAAGCTGGCTTCACGAGCAATCCTATTCATCCCCAGGCAAGTCAGACAATAGCCTTCTCAGGCTTGGCCAGCGGAGGAGTACAGTCCTACTCGTACACTTGGAACTTTGGCGATGGAGGCAATGGAAGGGGACAAACCATCAGCCATTCATACAGTAAATATGGGACATACACGACGACGCTGACCGTGACAGACGGTGATGGAGGGACGCTCACAGCCTCGCACACGCTGACCGTTGCTCCAGCATCACTTCTGGGCGGAATATGCCTCCAATGCTTTTTCAAAAGCAACCCCACAGCATCGTTGCTCCTGGTTGGCCTCCCGGTTGGGCTGACTTTAGCCATCGGCATTATGACATTTGTCAAAAGGCGCCGCCACAAGACAATTCCGAGACTCGAAGGTTTGCCCCCCGAGACCCTCGACAAGAAAGAGTAGCGCTGGGAATGGCGGTAACGCGGTATCGATGGGCGGAAATGGCTAGAAAGAACGTCGAGGCCATTTTCCATGCGTTAACAACTGACCTTCTGCCCTCACAGGCCTAGCTATCCGCGAATAGCTAAGACTCTTAAACATCTGTGAAGGCAAAGATAGCGGCGTATGATGGAGACTTTACGTCTCTCTAACCCCGCCCGCAATGAAGAACCTGAAAAATGGGGCACGAGGTTTATCCTACTATCCCTTCTCTTGAACCCTGATGAGGGTTCACAGCTGGTCGGGACAGCGGGCACTTCTGGGTCCGACCTTTTTTTCAGCGAGGCGTATGAGGCCAGTGCCGACGCAAAATTCGGTTTGAAACCCCAAGGCTCTGACTACTCGTAGTTCCTTACAGTCCAGCGCTATCATTCTCTTCAGCGATGTGATGAAGAAAAACGGGAATGTAGGAGCAACAGATCAATGTTGAAAGCAGGGAAATACTGGGTCGGTCTGCCCACATGACGGTCCACGTTAGAATCGGCTCCAGAACTGGACAAGTTTCGATCCGGTTCAGGAGTGCCTATGCGAATCATGAGACTATGCTAGCTCTTGTCGGAGAACTCGCTCGTCAAAAAAGAGTCTGGCTCTTCGCTTCGACACTGGACCACGCTTCGCCAGTCGCGTAGGGAGCCGTAACCGATACGAATGGGCTGAGAAAAAGATGAATGTAGTTCACCATCTAAACTGTAGAAACTTTGCAGGCTTGTTACTGGTTCTGTCAATAACCAGTTTGATATATGTCCCGCTGCCAGGGAGCGCCTCTGCTGCCCCGACAGGGGCTACCCTTGATCATGCTTTCTCACTGAATGTTGCAAATCGTGCTGGAAAGACGGTTCCAACCAGTCAGCCTTTGACTGTCTTTCCTGCCTCTACAGGGGGTTCTGTGCCTGCGCTCATCGGCTGGGGTGGTGTTGGACTTGGCGAGAGTCTGAGTGATATCCAAACTGAGATGAAGACGTTGAATCAGTCCGGATATAACATTGTCAGGGTCGCTTTTGAGCCAACATGCACCGCTCCACCTGATGGCCGTATACTTGGAAGCTACGATGCCGCCAAACTCGGCCAGGTGATAGCATTAGCGAAGCAGTATGGTATCTGGGTAATAGTCGACTATCACGGCTATACCGAACTGGAGACTAGTTCTAGCGAGCAGTGCTGGCTTGGCTTCTGGCAATCCCTAGTTAAGAACTTCACGTCGTCATACTTCCAGCTCATCTGGGAGCCGATGAACGAGCCCCACATGACGAGCAACTCAGACGTTGCAGGGCTGTCCTCCGCGTATCAGCTGCTTATCAATGAAGTTAGAGCCCTCGGCGATACTCATTGGATAGCTGTCCAGAACATGTGCAGCGCTTCATGTGGGTTCTCTGACTCCAATATGGCCGCGGGCTATCCGACGGTTACTGACCCGCTCGGAAACCTGTCGCAGGGCGGCAGAATATTCATCAGCCTCCATAGTTACATGGGCTACCAGTGGTACTCGTCCTCGTGGAACAATGCGACTGCCGAGACTCTGGCGCAAGAGTTCCACAATGCTGTCGTCACGGGAATGAAGACGACGGGCTGGCCTGCGTTGAACACTGAAGGAGGAACAAGTACAGGATCGCAGGTTCCTCCCGACGAGGTCCTATCAGGCTCAGCAGGATACTCAGTGGTCTCATTCCACTTTGCACAGACTCTGACGAATCTCTATGATGGTAATGCTCCTCAGAGGATAAACTGGGTCTGGTGGGTTGCTGGAAGCTGGACCAACACGCCCGGTGCGGGAACATTAGGCTCGTTGCAGTGCAACAGCAACCCCATCGGATGGGGATGCCTACTAGCCTTCGCACCTCTAGGCCCGCCGACACCAGACTTCACTATCTCTGCAACTTCACCAGCCGCGGTCAATGTCGGCCAATCTGCCACTGCTACAATAACAGTCGCCTCGTTGTATGGCTTCGGTGGAACGATCGCCTTCTCTGACAAGGTCCCTCGAGGGCTAGCATGTGGCTCTATTAGTCCAGGAACCATGTTGGGCTCTGAGACGGCAACTGTGTCTTGCAGCGCAAACGCGGGTGGCACTTACACGTTAACGATAACCGGAACCAGTGGTTCTCTAGCACATTCTGCAGTCGCGACATTCTCAGTGAGCCAGGCCGACTTTGCTGTGACGGCTTCGACACCCGCGGCGGTAAACGCCGGACAATCCAGTACGGCGACTATCACGGTGACCGCTCTGAACGGATTCGATGGTGCAATAGCCTTGACCGACACGGTGCCGAACGGTCTCAATTGCGGAAATATCAGCATCACCAGCCTAGCCGCATCAGGCACCGCCACAGTCTCATGCAGCGCGACCGAAACCGGCAGCCACACACTAACGATCACTGGGACTAGCGGACCACTCGTCCACTCTATCACTGCAACATTCAACTTCCAAGACAACGCGAGTCAGCCTTCAGGAGGAGGACTATGCCTTAGCTGCTTCCTGCCGAAAGCCATGACCACAGATGTATGGCTACTTGCGATGGGAACTCTAATCGGCTTAGCATCATCGATCGCCCTTCTCCACCTAAGAGGTGGCATGCAACTCGCGGCCGAACGTCGGAGAGCAAGATTGCTCAACCAGTAGGGTCTGCCTGGACGAACGTCAAATCTGTATCGGAGTTCTCGAAGGATTGCAGCGCAACCCCTCGCTAGGAGAACCCTAACCGACGGATAACAACGATGATCAAGAAGAGCGAATCAGACTCCTACACGGACAACTACGAGACACCAATTCATCCATCCCATTCCTGCTTATGGAGTGGGCGCAAGGGAATTCCCATCGTCCATATTACGGGCTCGTGGCGGAAACCGAGGGTAGAGATGGTTTGAGTGACCCAGAATGCCTTGAGAATAACAAGACGAGACCGCCAAGGCTTCAAGTCTCGTCTTCACTGCCTTCATCAAAGAGACCCTCAATTATCAAACGCACGTTCCCGGAGGCTTCAGGGAGAGAATGCAGACTAGAAACGACAGAAAGACTCCGTCCGTTATGACGCCCAGCAGGTCGTCATGGAGATCCCCGAAGCGCTTTCTCATATGCTTCATCCTGCTGGGAATTACCATCGCAGCAGAGACGACCATCCCTCCCATCAATAGCCTAAGCCCTTTAGATTTTCCGGCCTTCGCATCGCCGGGCACCCATTACTCCAGCCACATCGTTTTCATCATAATGGAGAATCACCCGCTTTCCTCCGTAACCTGCAGCGGCTGCGCTCCCTACATGACGTCTCTCGCCAATTCATACGCCAATAGTACCAATTATGTGGGCCCGGTTTCCTCCTCATGGAATCCAAGTTTACCCAACTATCTCGGCTTAACCTCCGGGCAGACCTGGGGTTGTACCTCCGACCCCCTCCCAAACTCTGGTGGATGCACTAGGGCTGCCTGGATCTGTTCAAGCCCATGTAACATAGTAGACAGATTTTCCGGCACTGGAATATCTTGGAAAGGTTACATGGAAGGAATGCCCGGTTCAGATATCTGTAACGGTAACGGCGGTTCTGATGGCGGAACAGATTATGTCGCACACCATGATCCATTTGTTTACTTCGGTAACGTTGTGAACAACTCAACTCGATGTTCGTTGGTAGTGCCTTCGGGTTCAAGTGGCGGCGCGACCTCTTGTGGAGCATCTGTAACGACCTCTGTCATCAGCAACATGGTGGCGGATCTCAATGGCACTGCTCCTAACTTCTCTTGGGTGACCCCGAATACAATTGATGATAGCCACGATTGTGGCGTGCAGCAGGCGAACAGCTGGCTCTCGATTGTTGTCCCCGCGATACTTACTACAAAGACGTTCGAGACCGACGCGTCCGCAACAGTCGTAATCACATTCGACGAACCAACTACTGGGGCATATGGAACAACTCCAGTTTACTTCGTGGTTGCGGGTCCAGGAGCAAAACTCCACTATACTTCCTCAAACAAGTTCAGGCACCTGAACTTGCTTGCAACGATTGAATCCAATTGGTCTCTTAGTTGCTTAGTGCTAGGAAACGACTGCGGCGCAACTACAATGTCAGAATTCCTAACGGTTTCCATCACACCACCATCGTCTCCAAATGGATTCTGTCTCCAATGCCTGCTCAACTACCTCTCCTCATCGTCGACCCTTCTCATAGGGTTCGCCGTCGGGCTAATCTTGGTTGTCTCAGGCGTGATATTCGCTAGGAGACGCAGTCACCCCGCCATTATTGGGGCTCCAAGATCAGCTGAACCTCCGAAAAACACCTGATCCAGTGGAGAATTCCCGTGACTGGGTCGTGGTAATCCTGTTGGATACCTCAACCCTTTAGTCTTTGCGAGTATTGGCCCTTATCCTCCAATGTTTGATGGATACTAAGGTAATTCCTGTCAGGATCGGTACTATTAGCAGCAAGACGAGGAGGGAATTGTCCTCAACGAAGAGAGTGACTGCTTCTAGCGCCCCTGGCTTGACTATGCGGAATGAGTCCGAGAAAGTGCCTGAGAAGTCTGTCTGAGCCTTGAACTCATCGGCGGACACTGTGAACTTGACAAATCCATGTCCCATTCCGAGGGTATTGTTGCCTGCGAGGCTCGCAAAATAGGGCGCGTTTGGGCTTGTATAATTGATAGGGTAGAATTCTTGCCCGAAAGTCCCCGCTACAACGAAAATTGCTCCGCTACCTTTCATGTATGTACCCGACGACCCATCGTTTGCCACGCAACCACTCGAGAACTGTTCAACGATGGCGCAAGTCAACTGCTTGCTCCGCTGGTAGTTGTGGTCATGAGCCTGTAGCACTAGATCAACTTTTTTCTCGATCAAGAGATTCATGAGATCTCCCCCCACGATGCACATAGGGTATATTCCCGCGGAAATGCAGGGTTTGTGCATCCCCACTATGACCCACGTGATACCAGAGGCCCTTGCCCCGTCTATTGCGCTTGACAGCCATTCGTAGTGCGCAGATCCCACGGTGTATGAATAGTACCCGCCGTTGGTAAAGTTCAGATCTGGAGATACCATTATGATTCGTGCTAGAGGACTGGATGAGGGATAGTCGAAAAAGTATTCTTTCCCATATACTCCTGTAGACCCCATCTTGTCAGGAAGGCAGTTAACGAAGTTGTCGATCAGACCACCATCTTTGGGGGATGACTCCGTTCCGTCCTCGTGGAATCCCGACACTAGTTCGAATGGAAAGTTTGGACCCACATACGACTCTACGATGTTGCACCACGTGGGCTCCTCGCCTACGCCCTGATAGCTCAAGTCTCCTAGCGCCAGGTAGAAGTTCACTCCCGAAGAAGCGAGAAGGCTAAGGGTTGAATTCGTGTTAACGTCCTGCGAGTGATCCCCGGCCGCTGCAAATTGGAAAGTTGGGCCAGAGGCAGACACCGTTCGACGACCTGCTGGAATCAGAGGAAAAGAGAGTAGAAGGATCGTAACTAGTAAGAGGCATCTCGTTTTCCTCAAGGACTCAACCCGCCAACAGAGACTCGTATGCGTCGATCAGATTCTGGCGAATCGCGGGATAGCTGAAGTCTTCGATCACTCTCTCTCGGGCCTGGATTCCTACGCGCTCTCGATCTGGCGAGGTAAGAGCGCGGACGATTCCGCTATAGACTTCGTGCTGTGAGGTACCTTCAACAAGGAACCCGGTTATTCCATCATTCACAACCTCAGGGATACTCAACACACCCGTCGAGAGAACAATCCCTCCGCACGCCATTGACTCCAAGATTCCGAAAGGCGGGTCGGCAAGTTGCTCCGGTTCAGGGCCGACATAGGGAAAAATCACGAGATCAGCCGCATTGTAGGCCCGAACCCTCTCCGTCTCCGAGAGATCTCTCCGTTCCAAGAATAGGTTTGCCTCAACACCGAGGCGCCTGGCGAGTGATAAGACCTCTTCGCAGAGCACGACCGAACTTCTGGCGCTAGTCAGTACGTTGAGCCCGACATCAAACCCTTTCTCTATCAATAGTCTTAGTGCTCCCAGAACATTCTGAGATGGAAACCGAGAGGGCCAAAGAGGGCCCATGTAGAGAAGGCTGTACTCATGCGAACCAACGCCGTCTGTATCGTCACGACCGCTGTGAGATGGGTGGTAGAGTTCGCAATCAATAGGTGGCCTAACGATCAATTTTCGCATTCCTGGCCCCAAATCTCTGTCCCATTGGCCTATCCAGGGAGTAGTAAATGCATAGGCGCCCACGAAGAGATTGTTGATCAGCCGCCTCACCGGACGCACCATTCCGTCCCTTGTATCATAGGGAGTGAAGATCTGGCGAACGATTGTTCCGCGGGCTCCCAGCATCTTACAGACTGGCGAGAAGACCAGTGCGTTGGTTCCGACAAGATGAACGATGTCCGCCGAACATTGATTCGTCAGCCGGCCTAGGTTTACCGCATCTAGAGCTCTCCTTCCAGAGGGGGTTGTTGTGATCGTCTTCCAGTCTGTTTTGAGACTTTTCGCCTCTTCAGGCGACAACGTCGTAATGAGCGTACAGTTCACTTTTGGAGAGAGACATTCGATTATCCTCTTTGTGAGAATCGAACCGGCGTGGTTCCACGGTGGATGCGCATCGTCTCCAACGAAACATACTTCCAAACTTTCACCGCTCACCCAGAAGGTATTATTGACGATACGAGTGTCCAGATATCACGATGAATTACGTCGGCTGACCGTCTCCCGTCCACGACTTCTACACCAACTTTTCTGCAAAGCTCAAGATAGACGCGGATCCTCTCCTTATTGTGCGAAACGCTTGGCAGGTCTGGTTTCCGGCCGAAAGCTGTTGCAGCGTCGATGTCGATCAGAAACGCCCGGTCTGGCCTAGGCAGTAGACGCAGCAGTTTGAAGCCGAGCCTCATTCTGGTCGTGGAATCGTGAAGATCGGATATGCCGTCGACAAGTAGGTCAAGCGTGTACCTGTCGCAGATCACGGTTCGTCCGAGCAGCAGGGGAAAGACTATCTTCACACTGGTTTTCAGAAAGTTCTCTAGCTGGGTTGCAAAACACCAGAGAGAGGCCATGCTTTCATTCTTGGGGTTATGGAATTCTACGATTGTTAGGAAATCTGCATGGTAGACTCTTACCTGGCCTGTTCGGCGGAGCACTTGCAGGAGCGGAAGCGAAAGCAGTGGGCGCCATCTAGACCACATCTTCAGCGTTCGGATTCCGTTCTGTTTTAGCTGATTCTGCAACAGTTTGATCTGGGTGGTTTTTCCGCTGCCGTCGATGCCGGAGAAGGCTATGAGAAGTCCCCGTCTGCGCATTGGATCAAATCCTGATCCTGTGCCTAACTAGGTTCAACTGTGGAGAAGGCTGATTCCAAGACGTGTCCGTCAAAATCCTCTGCCCCGCTCAGGCGGAGGAGACGTGACAAGGTTGGTGCCATGTCGAGAATGCTTGCGTCCAGCGTAAGCCCTTGTCTTACCTGCGGGCCGGCCAGCGCCCAAAATCCGTCCCTTGAGTGTATAGCTGAGAAGTGTGGGCTTGAACTCCACACTCTACCAGAATTCAGCCGTGGGTTCACCTGAATCTTCTTGTCTCCCTCAAACAGCTCGACACAGAGATCAGGAGCCTCGCCTTGGTATCGCCCCTGAAAGACATCCTCTTTGCGGTGGAAGATAGGACGGACTTTTTCCCCCGAAGCAGGATCGGTTATGTTGTCCAGCAGATCGCAGAGTTTGCGGACCACTTCCGAATGCGACTGTGGAACCGAAAGTTCCTTCGGTGCATCTGGACGCGAATTCACATAGATTGCTGCCTCGTGTCCTCCTGTCGAGAAAGCCAGGGTCTGCTTCCAGTCTATGTTGCGAACGAGATCCTCGAGGACTCTTTCCATCTCGGCAGACACGGTGAGCTGTTTGGATATGAACTGCGGAGAAAATCGGTAAACGGCCCTTATTGTCCTCGGAGACACGTGTTTCAGTGCAAACTCTCGGATCCGCTTGTGGAATCCGCCGTTCCTGGTTTCGCTCGTACCGTTTTCAGGCGTGAAGAGGCCTTGAGACTTCAGCAGCTCATTGATGTAGAGAGTGCTGGACACAGTAGCAGATCCATGATCTGAGAGAACTAGGACGTAGGCGTCGTCAGATATTGCATGCGTCAGTTCTCCTACCGCCTCATCCATCTTGACATACCAGTCCAGTACAACGTTCGCGTACTCTGATTGGGGGTCGTCGATGAAACGCCAGAAGTGATGCTGAATCATGTCCAGGCCTTGAAGAGTCATGACGAACAGATCAGGATTAGACCATTGGATCAGCAGTTTAGCCGATTGGACACTTTTACGGTGGAGCTTTTCGACTTCCATGAGGTAGGCTTTCTCGCCTCCCTTCATCTTCGAGGGCTTTGCCAGTGGAACATCGACATCATAGCCTCCTATCGCCGAATCGAGCTTTTTCATGAGGCTTGCTGGATATGCCCAGGCCTTTCCTCGTTGAATCGGAAACCCGGAGACCATGAAGCCGTTGACCGGGTAGGGTGGTTGGGTTCCGGGAACGTTGAAGACTCCTACTTTGAGCCCGGCTCGAGAACACGTGTCCCAGATGCATCCCATGTCAGGGGTCGTCGTACCATGTTTGATCTTTAGATCCCTCCCAATGTAGAGGAAGCCGAGATTCCCTATCTTCGCCGGATTCTTGCCGGTCGCAAAACACTGCCAGGACGGGATGCTTGATGGCGGAACGACTGATTTGAGGACACCGTGAACGCCCTGCTGGGAAAGCCGCCTCAAGTTGGGAAGCTTGTCGATCCATTTTTCGATGAGGCGAGGGGAAGCGGCATCAAGGCCGATCACAATTGCCCTCAAAGCTGAGCACCCGGAACAATCATTCCAGCATGACTATTCTCGGAAACCGCTGATTCGATTTCCTCGACTATCTTATTCCAGACTATTTCGGGAGGATCGTCAGTGCTGACTCTCTTCAGACGGAATACATCCACGAGCTTGCTGTACTGATGTTTCTCGTTCATAATATATTCTAGGGTGTGCTCAGGCCGGTCGTTGAGAATTCTCTTCTCGTCCGCTTCAAGAACAAATGAAACATCCGGGCGAGGAACCATACGGACAAGCAAGCTTTCTGAGGGCACGCTGATCCCGTTGCCCCAAGAACCAGCTATGAGATCGTACACGTATCTGTCCGCTATAGTACTGTATCCCAGAAGCTTACGGGCCCTTACTCCAACCGACAAGAGCGGAAGATAGACGAATAGGAGGTAGGTTGATGACAGAACGCGCACGGGGTCTCTCCTCTCAAGATCTGTAGTGCTTTTGAAACCTAGGATTCTCGCGGTCCTTCTCAGGATGAAACCAAGAGGGTCCAGAAGGTCTTGATGCCGAAGGTAGGAGAACTTGAGACCTCGCCTGTTCAAGAGGTAGTAGCACTTGCCAGCATTCGTGGACTTTCCGGTTCCATGGGTCCCGCTAAGAGTCACCAGCACCTTTCGCGTTCACCAGACCTTCTTGAGAAGCCGATCACCGGACACCGCGTTGACAAAGTTCAGCAGTAAGAGTGGGGGAGCAAGCAGGCATCTGGCAGCACTTCCTATGCGGCCCCTTGCGGTATCCCGCGCCGCCTTGAAGAGGAAGACCATTACTAGCGCAGGAAGAGGAATCCGGTAGGGAAGAACGAGCCTATCCTTTCCAAGGAAGCTCAATCTGTCCTTCCCAAAACTCCTCTCAGCCTCATTCCTGAGGGTTGTAAGGTGCGGGAAATCGCCCCCGCTCGCCTCTAGGAAACGCTCTATGGTGGAGAGATAGAAGAGGAATGCGTCCTGGGTACCGGTCCTCTCAATCCCGTTGATTATTTCCTTGCTGGGACAGTTTCGTGTCATGTTGGCAAAGTCGATGATATCGGAAAGCTTCAGAAAATTGTGACGGAACATCGCGTGGATCACCCTTATCAGAACGCCATCTACATCAGATGTGAGCCAAACCTCGCGACCGTTCACATTCTCTTTTCTGCGATGATCCAGAAGGTCTTCTGGCGCTAGGTACTCCTCTCCCAGCTGACTGATGGTGGGATAGATTTCAAAGTCATGGACGAATTTCGGCAGATAGCAGCTGAACTTCCCCACAAGCTTGTCGCAATGCGTCAGACCTTGGGCACGGACTCTATACCCGGTCACTAACAGATCCTTGGCTTTGCGAAATTCAGATGGAGAGGGGACTAGAAAGTCTAGATCATGACCAATGTCAGGTAGGGAGTCAAAAGATTTTATCACCACAAACGGGATTCCTCGGTCTTCAAAAGCCTGACTCATCTGGTCGAACAACTCCCAAGCCTCCGCCGCACCCTCCTGTGCGTGCTCTCCCACTGAAGGAGGAACCCTCAGCTGGGAAGCTGTCCTAAGGAGTACCTTGTTGAGCTTAGCCAATTCCACGAGTTTTTCAGAGTTGATCGGGAGGGGCTCGTTTCGGAGGAGAGCCCGAGCCAGGATGATAGAATCGGCCTCTCTTCGGGCGGTCTTCACTATCCCCATCGACTCTAGAAAATTCATGCGCATGC
>Ga0209236_1001042_pt1 | contig 16548 bp, 18 predicted proteins | sample GraSoi013_1_40cm_FD_185819 | JGI IMG/M metagenome (GOLD analysis project Ga0209236, IMG submission 185819) | Grasslands soil microbial communities from the Angelo Coastal Reserve, California, USA - Sample 09_27_2013_1_40cm (SPAdes) (version 2) | ecosystem: Environmental > Terrestrial > Soil >... | reverse complement strand
AGGAGAGCGGTTCCGAGTGGAACCTGGCGAAGAAGTTCTGGAGCCAAAGAAGTGAATGAAGCAATCAACAGACTCGAGAGTATCCAGTAGATTCCCGAGCCCACGAGCAATAATCCAACGCCCCGAGGGAGAATTAGTGGTTTCAAGTGGAAGTACTCTCTCCGCGATCACGGTGGTGCACGTGGGGGTCGTGGGATTCGGGCTGTTGTCTCGATTATCGGCGCAGTGATCAGCCTTGGCTTGATTATCCGGAGGCCGATCGAGGTCAGAACTGATGTGACTAGCATTGACAATCCCGCTACAGGATATAGTAATTGGGCCGCGACGCCGAGGCCGACCCCTTCTTGGGCGATAATGAATGCGAATTCTCCTCTCGGCAGCATCGCCACCCCGACCATGTTTGCTTGATCTCTCGCCTTGGTTATTCTTGCGCCTGCCCAGCTTCCAACAAATTTACCGACGATTGCCATCGAGAGAATTGCGAAGAGTGGAATTGTAAGGGTCAGGATTGCTCCAATGTTGATGAGTGTGCCCATGGAGACAAAGAAGAGAACAACGAAAAGATCCTTTACCGGGGCAATTTTCTGCATGACGAATTTGGCCTGACGTCCACGTATCATTAATCCCGCCAGGAACGCGCCGATCGCGGGCGAGAATCCAAAGTATGAGGAGAGAATCGCGAATGCGAAACCTAGAGATAACGCGACCAAGAAAGCGGTTTCACGGTAGCTCTCCTCTTGATGCATACTCAACCGGTCGATTATCACTGGGGCCACTTTCAATCCGAAGCCGAGAATGATGATCAGTAATAGGAGGCCCTTACCAACAAAGATTAGGAACTGTATGATGGAGAGTTGTCTGTCTGCCGCCACTAGTCCCGGAAGCAGAATCAGTATTAGTATAGAAGAGACGTCTTCGACCACAGATACCGTGAGGGCTAGTTGCGATCCTTTCGAGTGCAACGTGTCGGTTTCAACAAGCAGCTTGCTCAGTATGGCAGTACTGGTTATCGATACGACCCCCGCAGCAAATATTGCTTCTAGATACGTCAAGCCTGCCCAGAACCCGACGATTGCGACGGACGTGAAGGTCAAGCCTAGTTCGACGATGGTAACTATGAGAATCTTCGGACCGAGTCTTCGAATGTCAAGAGGATCCATCTCCAGCCCAACCGTGAACATCAGGAGGATTATTCCTAGTGATGCTAGGAGATTTATCACCCCCAAGTCTTGGATTAGACCTAAGCCGTATGGACCAATTAGCATTCCGGCGACGAGTTGACCCGCGACAATTGGAAGCTTAGCTTTGGAGAACAGGAAACCGAATCCGAGTGCCGCTAGAATTGTTAGACCCAGGTCAAGGAGGAGGACAAACTCCGGGCTCGACGCCAAGGCCAGACGTAGCAATAGTCAGGGTCTGGGTTGCATTAACAGATTGACCCCGTCAATATGGAACCCTGGTTCCAAGAGCCGATGGCATTCTAGCGCTGGTTGCGAGGGTTCGACCAACCTCAAGTAATCCTCTGGCAAGAACAGAACATAGACTCGGCCGAAGAATTTGGACTGAAGAGACATTTGTTTACGGGAGCACAGGCTAAGTTACATGTGAAACAAATACGAGTATCGGGGAGGGAAAACTGTAAGCCGAATTGGACCTTAGCACGATATTTGTTCTCAGCGTTTCCATGATAATCACCCTAGCTCTATCCTATTACAGTCTCAGGACTATCCATCTCTTCAAGAGCAGCGTGGCTGCCAGAGCATGGGTGTACATCTCACTTAGTGGGATCTTCTTCAGTCTCGGAGTCGGGACCTTCCTCCTGAACGATATACTTTCAATCGGTCTTTTCGCGGTCGGGGGAGCTCTCGACATTATGGGAGGATTCTTCCTTTTTCTCGGTTTGCGGAAGAACTTCCTCTTCTGGTCAAGCCAAGACCATTTCACTTAACTCGTCGAAATAGTGCCTAGGCGAGAGTGCGTGCATGAGGGAGTCGCGAACTCCGCATATAAGGCCCATAGAATTTTTTTCGTGGGAAAAGTAGGCGACCGTTATAATCCACTGAGATAGTTGGAGTTTAGCGAAAGCAAAGTTGACGTACACAGAGACAACTCAAACCGCTGAACGTGCACAGCTACTTCGTAGTGTGACTGTACCCAAGAAACAAACCGTAAACACGTACGACATAGAAGAGCTTGCTGATAGAGCAGCAAATAGTACGATCGAAGGCTTCGTTGCCCAAGATCGGCATGACTTCGATGGGGCATCACTCCAGTTCTCGATCATGCTTCAAACTATGTTCCCCGAGTTCGAGAGTGAAAGATTGCTGAAGGCATCACAATATTATGTCAACGCTTTATTGGTTCAGAGCAAAGTGAAAGATGATCGGCCCGATCCTTTTGAGAGGATGCATGATGAGAGATGGGAGTTTGTTAGAACGGAACTTGCAAACATGTGTAGAATACTAGAGTTGCCTACTTCATTCGGCGTTGAGACGGAGGAGTTCTGGAGATACGCTGCAGGTAGAGACGACGGGTTCGTAAAGCACATCATCGAGTTTCACCGTGCTTTGGTCAGGAGATTGACTGGTAGCGAGAAGTACTTCTCGTCCCTAGCCGGGCTATACTTTGCGGGAGTTTCTTTGCATAATGAACATACTGACTACTCCCTTGCGAAGGGCCGGGATGCTATGAGATTGTACTATCGCATACTGTTCCAAGTCATCAATAAGGAAGACAGGGCCTAGCGACAATATTCCTACTGCCCTGAACATCGGTCACGAGTCTGGGATTCAACTAGCCATCGAAACTTTCTTCCTTACTTCCGGTACCCTCGCTTCCGGCCTAGACTCTATCTCAATGTCGAACAAACTCTCGAAAACGCTGATCATCTTGTGATCGTGAGCTTTCAGGTTCATTAGGAAGATGGCTGTGACCTTGTCGGATACCATCAACTCAAGGGCCTGTCGGACTAACCCGTAGGCTCTCTCTTGACCCAGCATGAAGATCATGTGTGTAATATCGTCGAATATTACTGTAAAATGGGCCGCGGCGTACGTTTCTATTGTCTTGTCTAACGAGTCGAGGATTAGACTACTGTCGTAGGCCGGCAGCAGGACTAGGTTTTCTTTTTCAATGCTCGGTTTCGAAACTTTAGTGGTGAGAAGTAGCATCTTCAATCCCGGTTCGCTACCGGCCAGGGACCGTGCTGGACCGTCCGTTCGGGTGAAGACTACAGTTCTTTCCAAGTTTGACGCAGCCTCCGCTACTAGAGCCTTCAACATCTTATCAAGGTCCGATAATGGATCGTACTCGAGAAGGATCTTCTTGCCGCTGATCTCACTATGAGTAAGGCCAAGAGTTCTAGAGAAGACCTCCGGAGTCTCCGCGAGATCTAGGACCTGAACACTTTTCTTCAGAAGAGCCAATGCTTCCGGATTGGTGATCGCTTCCTTTTCGAAAGCCATTAAGATGTTAAGGAAATGATCGGGTCTTGTCCATCGAGTGTCTGATAGGTGTTCAACAAGCCTCTTCAGTGGTTGCCTCACTGTATCCCCATAATCTAGGAGGACGCGTAACCCTTCCTTGCCTTGAGAACGCGCCTCTTCCTCCAATTCCTTCATGATCCCAAGGACAGAGTTTTCGTCAAAGTAGCCACGTTGTTGATACAATGTGTGGAGCGGTAGAAGCCGTAGGTTGCCTCTGAGGATTTGACTGCTTACGGTCACTCCGTTCTTTTCAAGTGAGTCATTTACAAATCCTTCTTCTCCTTGGTAAAAACAAACAACTTGTTGGCCCCTGTTTAGTCCCTCAACGATAAATCGAGAGAATGGTCCATACTTCTGCGTCTGATTGCCATATAGTATTACAGTCTGGTCCTCTCTTGCCGTCCCCGAAGCCGCGAAAGAGGGGACAACGCCTAAGAACGCTTTGAGGAAAGAGGGCTTCCCGAAAGCTCGGACTACAACAGTGAGGAGTAGCACGTCTATGAGGTTACCCAATCCTATCAGAGATGTCCCTAATGTTCCGATTGCGTGAAAGGTCAATATGAGACCAGACACTGCTCCGAAAACGACAGCGAATGTTCGGAGAGCGAAGCGGACCTCTCTATCTTTCAACTGCGACCTAAGTCGGAACAGGATGAAGTTAGGATAAACAATGAAAGGGACCACCACGATCCCTGCCATCAGTGCCAAGTAGGATGCTTGGAATCCTACGGCACGATAAAACGTCCCGTCGAGTGGATAGTACGCTATGACGCCAGTGTCAATGCCGGCAAATGCCCAAGTCGCCCATGCGGCGACTACCATGAGGCAGAGATACAGTTGGTAAAGCACATGAGCCGGCTTTCGGGAAAAAGCTAGAACTTCCCTGATATTGTATCGCTCCGGGTACAGGTAAAGCCTGGTGGTGAGATGTCCCCAGAGAACCGCTATACCAAGGGAGGCCGTGATCATTAGTTCAGTCGAAGATTGTATGAGACCGACATCGTCCGGAGCAAAATTGAGTATGGCTTCTCGTGCGAGGAATGTGAGGAAGCCGGCGTAGATTAGTATGAAGTAAGTTCGGAACGTCTTGAAGTAGGACACACGGTTGAGCAGTATCGATATTATCATGCCAAGAACGGCTATCGTAGAGAATCCGTCCAGAATAATCTCTATGAGAAGGCCCATTATTGTCAGTCCTCTATCGTTTTAGAGCTCCACTGTCTTTCCTGCCGCTCTTTCTCGATACTCTCCAGTGGTCTCGCCGTGCAATGGCTACGAGCCAGGGTTTAGACGATTGTAACCCTTGGAAGAGAACGGAGAGTTACAGTTTCTAGGGCACGTCAGGCAAGCCCAACGATTTGGCGGCGACCTTTAGATCTCGCATTCGGCTTCTGATCGTTACCTCGCTAACCCCGGCTGCTTTAGCAAGGTCACGCTGCATTACTGTCGAGCCTCTGATTCTAGCAGCGAGATCTAATGCTGCCGCGGCGAGTCCGTCAGGATCCTTTCCAACATTGACCCTCAGGCGAATAGCTTCACGAAGTATCTTGCCCGCAAGCATCTCAGTCGCTGAGTCCGCTCCAGCACGGGAAGCGATCTTGGAAACCCGCTTCAATGGGTCCTCTATTGCCATGGTCACGTCCAACGAACGGACCAATGCTCGGTAATAATGAGCGAGTAGCTTGCGGCTCATGCCTGCTGCTTTAGCGATCTCGCTTAATGATCTAGGAACATCAGTGAGGCGACAAGCGGCGTAAGTGGATGCAGCGACCATTCCATTTATTGGTCTACCTCTTACGAGACCTTTGTTGAGGGCTCTGCGATACATGAGGGCGGCGCGTTCGGTGACGACGTCGGGTAGATTCAGTCTTCCAGCAAGTCCTCTCAACTGATTCATTGCCCGCGAAAGATTGCGGGCCATCGAGGTGCCGGCTGCAGCGCGGAGTTGGGTCCGTCTTAGCCTCCAGAGCTGGAGGCGTTCTTCTGCACTAATGCTCCTGTTGGAGGCTTGTGCTCGGGAGATTATTGTGGATAGGTTCTTGTCGAATGCTGAAAATCTTCCAGGTGGTCCGGTCTGGCTCTCCAGCAATCCTTCTTCTGTCCTCCGCGGGATGGGTGCGGCGTATTGCTCCGTCGGGTCGGAGAGCACGAAGCCACAGTTTGTGCAGATGACTTCGCCGGTCTCGGCATCACGTACTAGGCTGGAACTTCCACATTGAGGGCATAGATAATGGCCGACCTCGTCCCTGGTAGAGACTCTGGACCTTGGGATCGGCTGGGACTGTGGTCTGGAGGGGGCCTGGGTGACTTGTTGGGTGTAAGTTTGTCCTCTAGGCTGGGTCTGGGTTTGTGCCTGCATAGCCTCGGCTCGGACAGGTTCGAGGATCTTGCTTTTGCTTGCTGTCGAAGTCCCGGCCATTCCCTTTAACTAGGGTAGGGGTCTCTACATAAGCTTGTTACTTTTGCCCATCGGCCAATCGGTTACTTCGACCCCTGACCTACCCCGAAAGGCCCAATATCGGACCTTCTAAGCCCTCCATATTACTTTCCACACGACTTTTGGCTCGTTCTATTGCTGACTCGTTGGATTTTCGTGGCGCGGAGACCTAGCAGGTCACGTTGGGGTAAAGACAGCATTAACGAGCTATTGGATTTCTGTCCGGGTTGAACCTTGAGATATCAATCCCCGGCTCGTTGCCGAGTACGAGTTGAGCTAGAACCCTACCAATCAAGGGTGCAAATTTGAACCCGTGGCCGGAGAATCCGTATCCGTATAGAATATTGCTTTCTTCGGGGTCGTGTCCTAATACGAAGTCTTTGTCTCGGGTCATGTCATAGAGACATACCTTGGACATTGTTAGCCTGGCATTGGAGAGTTTGGGGATGAACCGTCTCAGGAGTTCTCTGCATGCATCTACCTCCCCTTGATCAATACTTCTCTCGGCGGTCTCGGGATCTGTTGGCGTGTGTCTTCCCATGTGCGAAACCTTGACGGCGTCAGTTCCGGCTGCGGGTATTCCGTAGAATTGATCGGCGAAGAACACTGGGAACCGCGGCGGGGCATAGAGTTGTGTGTCTTGAGGATTGAAGTATAGTAGTTGTTGTCTTGTCGGAGTCATTTCCACCAGATTCTTTCTAATGAAATTGTTGGACCATGGGCCGGCCGTGACGAGAAGTCTCTTGGCGATGATCCTGTTTCCATTGGAGTCCTCGATGGTTGGTCGACCATTCTGGATGGTTATTCTTGTTGCTCGCATATTCTCGATGAGCTTGACACCATGTTTCTTGGCCTCGCTTGCGAAGGTCAAGAGAGCCTTGGAAGCTAGGAGGATTCCAGCATATGGATCTGTGAAGGCTCTTTCAGCATTGAACTGTGGATATCGTTTCTCCAACTGTTTTCTTTCCAAGTCCTCTGTTTCGAGCCCGATCTTCTGGAGAGTCTTGTGGCTTTCTTCATTGAACATGTTCCATTCTTTGTCTGTTCCTTGAACGAGTAGTAGATCGGATGGAATCAGGAGTTGGAGCTTTGTTTCCTGTTCTAACTGTTGCCAAAGTTTGCGGCTCTGGATCGCGAGGCGAGTGTAGAACTCATCCTTGCCGTATGCGTATCTGAATACGCGGTTGATGTCGTTGGAGCTGCAATAATCATTAGCTACATTGTATCGGTCGACTAGAATGATCTGCTTATTGGTGATCTTGCTGAGATAATATGCTGTGGCCGAGCCCATTATTCCAGCTCCGATAATGCAGATGTCAGTCTCGCTCATTCTACCTGCCCAACTTGTACCTTCTCAGGGAACACTGTTTGTCCGACGATAAATAGTGAGCCATCACCAATGTAATGTATGGTTCGTCCGCCCTTCGGAGCCTTGCGATTCCTCTATGTAGGAAGTTCAGACGTTGGTCGCGACCTAGAATACTACACGGAAGTGCTCGGTGCAGAGAAGATCTGGGACCTATCCTCATTTGGGACGAGAGTCGCGGCCGTCCGGATCTGTGACGGTCCCCCGCTTCTCCTGGCGGGGCATCGGCCCGCGCCATCGTGCTTACCGATCTTCGAAGTCAAGGATATCGATGCGACAGCTAAAGAGCTGAAGCGGAAGGGGTGGAAGTCTGAGAGTAGAAAATTCGAGATTCCGAACGGGCCCTGCTACCTGTTCAAGGACCCGAGTGGGAACCAGCTTGCAATATTCCAAGACCTCCGACCAGGGATGTTCGAACAGGCTCATAATTGAGCGGGGCCTGCCTGGGCTGGCGATATCTTCAGATAATACTGACACCCAATAGCCTAGTCCTAAGGTCCTCACTTAGATTACGGTTGATTCCTCATGGCTAACCCGTTAAACTCTGATGATCGATTGCTCTGGTGGTGGTTCGTCGGAACCAGGGGCGGACCCACGAGGGCGAGAATCGTCATGGCTTTGAAAGAGGAACCGTTGAACGCGAAACAACTTGCTGACTTTCTCGATATCAACTACAAGACCGTTCGTCATCACCTGAAGGTCTTGTCGGACCATCATCTCCTCGAGGCGTTCGGCGACAAGTACGGCAAGGCCTACTCCTTGTCCCCTATTCTAGAAGCGAACTATGAAGCGTTCGTACAAGTGCAGAGGACGGGATTGAGTCGACGTGTTGTGAGATTACTTGGTTAGTACTGGACTCGTTATCCTTGGCGCAACGACGGGGGTATGTTTAGTAAATATTGGATTACTGGGAGGGCTGATGTACATTTATCACCGCGGATATTCAGAGTTGAAGTCTAGGTTTGGGCTTGGACTCTTCGTCTTCGCAGGTTTGCTGATCGCTCAAAACTTGCTTTACATTTACTTCTACTTCGCCGAGTGGGATGCTTTCAAGGACGTGATGCAGTACGTGATGCTCGCAAACCTTGTCCAGACCCTCGGACTGGCAACACTCAGCTGGGTTTCCTGGAGATAATCAACCACCATTGGCCTTGAAGCCCATATTGATTGTTTGGGCATTAGGCATATTGATCGTCACCGCAACTATACTACTGTTTGCCGCACCGATGTTATTGCAAACTCGATCAAACTCATCATCCCAACCAGGTTGTAACAGTGAGACGCTGAATCATGTGTACAGTCCTGATAGGTTGCAGGTCCACAATCCTTGCCAGACTGTGACTGGGACAGTAGTGAGGATCGTGCAAGAGAGGGATGGGGATACCCACATCCGCCTTCAACTGGATGCACAGTATAGCGGGCTACTGAACGATTACAACATGCAGGACCAGAAGGGCACTCTGATCCTAGAGATAGTTTGTGCCTACTCATACATACCCCAGCAAGACGCAGTGTCAGCCTGTCAAGGATACACAAACCAAGTTCCAATTCCCAATGTTGGACAGCATGTTTCCGTCGTCGGACAGTACGTCACGGATCTGGACCACGGCTGGCGCGAGATTCACCCCGTATACTCAGTTTCACCCTACTCAGGTTGAAATCCGAGAATCCCACACCATAGATCAAATATCGAAATTGTGCAGGAAATGCCAAGTGTCTCCCGACCGCTTACGACAAAGCGGCGGGGCGCACCGATACAACTTAGCTTTCGCTAGTCCGGACCTTTCAACTTTGACAGAAGGCCAGAAGGGATATCTGGCCGGAATCCTAGACGGAGAAGGTAACATCACGGCACTCAGACGACACCCAGATAGTTTTGCCCGGTGGCAGATTTCAATTCTAAATACCAATGTGCCCCTCATGGATTGGTTGAGAGCCAAGACAGGATTCACTCCCGCGATAGACAAGCGTGCCGGTTACATTTACCTCCGAACGGGAAAGCAACATACGAAAGACATCTACAGATGGAGAATTTGCGGCAGCATAAATGTGTTGCTCCTTCTCGAACTTCTGCTACCTTACATGATCGTCAAACGGGAAATGGCTCTAACAACGATCACTGAGATTCGCAAACATCCAAGCCTATCGCCCGCAAAACGCCTTCACCAACCCGACCAACGGGGCGAGCTAGAGCCTACCGGATTGAGTCTAAGAAATTCAGGACAGCGTCGTTGAACTCTTTTGGTCGGGACATGTTCACAATATGATCGGCGCCATGAACAACCACTTTCTTTGAGCCCGGAATCTTAGAGTGAAGGTCGTTAGCAATCAACTGCATGCCCTTGACGTCCCGGTCGCCGATCATCACCAAAGTCGGGACAGTGATTTCTGGCAATCTCTTGTAGCCAGCCGGGTCCGGACTGACTTGATGCTTCCATGGGTTGTCCAACTGGACATGAGCATTCTCCAGCGCAATCATCATAATCTTCTTTCGAGACTCTGGGTTTTGAGCTGCTGCCCAAGCATTGACATCCATCTCAGCAGCTTCCTTGAGCCTTCCTTGTTTGATGAGATCCTCTTGTGGCGCCATTTGCTTATCGAATTCTTTCCACACCTGATCTTCTACCGGATCCGATGTTTTGCGGCCGCTAACTCCAGCTCCAACAAGGACTAGACCATCGACCTGGTTTTGGTAGCTGGTCGTGAAATCTATGGCTATTCTTCCACCGTTCGAGACACCGATAATGTACACCTTATCGAGTTTGAGATGTTGTAATAGGGCGTGGAGGTCTTCAAAGTCTGAGAATTTGGTTTCGGCCTTAGTTGACCTACCGAAGCCCCTGACATCATACCTCACAACTTTGTAACTGTTCGAGAATAGTTCGAACTGTTCGTCCCACATGCGACGGTCCAAGAAGCCAGCGTGGATCAGAACTAATGGATGACCTTCACCCTTTACTTCATAGTATAATTTTCCGCCTTGAACCGGAACCGTGCCTGACGTTGTCATGCCATTGATCGTAAGATAGACCTATGTTCTTAGAGGTTTCAGGCAGCTTTCATTCTTAGCGCTGACCAATCATCGTCCACGGAGAATATCGCGTCCACTTCTAGACCAATGGTTTGGGCGTATTCGCGTATGCTGTCGCGGTTAATGTCGGTCTTCATCTTGGACGTGCCCTTAGGATAGGTAACCCATACGATTCCGTCTAAGGCAAGGGACGTTTTGAGTCCTGGCAGCCTTTGATTGAGTTCGTTCTTTGAAGCCACGAAAACTTGGATAACGTCGTACTGACCATTCGGTTCCGTGGAGATCGTGACCTTGTTAGGCAATCGTCCCACCAACCCCCTGTAATTGCTTGGCTCGTTGAGAAGGAGAAATCTTTGTCCTTCTTTGACCATCAATTTCTCGGCTACGTTCTTGGGCATTGTCGGGGGGAGACAGATACGTCAGGAAATTTAACAATGTGTGTCCAGTTACACCCTCTAATTTGACTGGGTTTCCCACTAGTCCTCAAGGGTTCGTCAAAGTGAAGGATGGGAACGCTATTATCAGACCAGTATGAGGATGTTCGAACGGCCATGCAATCTCCATCCAAGCCGAAACGACCAGTTGGAGTCATAATAATCGCAGCGATTGCCGCTGCGGGAGGTTTGTTGTCATTGTTCGGGGCCGCTTCCGTCTTTTCCGGCAACGCCGCCGGTCCCACCTGGCTGGCGATTGTAGTGGTCATCTTTGGTGTCCTAGGCCTAGCGCTGGGCGTCGGGTTCTACACTGGGGCTCACTGGGCCTGGATCGGAGGAATTGTGATTTACGTTATCTCGATCCTGCTCGGAATCCTTGAGATACTCTATGGTGGGACTATTGGAGGGATAGGCGGAGTCACCAGAATAATTGCCGGAATAGTCATTCCGCTGTACTTGATGCGGGCCGATCCTAAGAGCTTCTTCCACCGGACTGGTGCACCGTCCAAGATGTGAGTTTGGTAATCTCGTACAGCTGTCCAAGAAATTAATGGGAACGGTCTGAGTCAGGCTATGATAGTCCTTCTAAGATTCCCAGTCTCTTCAGTGTGAGCAGTGCCTGTAACGTTATCCATTTGCTGGGCTTGCCTGCCTCTTCCAGTTGCAATGTGTGTCCGTCTCCCCAGCCCTCTGTGAAGGCCTCCCTCTCTTCCGGTCTTGACACTGCCTTCCCTCCGTGTATACCAACGCTCTGTCGCCAACCGCGATAGACTCCTTCCAGAACCCATTTCCCGTCAGGAAGTCTCTTTTGTCGAAGCAAATTTACAGCGTCGGCCATTCGAGGGTCGTACTTGGCCCCGAGTTCCGAGAGTACTCTCAGTCCATGCAGAAAATCGTAGCGGTAATGCATGGGATAGTGAATGGTCAAGAATTCAAGAAGCACCGGCGAATCATTGCGCTTCGATTTGTATATTCGATGCCGTAACAGAAACTCGGAGCCTTTTGCTGCAGCGTCTTCCCATCTCTTCACTAATGGATGGATTTGGAGCATTGCTGCCAATGCCCAGAGTGGCTCTATCGTGGCTTGGAACGAGCCGTGCTTGGCGCCATCCTCGGTGAAACAGTTCCATCCTCCATCTACGAGTTGTTCTGAGATGAGCCAATCCATCGCCTTGACAACTCTCTCGTCTTGGCCATATCCGAATTTTGCGAGGGACCGGATCATGTTCCCGGTCGAACAGACGTGGGGCTTGATTCCTTCAGATCCTCTTGGTCGTAATGCGAAGCCTCCTGTTTCCACGTTGTGCGCGTGTAAGTAGTGTTCTACGGAGTTCTCGATTCGTTCGTCAGATCCGACTAGACCTATGTCAGCGAGCACTGCTAATTGCCAGGCACAAGACGTCCATTTGGGAATGTAGCAAGATTCTGGATTCTCCCAATAGGTCCCATCCTTCTGTTTTGCAAGGATTGTTGCAGCCCATCCCTCCCTTCCGATCCGTCCTCGACTATCTCTAACAGAGCGATCATTCTCGCTATGGCCCATTAGTCCGGTTAGTGTGAAGTATTGGACTGATGGCTCGTCTTCAAGCAACCAATCTAGGGTTGTTTTCGACACGGATACTTTTGGAAAGGCAAGTTCCTGCAAAGCGGGTCTCACATTTTGCTACCAAAGGTTGTCCTAATAGGCGTTGACGTCCGGGGATGGTCTATGGGTGCCCCTTCATCTGTATGCGGAGTTCTCTTCGTCTCAAAACTAGATAGTATGCCACCGAAATTATTGTTGCAATCTGAATAGCCGACCCGATGATGAATGTCGAAGCAGCCAATGTAAATCCATGGGCGGCTAACGAGTAGTGTTCGGGCTGTGGGAGAGACACAACCAACGTCAGGATCGACATTATCACCGCAGAAGGGTAAGCGATCTCGCGTCCTCTTGCAACCTCAATCGCCACGAACAAATACACAACCCAACCCGATAGGACAAGGTAAAGCAGCCAAGTCGGGACGAGCGAATACAACTGGATCAGAAGAGCTAGGCCGATGACAACTGAGGAGTAAACCAGTTATCTGGCGACTCGCCGAGTCGGCATGATCCGACTAGTAGGTTGCATTTCTCAATTCGCCGAAGAGAAAGTACGTTGCGGCTGAGACAAGAACCATGAAGAATCCGTAGATCAGAAATGTTTCACCTATCGAAAGGGAGCCAGCAACTCCGCCTGCTGTCGCTGCCGAGATAGGTTGGGAGAGAGTGATCAACGCGCCCAGAGACGTGGCAACTCTCCCCAATAATTCACCGGGAATTTTGGCCTGGATAAGTACGGAGAGCGGAATGTTGACGATTGCATTGAAGAATCCGACACTGAAGGCGATTCCCAAGGCGAGCCACGCGACCGTTGTGAACGCGAGAGCCACTGTTAGTCCACCCACTGCAATGACGCCTAGGAACAGGAGCTTCCCAACGTATTTTCTCGAGTCAATCTTTCCGACAAACATGGATCCGAGGATTATCCCGAGTGAGAACATTGCCAACAAGATTCCATAGGTGCCGGCATTTCCATGGATGACATCTCTACTATATGGGGCGAGTAGAGCGAAGACGCCGGTGCCGAAGAAGTTGAGGAGCACGCCTACGACTACGAGCTCAAGCAAGAACCGAGAGCCTCGAATATACTTCAATCCCTCCATGAGCTTCTGCTTGAATGACGATGCTGGTATGGGCCCTCCAGGTGTAGAGAAAGTGTTTGGAATCGCGCATCGGGACCTAGCGATCATTGAGATCACCAACGCTGCGAAGACGAACGTCAGAGCATCGTAGAGTATGGGAAGGGTCGGACCGAACAGAAGGACGATAATTCCTCCGATGCCATACCCTGCTACTTGGTTGATGGAGGAAGTTAGTGAGAAGAGACCATTGGCTGCTGCTAGATCTTCCTTGCCGGTAACGCTAGGGACGACTGCGGTGACTGCTGGTCGGACAAATTGTGCGCCAGCGTTCAGGACGAACAATAGAATCAATAGGACCGAGAAGTTCAAGATTCCAATTGAGTAGGATACTGCTATTCCTATGGCCGCACCCGCCTGGAAAATATTCGCTGCGATCATAATGTCCCTCCGATTGAATCTGTCAATGTACACACCGGCAAAGGGGCCGATCACGACCGCGGGCAAGAGGACGAATGCAACGGCGATCCCGACCTTCAGTGTGTCCCCGGTGAGTTGGAGAACGAGCCAGAGGGCGGCGACGTCGAAGATGAAATCTCCAGACTGAGAGACCAATTGGCCAATCCAGAGAAGTGAGAATGATCTGTTAGAGAGAACCCGCCTATAACTTGGCTTTTCCGGTCGTGCCGTGTCCAGAACTGGTTGGGACTCCATTTTTTGTAAATAGCCTACCGTCGATTCAAGGACTTCTATTGCTTACATCCAGTAATTTGACCCTAACGAATTATCCCTTTCCTCTATTGTTCTTTTAGTGGGATTGGTAAGAATCGGAAGATGAAAACTGATAAGAAGCGTTGTCATCGGGATAGGTTGTTAGATTCAAGTCTAGATGAGCTATCATGACTGAAAAAGTGACCGTGATAACCGGAGCCAGCAGTGGAATCGGCGAGGCATTGGCGAGACAGCTTGGAGCAAACGGACACAGACTTGTGCTCGGGGCCAGACGAGAGAATGAATTGAACCGAGTAGCTCACGAGATCGGACCTGACGCTGTTCCGGTCATAACCGACGTTACCCGGAGAAAAGAAGTCGATCATCTGAGAGATATTGCACTCCAACGATATGGACACGTCGACATTTGGGTCAATAATGCAGGCCGTGGTATTACAAAATCAGTGATGGAATTGACCGACAAAGAATTCGACGAAATAGTTGCGGTGGTGCTCAAATCTGTCTTCTATGGGATGCAGACAATAGTCCCACACTTCCAGGAGCGAGGCGAGGGACACTTGATCAACGTCTCCTCTTTCTTGGGGAGAGTGCCATTGATCCCTTACAGATCGATCTACAGTGCAATGAAAAGCGCCGTAAACGTGTTGACCGCCAACCTTCGGGTTGACCTGAAGGCAAAGTATCCCGGAATCCACGTTTCGACAGTGATGCCCGGGGTGGTGGACACTGATTTCCAAAAGGTCGCGGGATCACCGTTCCCAGTCAGAGCGGGGAGCACTCTTGGTCCACAACGAGTCCAGTCTGCGGATGAGGTGGCTGTCCAGATTGTGTCTTTGATCGATCATCCTGTGGCAGAGTTGTATACCAACCCTGCCGCTCCAGAACTCGCACAGCAGTACTTTCGCGACGTGGCTCTCTTCGAAGAGAGCATGCTCCGAAGAAGATCATCCGGGAACTAGTTGTCCCCATTGATGTCTCTGGATGATCGAAAGGTCTGGCTTTCAGGAGTTAGGCACCTCAAGAAGCAGGATCCAAAACTCGGCCTGTTAATGGAAAAGGTGGGAAGATTCGATTTCGATAGAAGTGGCGCCGAGGGACACTATGAGTTTCTGGTCGCGTCGATTGTCTACCAACAAATTGCCGGCAATGCCGCTCGAGCAATACTCGGACGCTTCAAAGGATTGTACAATGGAAACTACCCGACTCCACGACAATACTTGGACACGAGGAAAAGTACTGTTCGATCCGCTGGCCTATCGCCGCAGAAGATCTCCTATATCAAAGACCTATCCGAGAGAATCGTTTCCGGACGGCTCGACCTGAAAAAAATCAGTGAGGGGGAGGACGAGAAAATTATCGAAGAACTGGATGAGGTACGTGGTATTGGAAGATGGACGGCTGAAATGTTTCTCATCTTTTCCCTCCGTCGGGTGGACGTTTTACCCTTTGATGATCTGGGAGTCCAGAAAGCGATTCAGAGAGTCTATCGGCTCCGTAAGTTACCCTCCAACGAGAGAATGGAGAAATTGAGGGCGGCGTGGCGGCCTTATTGTTCGATAGCAACACTTTACCTCTGGCGATCACAAGTGGCCAAGAAGGAAGCACCGAACAAAAATTAAGCGGGTAAAATCTGAGGACATTGCACCTTTCAACAAAAACTAGTTCACTAGTCGGATTTCCCACGATTATCGTGTCTATGATCGGTTGATAACGACAACTCTATTATCGTGCGAGCAATCTTAGGGTCGTATGAGTTCTTACGATAACCAAGTGAAGGCTCTCGAAATTCAGGTGAGGGACTGGCTCGCAAAATGCCCCAATTGCATCCTCTCTCCTCAAGTCGCATTACATGCTAGGAGAGGGACCGCCATGATACAAGTCGGACAAAGCTTCGAGTTCGACCAAAGGCTCAAGGCGTATGATGATCCGCCGAATTACCTAGTTGCGAATCGCCTCGTCCCCTTCAATGGTAAAGTAAAAAATCCCATAATTTTCTGGCTTAACACGTCGTTCCCTAGGGAAAACGTATACCAATTGCATGAACAACCAGTGGTCCATCATCTCATTCGGCTTGGAGCCGGCTACACGTTTGCCGCAGTCTATGAGGGCCTGAAGACCGCATTGAAAGCAGAGAAGATTGATATCGACTCTCTAGGCGAATGGCTGCCCAAGAAGAAGAAAGAGAAAAAATAGCAGCTCTCCGGGAAGGATCTACAGGGGAACAAGTTTCGCGTAGTCGATCTTGCGATTCTTCTGAAACTCATTGAGCATCCGTTTGATGTCGGATGCTGCACCCTTCAGAATGAATACTTCTGCGCATTTTCCGCTTTCCTGTTTACTGTGCAGGTGGACATTGATGACCCTCTCGAACTGATGCTTGAGGCTCGTTACGACTTCCTCGG
>Ga0209236_1001037_pt1 | contig 16578 bp, 20 predicted proteins | sample GraSoi013_1_40cm_FD_185819 | JGI IMG/M metagenome (GOLD analysis project Ga0209236, IMG submission 185819) | Grasslands soil microbial communities from the Angelo Coastal Reserve, California, USA - Sample 09_27_2013_1_40cm (SPAdes) (version 2) | ecosystem: Environmental > Terrestrial > Soil >... | reverse complement strand
CCTATGACACCACGAGGCCACGCGCATGACAAATGAAAAAAGGATTCATTCACACCTTCTGCGAGCAGGGGAATGCGCGGGACTCAACCAGATTAGTGTACGCTGTAAAAATAATGATTTACGATGTCACGGTACCCATCACAAATACGATGCCTATATGGCCCGGCGACCCGCCGGTCGAACTGGTACCGATGTCGCACGAGTCCCGAAACAAGACTCACATCGTCAACCTGACGGCTATCGCAATGGGTTCACACACCGGCACTCATATCGACGCTCCGTTCCACATGATCAAGAGCGGAAAACGGCTGCATGAATTCTCGCTGGAAATCTTGGTGGGAAAAGCAACCGTCTTCGAGGTCCCTGGAGTCCGTTCCATCCGTCGTGCCGATCTCGAAGGATTCGACTGGACATCGGTTGAGCGCGTTCTCTTCAAGACAGATAATTCTGCGCATTGGTGGGACGGAAAATTTTACGAAGAGTTCGTTTACCTTGACGCCGGCGGCGCCGAATTTCTCGTGGAACGCGGTGTAAGGCTGGTGGGCATCGATTATTTATCGATCGACAAATTCCGATCCGATGCGCATCCGGCGCATTTTATTTTCCTGACTAAAAATATTTTGATTCTCGAAGGCTTGAATCTAAGCGCTGTGCCGGGCGGCCAGTATACGTTGTACGCGTTGCCGTTGAAGCTGGAAGATGCTGATGGTGCGCCCGCTCGCGTCATATTGGTGAATTGATCATGCTAATCCAAAGCATCAGGGCGAGAGAGGTTCTGGATTCCCGCGGGAATCCGACCGTGGAAGTGGACTGCGTGCTCGAAGCCGGATTTCGCGGGCGTGCCATTGTGCCTTCCGGGGCATCGACGGGCGAGCACGAGGCGTTGGAATTGCGTGATGGGGACAAGAAAAGATATCTCGGAAAAGGCGTCATCAAGGCCGTCCGGAACGTCAACGAGGTGATCGCACCTGCCTTGGCCGGCCAGGATGCCACGCTGCAATCCCACATTGACGCGATGATGCTGGCCATGGACGGTACGAAAAATAAAGCAAAGCTCGGTGCCAACGCCATCCTTGGGGTCTCGATGGCCGTGGCGCGGGCAGCCGCAAAGGCGCATCAACTGCCGCTTTATCGATACATCGGCGGTGTCAAGGCCAGCCTACTTCCTGTCCCGATGATGAACATCATTAATGGCGGCGCGCACGCGGATAACAATATCGATCTGCAAGAATTCATGATCGTGCCCGCCGGCGCTCCGAGCCTTCCGGAAGCCCTGCGGATGGGAGCCGAAGTATTTCACAATCTCAAAAAAATCCTTCACGACAGTGGACACCAGACAGCCGTGGGCGATGAAGGAGGGTTTGCGCCGAATCTGAAATCGAATCACGAGGCGATCGACTTGATTCTGAGAGCTATTGAAGCCGCCGGTTACAAGCCGGGGGATCAAATCTGGGTGGCTTTGGATGCCGCGTCGAGTGAGTTCTACGACAAGAACGGTAGATACATTTTCAAGAAATCCGATAAGTCTGCCAAGAGCGCAGCAGATATGATCGAACTCTACGCTGACTGGGTGACGAAGTATCCTATCGTCTCGATCGAGGATGGCCTCGCCGAGGACGACTGGGATGGCTGGCAAATGCTCACACGAGAGCTGGGCAGGAAGGTACAACTCGTCGGCGACGATCTTTTTGTCACCAACACGGAACGCCTCGCGCGCGGCATGGGAATGGGCGTCGCGAATGCAATCCTCGTTAAGGTGAATCAAATCGGTACGCTCACCGAAACCCTGGATGCCATCAATATGGCGCGAAAGGCGTCTTACGGCATCGTCATCTCGCATCGGTCGGGTGAAAGCGAAGACACGTTCATTGCCGATCTCGCGGTTGCGACAAATGCCGGGCAAATCAAGACCGGCTCGATGTCGCGAACCGATCGCGTAAGCAAGTACAACCAGCTTCTGCGAATTCATGAGGAACTCGGCGATCAAGGCATCTACGGGGGACGCGCCGTCTTCACGCGGCCCTGACGTAGCGGCGTCATCTCTAAATTGCCCGAGTGCCGGCGCGGAGAGAGCGGCGGCACTCGATATCCAACGTGAACGCTTGTCTAAAGTTCAAGCGGAGTATATACAGAACCCTTCGATGGACAATACGCCGGATGCGGGTGCCGAGGTCCGCCGGTTGGAATCGCTGCTGGATGCGGCGAGGCTGCTGAACTCGACGCTCGAACTGAAGGAACTCACAGAAATTATATTGGATGTTGTTCGTGCCGAAGTCCCGGTCGACCGGATATCGGTGTTCGTAGTCGATCGCGGACGAAATACCCTGCACTCGCTGGTCGCTCAGGAAGTCGAAGATTTTGAAATCACGTTGCCCATGGGCGCCGGAACAGCCGGAACAGTGGCAGCGACGGGCGAGATCCTGGATATCGCCGATGCTTACGCCGATCCCCGGTTTGAATCGCGCTTCGATCAAATTCTCCAGTACCGTACGAGAGACCTTTTCGCCCTGCCCGTCAACAACCGCCAAGGTGTAATCGTCGGCGTTTTGGAACTCATCAATCGGCAAAGGCCGATCACTGCTGCTGACCGGGAATTTCTTCTTGGAATTTCCGTCTATATCGGACTGGCTCTTCAAAACGCCTGGGCGCACAGGCAAGTCCGCGCGGAAGGGCAATTCGAACAGGAACTCGTTGCATTGCGGGATAATCTGGCCGAAGCAGAACAAATTTCATTGACCTCAGAGTTGCTGAGCCTGGTCCTGCAGGAAATCAGCAATCCGCTCGCAGTCGCGATCGGATATGCCGAACTGGCGAGCGATTTCGAACCGCTGCCCGAGAAGCTTAGAACTTATCTCGAGAAGATTACGCGGGGCCTCGATCAGACAGCGGCGGCGGCTCGCAGTTTCCGGCATTTCATCGAAAGTGGGCAACAGCGGGGTCCATTACCGTTGAGCGGGATACTGAACCAGATCAGCAACTTACGCGCCCAGGAATGGTCACGTCTGAAGATCGAGGCATCCCTGTTTGTTCAACAGGTACCCGATGTACTCGCGAGTAAACGCCAGATGGAGCTGGTCATTCTCTATCTGATCAAAACTGCGGAACGCGCTCTGCTCCAATCAGAAACCAAGCGAGAGTTACGGATGGTTTTGTCGGCCACGGGTGAAAACGTACGCGTGGAAATCTATAACAGCAGCCACGTCCAAATACCCCTGATCGAGCATCCCCTCTCGCAGGCGGCTTCCAGCGGGAGGCCGGAACTGGTCGCCGGCAGCCTAGACCTGGCCATCGCTTCTTCTATCGTCCGGCAACATAATGGCCGCGTCCGAATCGAACACCAGGCCGGCGGTCACAATGTGATCCTGGAACTTCCTGCTTATTCCGCCGATATGGTGCCGGGGAATGAGTGACTTCGACCTGAACTGCGGTCTTATTGAAGATATGAACGAATAGACAACACGGGAAAATCACCCTCTCCCGGTGGGAGAGGGTATTACCCCATTGTCTATCGTTGCCCGTGATGGTCGTTATTTAGCAAGCGCGGACCATCCGTTTCCAGACAGCGAGGTGATTCCTCTAACGGTTCGGTTGACGGCTTGACAATACGGACCGGCATTGTCCATGGAGCCGTCAGAACCTTCGGGTCATCGACGGTCACCTGGTAGGCCAGATTCTCGCCCACGCGCCACAACCGTTCGGTGACGCGCATTCCATCGGAATGAAAGTATCCTTCCTCACCGAACCACGTGTCCTCGACGAAATTCGTCGACTCGATGACCAACGAATTCCCCTCCCAATGCCCAACGGAGTCACCGTAATGCGATGGATTGGCATCCTTACGGTGCGGCCGGCCATCGGTTGGAATGACGCGGTATGGATCACCGGAAATGTCTTCGTAGAGAAAGATCATTTCATTGGACTGTTGAATGATTCGACGCGGCGGTCCGATCCTGGGAGTGCCAGGTTTACCACAGTAGAAGACGGGATCCAGTTTGCTCTCGTTGTCGGAAAGCTGCTTTACCTTCGCTTGAAATTCCGGTTTGTAGGAAGGCGCCGGAGTCGACGGCAGCGCACCGGCGACGTCGGACTTTACCGGCCTGCGGCCGCTTGCATCAATCTTTTTGATTTCAACATTGCCATTGATTTCCTTTTTCAAGGCGGCTGGAGGCAAATCGATGGAAAAGAGCCACAATCCGCCCAAGTCCGGATGAGTAGCTGCCGGTTTCTGCGCACCAGCCAGCGCGGGAAGCAACAAAGCTGCCATCACGATCGAAAAGAAACGATTCATCTCCTGGTTCTCCTTTTTTGCGTCGGCCCACCGTTTATTTACGGCTGCGCCTTATCGGGCTTGCGTTCGCAACCGCTCACCCCAGATCGCTCTGGTACACCGCCTTCTCTTGAGGCTGCGCGCTATCGCGTTTGCGCTCCGCGTCTCGGGCCTGCGCATTTCTTTTGAGGCGCGCCCTTGTTTTCAGGCTGTGCCCTTCTCTCGGGGCTGTGCCCTTCTCTCGGGGCTGCGCCCTGCCGGGCTTGCGCTTCGCCCGGGCTTGCGCTCCGCGCGACGCATCTTTAAGGCTGGCCGGGACGCCAAGCCTTTTGTTAGCGCCGACGCGGGAAATTCAGGTTCAAAGTCTATTCTGGACAACCCCAAAAAATTCGGGTCAGCGCGAATTTCCCCAGCCCCCGCCTTCAGCGTTCATCGGCTGCATTTGTAAGTTCCAAAGAAACACCGTCGGCAAATGTAATCTTTTGCAAGTATCCGTACAGGGAACGATCTTTGGCCCCGACGCCTTCGACCTTGACCGATTGTCCAATAGATTTGGCGAAATCAGCCCGGCCAACGCCGACACGGCGGAACCATGCTGGCGGATTGCTTTCAAAAACCCAGCTTTCCGCTTTTCCGTCCTCAGCTTTTGCGTCGATGTAAACAACAATGTGTGGATTGATCCAATCGATCTTCGTCAGCGTGCCCGTCATCCCAATCCGCTTGGACATATCGAATATTGCCGACGGGGAGTGATGCGCCCACAAAGAGACAGCCGCAAGAAGACTCACCACCGCCAGCAGGACGCCACAAATTTTTCGTGTCACAGTCATTCTCCTTTAAGAATTGAGAAGCAGTTTATCACAGCGGCTGTTCACTCACCCTCGTATGGAAAACGATGGATGGCCTTTACACAGTCGGCCAAAGCCTGGAGAAGAGTCTGTCCCCAGCCACACGGAGTGTAAGGGGCGGTTTTTTGATTCGTGTGCTTGTCGGCTTCCGCGAAGAAGCGCATGTTCAGGTGATTCGGTGTCGCATATTCACGCACCGTGATCCGAAATTCTATGGTCCTATCGCCCTCACGTTTATTGATCGAGTAGAAGTGCAGCTGTGCAAGTTCATCTGACGGCTGTGTCTGAGCGAAGGTCCATTCCGCCATGGTTTTCTCCAAAACCCGAAAAGTAACGGGATTGTAACACGGGAAATCCTCCGCTCTTTCTGGGAGGGAAATGGCCACAAAAAGGCAAAAGAAATCACAAATATTAAAAGGGGAAACATTCATTTTGTGAATTTTGTGCCTTTTTGTGGCTATTCCCGTTTGGGGTAGTGCGATCAGAACAACCCAGGCTGGGGCGACTGGTAGGGAATGCCTAAATGTGCATACGCCAGTCGTGTGGCGACGCGTCCTCGGGGCGTCCGTTGAAGGAAGCCGATCTGGAGCAGATACGGTTCATAAATGTCCTCGATCGCGTCAACCTCTTCGCTTAGTACCGCCGCAATCGTGTTGACACCGACCGGTCCGCCACCGAATCTTTCGATAAGCGCCCGCAGCAGCTTTCGGTCAATGTCGTCAAAGCCATGTTCGTCGATGTCGAGTAACTTTAGGGCATCATGCGCGATCTCGGCCGTAATCTCGCCGGTTCCTTTCACCTCGGCGTAATCGCGAATCCGTTTCAACAACCGATTTGCGACGCGCGGCGTGCCGCGGCATCGTTTCGCGATTTCGTGGCATCCTTCGTTCGTGATCGGCGCATTGAGAATCTCAGCCGACCTGCGGATGATGTACTCCACTTCCGCCACCGTGTAGAAGTCCAACCGATGGACCATACCGAAACGCGAACGCAGCGGTGCGGTAATCAAACCGGCGCGCGTGGTTGCGCCGATCAAGGTAAAGCGGCGCAGATCGAGCCGATGGGTCCGGGCACTCGGGCCCTGGCCGATGATGATGTCGAGTTTGAAATCCTCCATCGCGGGATAAAGGATCTCTTCGATGCTGGGCTGAAGACGATGAATCTCGTCGATAAACAGGACGTCGCCAAATTCAAGATTCGTCAGTATCGCCGTGAGATCGCCTTTCAGTTGGATCAATGGACCCGCAGTCGCCCGAAACTGCGCGCCCATTTCATTGGCGATCACCGAAGCCAATGTAGTCTTGCCGAGGCCTGGCGGACCATAGAGCAAAATATGGTCGAGCGGTTCACCGCGCTTTCGAGCAGCCTGGATGGCAACATCGAAATTATCTTTAACGCTCTGCTGTCCGATATACTCGCGAAGCATGCGCGGGCGAAGCGACAATTCGAACGTCGCTTCTTCTTCCATCATCGGACCCGCTATCACTCGCTTGGACATATTTTTATTAGCGTAGGGCCTTCTATTTCGGCTGCTTTGCGTGATGTCTCGCGCGATCCTGCTGACGCTTGGCGCGGGCTTGCGCTTCGCCTTCTCTTGAAATTGCGCGCTATCGCGCTTGCGCCTCGCACGGCGGCCTCTTTATTACTGGCCGGTCCCCCCCACGCCTTTCTTAGCGTCGGGACCACCGTCCAGATCGCTTCGGTACACCGCCTTCGGCGGCCTCTTTATTACTGGCCGGTCCCCCCACGCCCTAGCCTTTTGTTAAGATGTGAAGCGTCCGCTTGAATAAAACATCGAACGCCGGATCTTTATCGCCATCTATCGCGCGGCGCATGGCTGCTTCGGCATGAGCGCGGAGGTAGCCCAGATTTTCCAAAGCGGACAAGACATCGCTCTCGACGGGCGGCTGAGGCGGCCCTTCGGCGAAGTCCTGCAGCTTATCCCGCAGTTCGAGAATGATTCGCTCCGCCGTCTTCTTCCCCACACCGGGAATTGCCGTAAGGCGCGCCAGATCTCCTCGTTTGATCGCAGTAACGAGATCCTGCACGGACCCGCCAGAAAGAATGGTGACGGCAAGCTTCGGTCCGATACCCGAAATGGTCATCAGTCTTTCGAAGATGAGCCGTTCACGACGCGTGGAGAATCCGTAAAGGGCAATCATGTCCTCACGGACGTGCGTATGGATATCGATCGAAACATCGGAGCCGGCGTCCGGCAGCGCCGTAAAAGTCGTGAGGGGAACGAAGACTTCGTAGCCCACGCCATTCACATCGACAATAACGCGAGCTGGATCCTTTTGCGCCAGTTTTCCTCGGAGGTGGGCGATCATTCGATCTCCACCAGATCGACAACGCCGATAACCGCCGCATCGATAGGCGAGTCGGTATGCCCAACCGAGGTCATTGCGGAAAAACCCTCTTGAACTGCCAGAACGCGGTCACCCACGCCGGCGTCGACCGCATCCAGTGCGACCACGACATCACCCAGAGGTTGGTCGTCAAGACCAAGAGGTTGGAGAAGCAGGATCTTCTTTCCCTCATGGCTCGCTTGCTTTTGAGAAGCGACGACGCTACCAATCACTCTCGCGATGATCACGATTTCTTAGCCACAAAGAAGCACAAAAGGCTCAAAAAATTTTGTGACCTTTGTGCATTCTTGTGGCTATTCCCTTTCAATGTAATCGACGTAATCGACGATAGCGACAACTGTCGCTTCAGTCGGTACCTCTTCGGGCTTAAACGCGAACGAAGCTTCGCGGCCCCGGCATACATAAACGGTTTCACCGGCGCCGGCGCCTACGGCATCGACGGCGACAACAGCCGGACCACTGGGGAGGCGACGGACCAGCAAAAGCTTTTTCCCTTCCAGCACATCGTTCTTGACCGTGGCAATCACACGGCCGATGACTTTCCCCAGATACATACCTCAATCCTGCGAGACCTGATCCACGATCCCGATGATCGCCGCATCCACGGGCGTGTCTTTACAGCCGGACGCCATCCGGGCCGAACTTCCTTGAACGATGAGGACTTGCTCTCGAAAGCCGGCATCGACGGTGTCAACCGCCACGATGTAACCCTTCTCGTCCTTCCCGTCGGGATCCACAGGTCTGCAAATCAGTAGTTTCTTCCCTTCGAGCCTCGGATCCTTCCGCGTGGCGACGACCGTTCCGATAATCCGTCCCAGAAGCATGGATAACTACTTCGACGCTTTTCCGATCGGCAGAACGTCTTCCAGATTCGAGTGTGGTCTCGGAATGACGTGCACGCTGATCAACTCGCCGACTCGCCGGGCTGCAACAGCTCCCGCGTCGGTAGCGGCCTTCACTGCAGCGACGTCCCCGCGAACCATAGCGGTCACATAGCCCGATCCGATTTTTTCCCAGCCCACAAGATTGACCTTCGCTGCCTTCACCATCGCATCGGCAGCTTCGATCATCGCGACCAGACCGCGCGTTTCGATCATTCCCAGGGCTTCACCTATCGGGCTGTCTCCCTCTCGTGCCATTGAATTACTCCTTTGATTGTAGCGGCGGTCTATAACCGCCGATGAGCATTTTCTTAAGGCTGCGCGCTACCACGCTTGCGCTTCGCGTCTAAGGCTGCGCGCCGCCGCGCTTTGCGGAGCGCCCCTACAGAATCACTTCAAATTTGAAACGACGCGTTCGATTAAGTCGATCAGCTCACCCCGAGTGAGAGAGATCGTCTCTGATACTCCGTCGGTTACAGGACACATCGGGTCCTTCGGCTGCGCATCCGAGGGTTCGAGCCCGTAATACTTTTGCCGTTGAACCCATAACTTCTCGACATCCTCGGACGAAAGCAGCCGCTCGCGTCCGAGAATCTTCGTATAAATGGAGATTTTTGCGAAATGTTCAACCGTATCCATGCGGTTGAAAGCGTCCTCGAGGTCGACGCCGTACGTCACAACTCCGTGGTTGGCCATCAACAGCGCATCGAAGTTCTTCACGAAAGGCCGCAGCCGGTTGCTCAATTCGGGAGTCCCCGGCGTTCCATATTCGGCTAAAGGAACGCAGCCCAATGCGAGGACCACCTCCGATATGAGCGCTTTATTGAGCGGAATGCCGGCAGCCGCATAGGCCGTTGCGCAAGGCGGATGCGCGTGAACGACAGCGTGAATGTCCGGCCGCATTTCGTATATCAGAAGGTGCATCGCGATTTCACTCGAAGCCTTCCTTTCCCCTTTGATCTTCTGTGCCTTCATGTCGATGATGACCATGTCCTCGGGCTTGACGAATCCTTTGTTCGAGATCGTCGGCGTGCACATGATGTGCCCGTCAGGCAGGCGCGCGCTGACGTTGCCGTCGGTCGAAGCAACATACCCCTTCTCGTAGATGAGGTGGCAGAACCGCGCAATGCCGGCTCGATATTGGTCTTCGGACACGGACGGCATTCTATCGCAGCAAACGGCTTCTCCGAAATCCGTAGGAAAAATAGACGAGCATTCCCACAACCAGCCACAACGCAAACCGGATCCAGGTAATCCAAGGCAGGCCCAGCATCAAAGACACGCACGAAGCGATTCCCAGGATAGGCGTTACAGGCGACCACGGCGTCTTGAAGATCCTCGGACGAGCCGGTTCGCGTTTTCGCAGAACAAGAATTCCAAGACATACGAGGATGAAGGCGAACAGCGTCCCGATATTCGTGAGGTCCACCATTTCATCGATACTGGTGAACATCGCACATATACCAACGGCCACACCGGTAATAATCGTGGTGATGTGCGGCGTGCGAAATCGCGGGTGCACTCTCGCGAACGATTGTGGGAGTAAGCCATCGCGCGCCATCGAGAAAAAGATTCTGGGCTGCCCGAGCTGGAAGACCAGGAGTACCGCCGTGTGCGCCACGACCGAGCCGAACGCGACAATTCCCACGAACAAGTCGCCCCACCTCTCGATATTGGCGTATTGCAGTGCCATCGTTAACGGCTCTGCCTGTTCCGTCGCCAGTTTTTGCCTTAAGACATCGAATGGGATGATGCCGATGAAGACTGCCGCAACGAGGACATAGATGACGGTAGAAATCAACAGTGACCCGATGATGCCGATCGGCAAATCCCGTGAAGGTCTGCGTGTTTCTTCAGCGACCGTCGAAACCGCATCGAAACCGATATAAGCAAAGAAAACAATCGCTGCACCTGCTCGCACACCAGCCCAGCCGTTCGGCAACAATGGATGAAAGTTGGCTGGCTTGACGTAGCTCCAGCCGACGGCGACAAAGAATCCGAGCACGACGAGCTTCAGCAACACCATCGTCGTATTCATTGTGACGCTCTCGCGAATACCGATAACGAGAACAATCGTGATCAGTGCGACGATTGCGAACGCCAGGAAATTGAATACGATTGGGACACCGAAAAGATGTGGAACCCGATCGAACAATCCCGGAATTCGGGCCGCGGTTCGATAGTCCGTGGACATCCAATCGGGAACGGTGATGCCGAATCCGGAAATCAGCGTCTTGAAATAATTGCCCCAACTGATGGCGACGGCGACATTGCCGACTGCATATTCGATGATCAGATCCCAACCGATGATCCACGCAATCAGTTCGCCCAGCGTTGCATAGGCGTACGTGTAGGCGCTGCCGGAGATTGGAATCATCGCAGCGAATTCTGCATAACACAAAGCTGCGAATCCGCAGGCGATGGCTGTGAATACAAATGACAGGATCAAGCCCGGACCGGCGCCGGGCCGGGTCGGATCACCGGCGGCTGCTGTGCCGATAGTTGCAAATATGCCGGCGCCGATAATTGCACCGATCCCCAGCGCGGTCACATCCACCGGCCCAAGAGCTTTTTTCAACCGATGCTCGGGCTCTTCCGCCTCCGCGACCAACTGATCCATGGTTTTTCGGCGGAAGAGGTCTTTCAGCATTTCAGCGGCGGAATCCGTACTCCAGGGTGAAAAACTCGGGCTTAAAATCGGCCGCAGGACCGCGAAGCTTTGCCAGTTCGGCTTCCGGCCCGTGGAATTCGAGCCGCAGCAGATCGGTCAGTTTCTGAAACTCAGCGAGAAGCGGGCCGACATTTTGCAAGTGGGCAAGCGCGGCGTCAGCATCTTGATAGCCTTCACGACAAAACATAATGTCGCCATTAAAGCTGAAGCCGTAATAAAGGCATCCAGGTTCGGTCTTCGATTTTTCCACAAACCGTTCGCAGAGAGCCTTCACCTCCTGCATTTTGCCGCTGTGGATTTTGAAATATGGTGCAATGCTGACGCTTCGATCTTGAGTTGCCATAACGTCTCCTCAGGAAATCTGCGAAAGGTCAATTATTTCACTATTCACAGCCGATCCATTAATGGTCATCCGCGCCACCGTGATCGGCAGCCTAAACCTGCGCGGACCTGCGCTGCCTGGGTTGAGAAACAACACTCCACCCCGCGTCTCCATCGACGGCCGATGCGAGTGACCGCTGATCACAACCTGACAGCTTCGGACGTCTGGATCGCCCCCGAGATCTTTCAGATTATGCAGAATGTAGACACCCACGCGACCTATCCGTACTATTTCGGTTTCGGGGATTGCCTTTGCCCACGGTCCTTTGTCGTTATTTCCACGGACGGCAATAACACGAGCGATCGAACGCAATTCCTTTAGCACTTCAGCATTGCCCACATCACCGGCGTGAACAATCAAATCGACACTGTTGAAGGCTTCGAGGACTTCTGGCCGGACAAGGCCATGAGTATCTGAAATGACTCCGATTCGCGCGCGAAACGTCTTGAGACTAGCGGCCATTGCGGCCGTTACGCTGTCCTTCGGATGAAAGCCCGCAGCGTCCGCTCCGTTTCCTTTTGAGCCTTGGCGAGTTCCTTCATTTCCCGGGCCAATTCCTTGTGGGCATCGGCCATTTCCGCAAACTTCGCGTCCGTGCGCTCGGCTATTGCCGCAAACTTCGCGTTTGAGCCTTGGCGAGTTCCCTCATTTCCCGGGGCAATTCCTGTGGGCATCGGCCATTTCCGCAAACTTCGCGTCCGTTTCAATCGTACGCTCGACAGCCACGGCGAGAGTATAGCACCCGACCAGGGCAGGCCTGTTCTACCGCGTGAAGATCGACTTCGCGATCATGGCATGAATGCCTTTTGTGCCGTCCACTAACTGCGTGACATGAAGGTCCGCCGCCAGCGAGCAGAGAATGTAGGCCTCATCGCGTTTCATTCCTTTTTCGGTCACAAGAAAATCGATCATCTCGCGCGTTGCGAGTCGCGCGGCTTCATCAAGATCCGTATGCAGTCCCATGGCAATGTAATGCGTCGGCGTTTCGGCGCGAGGCCAAGTGAGCCGCTTTCCCTTGCGGACCGTCACTTGCACGGTTCCACGCAACGAGGTCTCCAGTGCGGTAACCGTCACTTCGCCGTCACCTTGCATGGCATGCCCATCGCCCATCGAGAGCAGGGCCCCGCGCACGTGAACAGGAAGATACAGCGTGGATCCGGCGACCAGTTCCTTATTGTCCAGATTACCGGCGTGGTGACCCGGCGGGCCGCTCGATATGCGTCCAACCAGCGGATCCGGAGCCACTCCGATGGAACCGAAGAAGGGAGCAATTTTCAAACGAATCCCCGGCGAAAACTCCGCTGTGCCGGCCCTTGCATCGAACCGAACAAGTTTAGTAGCGGCGTATGGAAACTCGTCAGGGAGGGTTCCACCGGTGGGAACAAAGCCGCTGACGCCGTACGGATGAAGGAATTCGAAACCAAGAATCTTCACTTCCAAGGTGTCGCCGGGTTCCGCGCCCTCAATCCAAATAGGCCCCGTCAGGGGATGAGCGCCGGGACCGCGCTCTTTGACACCCTCCTCGACGGCTTTCAACGCGCTCGGTATGTCTGTTTCAGGAACACCCGCTGCTCTGAGCCGCTGCACTCCGCGCGCGACCATGGTCTCCACGCGGATCGTATCGCCGGAGGCCACCCTTAGCACCGGCCTGACCGCCGCGTCATAATATCCCCAATGAACGTTTTCCGGCAGTAGCTTCAGTTCATGAGTTCGTGGAGGCTGTGACCATAGCGGGAGAGCGCCGCCCGCAACGAAAACTAAGCCAAGAACAATGCATTTCTTCATGGATGCTCCATTAAGTCGTTCCCTGGAAGGATCGAAGCAAAGACAACCCGGATATAAGCATTTCGTGCCAACTCGGGTCGCACCGAATTTCGGCGAGACTCAGGGGCGATCGCGGCACCGGGGGCTTCGGCTGCAGAGCCAGCTCCCAATAGCCGACGTCGTGCCAAGCTCCCATCTTGTAACCTACCTCGCGGTAGACGCCGATACGACGAAACCCGACCGATTCGTGCAACCCAACGCTGCCAGGATTAGGCAATGTAATGCCGGCATACGCGTTGTAATAGCCTTGTGCTGCCAAGATGCGGAACAACGATGTGTACAAAGCCTGGCCCACTCTCCGCCTCCGAAAATCGGAGTGTACGTAGATCGACGTGTCTACCGACCATTGGTACGCAACGCGTTCGGCGTGACGGGACGCATAAGCGTAGCCGGCAAGGCGATCGCTGAATTCGCAGACCAGCCAGGGATAGCCCTCGAGCGTTCGTTCAATACGACTTCGTATTTCCCACTCGCCTGGAGGCTCGATCTCGAAAGAGATTGGTGTCGACCTGACGATCGGCTCGTAGATTTCAGCGATTCCGGCCGCATCATCGACGGTCGCCATCCGCAATTTCCAAATCATGGTCTATCTTCGACCTCGGTGTTCAACTCACTCGACGTTTTGCAATGTCGACAAGCTCGGCTTTTCGTCGAAAGCCCTCACTCGATACAGAAAATGCTCTCTTTTATGAACGTTATAAAGTATAGATGAATCCATGATCCGAAAAGTATTCCTGGTTACCATCCTGTGCGTCGTTGCAACAACTTATGCTCCATGGCCTGTCAAAACCCAGACTCGGCCCTCAGCCGCCGCTGTGCTGTATGAAGCGGCGCGATTCATTCCCGGCGATGGCAGTCAACCCATTACGAATGGCGCGATGCTTGTGGAAAACGGCACGATCACCAAGATTGGCCCGAAAGGCAGCGTGGATGTCCCGCGCGGCGCTGTGCGCGTCGACCTTGGTGGTAAGACCGTCATGCCGGCGCTCATCAACACGCACGGTCACCCTGGCTTCCAGCGCGGCCTCACTTACAGAGCGGATAATTTCACGCGCGACACCATTATGGAAGACATGAATCGCGCGCTCTACTTCGGAATTGCAGCGGTGCAGTCCCAAGGAATCGAAAAAGGAGAGGTGATGTACCAGATTCGCGCCGACCAGGAAGCCGGAAAGCTGGGCGGTGCGCGTCTCCGCATTGCCGGACGCGGCATCGGCGCGCCCAATGCCGGACCGGGCGGAGCAACCTACGCCGGCATCGCATACGAAGTGACCACGGAGGATCAGATCCGAAGGGCGGTCCAGGAACTCGCTTCAAAGAAGGTAAACCTTATCAAGATTTGGGTCGACGACCGAAACGGCCGGGCGCCACGGCTGCCGCCGAATCTGTACCGCGCGGCCATCGACGAGGGTCACCGGCACGGGTTTCGGGTGAATGCGCATGTCTTCTATCACACGGATGCTGTCGACCTTGTAAACGCCGGCATTGATGGTTTTGCGCATCTGGTGCGCGACAAAGAAATGGATGATGAGCTTATTGCCTCGATTGTGCGGCACAACGTGTTCATCATGCCCAATCTCGCTCCCGAGTGGAATACATACGCGGAGCTTCCGCACTGGCTAAAAGAGGGCGACCCATTGATGGCGTTACTGAGGGAGTCGGTGTCGCCTCCGGTCATCGAACGAATAAGGAAAGCATCCGAAAACCGGGACCTCGCCGCGGTCCAGCGGACGCGTACGCAGTATGCGATCCTTCAGCGCAGCCTCGCAAAGCTTGCCAGGGCCAACGCGAAGATTATTCTCGGCTGCGACACGGGACTTGAAGACCACCTCTTCGGCATGTCCGAACAACATGAACTGGAAAGTATGGCGAACGCAGGTATGACGCCGCTGCAGGTGATCGTCGCGGCCACAAGCCGTGCTGCCGAGTACCTCAAGCTGGACAAGATGGGAATGCTCGCACCCGGCAAAGAAGCCGATTTTCTCGTCCTCGACGCCAATCCGCTAGAGAACATCACGAACACCCAGCGGATCTCCCGGCTCTACATCAAAGGCGCCGAGGTCGATCGGGCCGCGCTTGGCAGGTCGTTGACCCGAATATCCACGAACTGAAAATCGGGGTTATCGCTGGGAACACAGACTTTTCTGGGCTATACCGGTTTGCTACCTTTGGCTACGGGAGCCCATCCCTGCTGAGTAAAAAATCCTTACAAAATTCCGACAACACGCTATATTGCGATTCTAGTCATTTTTTGTTTCCGGGGAGTGTGCATGAACAAGTATTCAAAAGGATTGACCCGTCTCCAAATCCTAGGTTTGACAGCGGCTATCGTCGGGGTGACGATTGTTGCCGGAACATATCAACTGCACGGGCAGGGCGGACCGCCACCGCAAGTGGGAGCTCGGGCCCCGTCGGCACTCGAAGCACAACATCAGCGGCTTCTGCCCTTGTTCGAGCTGGCCGGCGTCGTCTACACCGACGCTGATGAGACGCGTGGCCGCTTTGTCGTCGGTGTCGTGGACCACGACGTAGAGCCATTAGTACACGCGAGGGCTAGGGCGTTAGGCGTTCCATTCCAGCTGGTGGACGTTGTCGAAACGCAGCCCATTGTGCAAGTGACGACACTTCAGGGTTACGTCCGGCCGGTCGTTGGCGGCTTGCAGATCCGCTTCTCACAGTACCTCTGCAGCCTGAGCTTCAATGCTGTGCGCAATGGCGTGTCCGGCTTTGTAACAGCCTCTCACTGTAGCGACATTCAAGGCGCTGCGGATGGAACCCAGTATTACCAGCCGCGGAACCAAGTGACCGACGAGCACATCGGCCAGGAAATAGCCGACCCAGGATTTTTTAGGTGCGCAAGGGGAAGAAAATGCCGCTATTCCGACGCCAACTTCAGCGCTGGGGATAGTGCCGTCAACTTCACGCTCGGCGGGATAGCCAAGACAACAACAGAACCCACCAATAACGGTTCGCTTGACATAGGGGGCCAGTTCACCATCATCGGAGAGGAGTCGGGTGTCGCCGGACATACCGTCAACAAGGTCGGACGAACGACTGGATGGACTCAGGGCAAGGTGACCAACACGTGCGTCAACACGGGCGTTTCAGGCACCAACATTGTCCTTCTCTGTCAGAATTTCGTAGATGCTGGCGTGGGCGCTGGCGACAGTGGTTCACCGGTGTTTAGGATCGACTCCGGAGACAATGTCAAGCTTCAGGGCACCCTCTGGGGCGGCAACACGTCGGGCACGATGTTCGTCTATAGCCCGATCGGCAACATTGAGCAGGAACTTGGCGCCCTCACGACTCATTAGCGCGAATCACAAACCGGCGACA